>Ga0222714_10000918_pt1 | contig 33433 bp, 26 predicted proteins | sample C33_3DmetaG_FD_165048 | JGI IMG/M metagenome (GOLD analysis project Ga0222714, IMG submission 165048) | Estuarine water microbial communities from San Francisco Bay, California, United States - C33_3D | ecosystem: Environmental > Aquatic > Marine > Unclassified | place: USA: California... | reverse complement strand
ATCTCGACAGACCTTTCGCGATAGGGGATTGGATCCGTTCGCCGGATAGAGAAATCGAAGGGACGGTCGAAACGATCGGTTGGCGGCTGACTGTTGTCAGGACATTCGATAAACGGCCCCTGTACATTCCCAACTCGGTGTTTAACAAGCTTGCCTTAGAAAATCCTTCTCGAATGACGAATCGTCGTATAAAAGAGACAATTGGAATTCGCTACAGCGATGCCGCTAAGATGGGCGCGATCGTAGAGGAAGTGAAAGCCATGCTGCAATCTCATGAAGCGATCGACACCTCGCACACGCTGATCGTAAATTTCGTGTCCTATTCGGCATCGTCACTAGACTTTTTTATCTACACCTTTACCAAGACAACAAACTGGATTGAGTTTCACGAAATTAAGCAAGATGTGATGCTGAAAATCATCGACATTGTGCATAAGCACGGCGCCGATTTCGCGTTTCCAACGCGAACTCTCGACGGATTAGACAAGATTCAACTCATGCAGGCGCCGGGCTAATGGAATTAAGTGCGTTGACTGCCGCCACCGCAGACATTGATCGCATTCGCCGAACCGCAATATGCCTCTATGATGCACAGGCCGTCGATTCGGCGATAGCTGGGATGGCGAAGCAAATCGCTCAGGAGCTTGCAGACAGTGATCCGCTGCTGCTGTGTGTTATGAATGGCGGATTGATACTCACTGGCCGGCTGGCCCCGCTGCTGGATTTCCCCTTGCAGATAGACTACCTGCATGCCACTCGCTATCGGGATAAAGTTCGTGGCGGAGCCCTTAATTGGCTTAGTTATCCAAAAGAGCGGTTGGAGGGCAGGACAGTTATTGTCGTCGACGATATTCTAGACGAGGGCAACACGCTCAAATCTGTTTGCGAATATTGTCTCGAGCAGGGCGCGGCGAGAACCTATAGCGTTGTGCTCGTCGAAAAGATTCATGACCGCCGCATCGCAGGCGCTCGGGCGGAGTGTGTAGGGCTGCGAATCGAAGATAAATTTGTCTTCGGTTACGGTCTCGATTACAAGGGCTATCTCAGAAATGCGCCGGGGATTTTCGCCGTTGCCGATGTCGAGTTAGCGTAACCGGTTTTTATATTTCAACTAGTTTATCTATCGCGGTCAGAAAAAGCGCAAGCCGCTGCGGTTTGTTCTCTAAGTCATTAAACAGCGAGCTATAGCTCTCTAGCTGGGTACGGTACTCCTCTATCTGCGCGGCGATGAACGCCTCTTCGGTTTGCGCCTCATTTTTACGCGAAGTTTTAAAATCGATGATCCAGCGTTCTCCATCGACGATGAGAGTGCGGTCGACAACCCGGTGTTTGTGAAATTCTTCATCGACTTGCCGTTGCCTTGTTGCGAGTTTTAATTCGCTTTCTGCCTCTGCGTTTTTGCTATCAAAAATCCAGTGATTCTTACCAGTAATGCAGCGCAAAAGTTCGCGTTGAGTTTCTTCAATGCGTTTAGTGACGAGTGTGTTTTCAACACCCAATCTAGTTAATTTTCGTTGCCAGCGTGGCGCAATTGCCTCTAGTGTCTTTCTGGCGTCGAACGCCTCGAGCGAATAGGCTTCGAGAAAGGTGTGGCTAAGTGTGCCAAGGAGCTTAGCGAGTTGACGCTCCTGGTCTTGGGTATCCTGCGATGCGCTCTCTACATCGGCCTCGGGTAGCAATTGTTCGTCGATAACACAACGCTGTTCTATCGAAAGCTTGGGTACAGTCCTTAGGCGCCTAATCGGAGTGATTGTTGGAAAGTCACCGCTATTCTCGCTGCTTTTCCTCTCTGCCTGCGAAGTGACGGCTATGCTTTCAGGGAAAAAGTCTTCAAGCTCGGTTAAGGGTTTCCATATGCGCGCGAGAAGACAATTCGTGGTGGGCGCGAGAGGTTTTACATTGCCGTCTTTGTCGGTGTTTTCTGGCAGCGTTGCAAAGAGGCTGACGCTTTGCTTCGCACGTGTCATCGCGATGTAAATCAAGCGAGTCTCCTCATAGAGATCTTTCTGTTTGTGCTCTTTCTTGACGAATTCGTAGAGAAGCGCTCCGGGATTGTCTCGCGAATCATCTCCGCCACCGAGTTCGGGCAATGCTGCGATAAAGAGTCTTGCGATACCGTCTGCATTGAGTCTCTGATGCATGATGACGAGGTCCTTGTCATCCGGCCGACTCCGACCGTTAAGCTGAGGGATAATGACGTGATCGTATTGGAGGCCCTTCGACTTGTGTATTGTGAGCAAGTGGACTGTGCCAGCGTCGCTGCTCGCATCACCAGAGGTTTCATGGATTTCGCTGGGAATAAAACTTTGCTGAATGGTTTCTGCAAACGCCTCAACGTCGTCTATCCCATAGCAGTTCTCGTGTTCGTCACACTGCGAGAAAAAGTAAGCGACGGAATGTTCTTCCACACTGTTTGCTATAAGCGTGTCGCCGCCGAGTAGGTGCCATGCATACTCCATGAGTTCCCGCACAGAGCAGTGCATTCGCGCCTTAAGTAATACAGCAATTATCGAATGCATGGCTTCGATGCGCGCCAGTCCTTCCTCGGATAGGTCGCGAGTATCGCCCTCTGCGGTAGACTCGACGAGGTTTTGTATGTTCTTCCAGACACTTGCATCTGGATCCGAATTCGCGAGACAAAAGAGATCAGCACTGTCGAGCCCGCACCAGGGCGCGCGAAGTGTCGCGAGCCAGGCTGCCTTGTCCGCGGGATTCATCAAGGCTTTTAGCAATGCGATCAGGTCGCTGATAACAGTAAGTGTACTCAACCGATCGATGTCGGTGGCGATCCATCGGATGTTGGCGGCTCTTAACTCCGCGACAATATACTTAAACTGATTGCGGGTTCTCGCGAGTATAGCGATCGATGAGGTCGGATCCGCTTCCTTTAACTGTTTGACCTTCTCAGTGATCCGTTGGGCCTCGACAATTTTTGCCGCTGTCGCATATTCTGAGTCTTGATAACTTATCCAGGTCGCTGTTAGGGGTTCGATGCCGGAATCATCTCTTCCAGCCGTTGATTCTGAGTAACGAACGGCACCTTGGGAAATATCCTCATAGGAAGGGAAAGCCTGAGAGAAAATTTTATTGATGAGTCCCACTAGAGGGGCTTGGGAGCGAAAGTTCATCTTAAGATCCAGCGGGGTCACTGGGTGATCTTCGACGCCGTTGGCTCGGACATTTAAATAGATGCCAACATTAGCATTGCGGAAATTGTAGCAGGACTGCATCGCATCGCCGACTACAAACAAGGTACGTCCATCCCCCGGTGTCCAGCCACTGATTAGTCGCTTGAGCAGTTCGATTTGGCGCTCAGAGGTGTCCTGAAACTCATCGATGAGAATATGCGAGAGCTTGTTGTCGAGTGCAAGAGCGAGCTCTGTTGGCCCATCAATATCGGCGAGTGCAGCGACAGCAGCACCGCCTGCCTGCGTATGATCGATAACGCCCCGACGCGTAAACTCTAAAATAAGTTCTTGATTTAGTCGGCGTAGGGTTTTTAACAGCGCAGAAAGTAACGGCCACTGACTGTCAATTGACTCCGCTGAGGGGAGTCCCGCTAACGCATGAAGAGCCCCGCGAATAAATTCTCCTTCTGCGCTTGCGCCTAACTCTGTAATGAGGTTTTTTATTTCCTGTATCGCTTTTGTGGCGTGTTCGACGCGGTCGCTAGATACGCTTTTAGGACTTGGAAACCCTTCCGTTACGGTAATGCGGGCACGCCAACCCCCAGAGCCGGTTAATAGCAAACGCGTAAATTGCGTCCAGTCTCGCAAGTCTTCGCTACTAACACCCGGCATGCGGTCAATCCTGAGCGGCCCAGGACCGTTTTTTGGCAACCAATTTTCCGCCGCATAATTATTTAATTCAATCAGTGTGGCGGCGTAGGGCGCTAGGCGAATAGAAAGCGAAGCTAAGGTTTCAGCTGCGAGTTCATCAATAAAGTGTTTGAGGGCATTCTGTGCATGAAGAGGGTCGGAAAGTAGGACGGTGAGTGAATCACTCCACTGATCTCTTTTATGCAACAAGCTCAGCAACAATGGCTCAATGCGTGAAAGGTCGTTGTCTAGATGTGAGAATAGCGCTCTCACACTCGCGCCTTCGTCACTGTCTTCTTCGATGATCGAGAGCGTTCTACGAATTGCAGCTTGGAATAGGGGGGCGACGTCGGTGGTAACGCTTAAATCGCCGCCGACTCGAGAGCTTATTGGTAACTGATTTGCAAGATAGATATTAAAACTGTCTATCGTTTGTATCCGAAGCCTGCCTGGATGCCTGTCTAGGTTCCATCCTCGGTCGATGTCTGCCTCGATGACGTTATTTGCTATTCTAAAATTTTCCCGCTTGAGAGAATCCTTGATGGGATTGGTGTCGTCATCACTGGTGAGAAGAGAAACGCTGTACTCGCCCCGCAGTGTCTTTGCGGCCTGAAGTGAGCCTATAATTCTTGCTCGCATTTCTGAGGCAGCTTTACGCGTAAAAGTAATGGCGAGGACTTCCTCGGGTTCCCCGCAGCGTGCCAATAGGCTCATATAACGGAGAGTTAGAAGCTCTGTTTTTCCCGATCCCGCCGGCGCCTGCACGATATAGCTCTGATTGTGGTCTAAGGCTCTTTTGCGCTCGGCGCTGTCTTGCACGGTGAGATTCATGACTCTGCTCCCTCGTCGTCATCAATGCCGAAGCCATCGTCTGATCTGAGTTCGTTTATTCGGCAGACGCTTTGCAGTCGGCAATATTCGCAGACGGTTGGAGATTTTATCGGTGCAACTCGGCACTCGCCGGATACAAACTCGGCTGCGAGCTCGTCGACGAGTGTTGCCCATCGCTGTGTTTTTTGTGCCCACTCGACTGCATCGGATTCAGTGTCTCGCACACTTGTTTTGTCTTTAGCCGTCGATTTCGCCCCGGTTAGCGGCGCTACGTTCGGATCGAAGTTTGCACCGCGTGCCAAGGCCTTAAAGTCGATCGATTTCACGTTGATTTGCGCGATTGCGAGCGCTGAAACATCGAGTTGTGAATCTCGCATGACTGCAGTGGAATAAACCGGCAGCTGCATTTCTTCTGGTCGAGCGTTCTGTAGCGCGCTGATCGCTTTAATCGTGCCGCCAGTTTTGTAATCGATCAGGGCAAAGCTACCGTCGTTGAGCTCATCAATTCTGTCGATCTTGAGGCTTAACTCGAGTCCTTCGAGTAAGAGCGTGAAGTGCTTTTCTTGCGAGCTCGTCTTGAAATCACCGCGCTGGCTGTCCCGAACAAGAAACCGCGACAGCATGCGCCGAATGCGGTCGGATTCGATCGCCGAAAAAGCTGGCCCCATCAATTCTGGTACGAGCTTTTCGAGCGTGTTGATAGCAATTAACACGGCTTCATCAAGTTTGTGGTCAAGCAGCGACTGGGGAGCTGCCAATAGCTCGAGGAGCGCAGCTTTGTCTGGAATGTGGGCATACAGACTCTCTAGAGCAAGATGAATTGCTTGCCCCCGTTCTCGATGTCCAAGACCATTCTTAAATGGTTCGAGAGTTTCAGTATTGAGTCTTCGCTTGGCAAAAGCTTGAAATGGACATTGAGACTGCGAGGTAATCAGTGCCTGTCCGCCTTTTATTTTCTCATCCGAGGAAACCGGTATCCGTCGTTGATCGAGTATCCGTTCCACGCTTTCATGATGTGTATAGACGCGTGAGTTATTTGCAGGCACATGGGGCAGCTGCGCAATATCCACCTGCGGTATGCTTTCAAGTAAATTGCTCAATCGAAGCTGCGCATCGTCGCCTTGTGCAAAATAACTCGCAACCAGCGTGTCGCTTACATTCGCGCACAGCACCGCCAGATCACTTCTCGCTGCCGAATACTGCAAGGCGGCATTAGAGCCGGGGACATTCAATTCGCGCTGCAACGAATGAGGGATTAGTGGGTTAGGATGTGCAGACTGTGGCCAGCTCTGGTCATCGAAACTAAGAAGCCATAGATGCGTAAAGCTCATGCCCACCGCCTCTGCAGGTGAATAGAGCGATAAAGAGCATTGTTGACGGTAGACGTTTTGACCCGTGTGGTCATCGATTAAACGTTTTAGTGCGACAAGTGCCGCCTCGAGGCTGAGCTCTCGCCCAAGCTCGCTGCTTTGCTCGAACAGGCTTATCACCTCTTCCCAGGCTTTTAGCGAAGTTTTCTCGAGAAGACGATTTTGTTCCCCGGGCCAACCTAAGAGGGTAAGCTGTTCGCGGAAAAGAGTGGCCCAAGTTCGGGTATTTGCTTTTACGCCGATTCCGTGCCGGCTGCGGGCGAGAGTTCGGGCTTCTAGCATCGCGTTATGAAGCAGGGGGCAGGCGTAGTCCTTGCCTTCAGCGCCTGTGAATCGTGAAATAGCGCTGCGGGAGGTGTTCGTTTGAAGACGCCTCCGTAGAATCCTCTCGCACTTTATTCTTTCTTCTCTCTCATCTTCCGCTCCAATGACAAACGGCGACCGCAGTAGCCGACAAAAGTCGACAAGTGATTGCTGCTCTTTATTGAGTCCTAAGATAATGAGTGCATCTTTTGCAATTGCCGTTTTTGCTAGCGTAGTTCCTGTGCTACTCGAGTTGATCAGATGAGGTTTTTCAATTACCCGTAGCGGCGCATGTTCGTCCTTGCCACGGCGCAGCGCGCGCTCTAGATCTGGCTGCACGCGCGCCGGAGTTGGCGTGATAATCCCAATGTGTGCCGCGGGATCTCTCTTCTGCAGGGCAAGTGCCCAAATTGCCGCAGCCTGAATTTCTGCTGCTTGATCTTCAAACTCTGTCCGATAAGCAGCTACGTTGTTTTCACTCAGCAGCGCAGCGGGGGTCTCAGTAAATTTGTTTTTATCGAGAGTAAAGAAAGGTTGTAACGCCCCAAATTCTGACAGGCTGGCGAATAGTGCGCGGTAGTTTGCTGGTGTTTCATAGAAATTAAGTGTGGCGATGCTGCCGATGAGCTTTGCCGTTGCGCTGTCCAAATTTTGCGCCAGCAGTGTAATCGCTTCGACGAGTGTAATACGGCCCAAGGATTCGCAGCGGCTAGAGAAATGCCGTTGCCAGAGGTTGAAAAGTGCGACATCTGGCAGAGTGTCAAAGTCACGAAGCCAGTGCACATCGCTGTCTGCAGAGGCTCGGCGAAGATCTTGAAATGCGCGCGCAGCAATACGCGCCATAGCGGACGTATCGATCAAAGGGTGTTCATTGATTGTCGCCTCGATGGCCTCGAGCCAGATCTCTCTTTCGAGGCTCGGCTCGAGAATATCCCAGTCAACGAAAGGTCCGAGTCCACGGGTAGAAAGCATTTCCCACATCTGAGCGACCCAGATATCCACGGGAACAACAGTCGGTTCGCGCCAACTCGCCGTAGGAGAGGCGCTACCATATGCTTCGAGAACAGACGCAGCAAGGCGATAATTAGGTGTGAGTAGGGTGACGCCAGAACTTAGTGCTTGCCTAAGAGTTTGGTCTAACTTAAATCGAGTGATGGCCATGGGCTTTGTGCCGCCTTAAGTAACTAGGTTCCAATTATTGCTCTTGGAGGTCAGCGAATTCTGCAGCCCAATTAAGAAACGCGCGACTGTCACCCTTGAACACAACTCGCTGTTGCTTTTTCGTCATCTGATATTCATACATCGGATCGTAGTAATCGACAAGAAGGCCTCGAATCCAAGCACGATGCTGATCGAGATCGTTGTTGTTACTGATTGCGGCAGACATCGATTGACGCAGTGACGAATGGCGTTCACCACCAAGTCTTTTCCTAATTTTGTCTAAACTGCCGAGGAGCGACTCAGCAAACAAGTCTTTACCTTTGTCTGCGTCAAGGCGGACGAAGTCCGTAAGATTCGACACGATATAGTCGTTGAGAATCGTCTCGACGCGGAATTCTAAAGGCTCTTCCACCCTGATTATCGGCGCTAGACTCATTGCTCTGTGAAGCTCTAGAGGAAGTGAGAGTGAGCCAATCGCTCTGCTCTCATCTTCGAGAAATAGAGTGGCGCCCTCTCTTTGTTCCTGTCTAAGAAGCTCGAGAGCTAACCGGTTCTCGAAAACAATCTGTGAAGGCTGCGCGGACACGCGTTTGCCAAATGCTGATCCGCGATGATTCGCGAGCCCCTCGAGATCGACTGAATCCGCGAGTTTATTTATTAGGTGAGTTTTGCCTGTCCCAGTTTTTCCCGCAACGATAATAATCTTTTTCTCACCCGCAACGCGTATAGTCGATAGCATAAGATGACGCCGCAGGGCTTTGTAGCCACCAATCACTCGCGGCAGCTTAAATCCTCTCTCTGCAAGCCACGCTTGTGCTGTTTGAGAGCGAAGGCCGCCGCGAAAGCAGAGAACTACGGCTGAAGGATTTGCAGTGATAAATTCGACCCAGGCGTCGACTCGTCGTCGCTTGATGTCGCCGCCAACGAGTTTATGGCCAAGAGCAATTGCGGCATCTTGTCCTCTTAGCTTATAGCAGGTGCCTACCTCGGCGCGCTCAGGATCGGTGAGCAACGGGAGATTGTGAGAATTGGGGATATGTCCGTCGAGATATTCGCATTCTGCCCTTACATCTATGAGTGGGGTGGAGTTGAGTAATAATTCAGTGAAGCGGTCCTGAGAAACCTGCTCCGGATGAGGCACTGAACCTGCGACCGATGCTGTTGTATCCATTGTTTCTCTATCCGTTCAGCTGCCTAGAATTGATTGTCGTGTAGTGTATCAGCTCTATGCTAAATTGGAGGAATGGCCATTAATTTTCCAAAAAAAAGTGATATCAATTCTCTGGAGGCTGCGGCGCAATCCGGGCAGTGGAGGGGTGCCGCGCCGGTCTATCTATGGGACCCTCCTTTTTGCGGTGACATCGATATAGAAATTCGCCGAGAGGGGAGTTGGTGGCACGAGGGCCGTCCAATTAAGCGCAAAGGTATGGCCGAGCTTTTTGCCTCGATTCTCTTGTACGAAAAGGGCGAGCACTTTTTGGTGACGCCTGCCGAGAAAGTCCGTATCCGTGTTGAGGATTGTCCATTTATGCTCACTGAGCTTCGCGTTGAAAATGCCGGTGATCCTTCGATCCAGCGTCTCTTAATGCGCACGAGCTTAGGTGAGGAGGTCGCGATAGGTCCTGAGCATCCTTTAGTTATTGGAGTTGATCGAGTCGACCCGGTCGGTAACAAATTGCCCCATCCGACTGTTGATGTGAGAGCGGGGCTTCTCGGCTTAGTTTCCCGCTCCGTCTTCTATCAGTTGGCTGAATTGGTCGAGGCCCATGCAGGCGATCGAGAGAGCGAAGTGTTCGGGGTGTGGAGCGAGGGTGTGTTTTTCCCCTTGGCTTAAGGCAGTGACGCTATCTCTTTCTCATCTCCATCCTGGTCTTCATATTTATTACAAGCTCTTCTCAGTCTGTTGGCAATACGCTGTCATAAATGATCGTCTAATTTGACCTGTGGCGGCAAAAGCGGCATGATTAGCGGCTGTTTCAGGGCGCTATGGAATGTGCTCTGGCCCCGCAGAACGCCGCGGATCAACTCGTATACTCTTCTGTATACCACCTCGTAAATCAGACCGAAGTTTGCGATACCAGCGCAGCTTCCAATGGGAGAATCCATGAAGGTTCTTGTAGCTATTAAGCGCGTCGTCGACGCATATGTGAAAGTTAGAGTGAAGTCCGATGGTACTGGTGTCGACCTCGCTAATGCAAAAATGGCAATCAACCCTTTCTGCGAGATAGCTGTAGAGGAAGCTATCCGCATGAAGGAAGCCGGCGCCGCCGATGAAGTAATTGCCGTATCTATTGGCGCTACTCACTGCCAAGAACAGATCCGTACTGCGCTTGCGCTAGGCGCCGATCGCGGCATTCTTATCGAAAACGACGAAGCGCTCGAGCCGCTCGCGATAGCCAAACTTCTCAAAGCGATAATCGATAAAGAGGGCATAGACTTAGTTATTCTTGGAAAGCAGTCCATCGATACAGATAACAACCAGACGGGTCAGATGCTCGCTGCGCTTTGCAACTGGCCGCAAGGCACTTTCGCCTGCAACGCTGAAGTTCGCGATGGCAAGATTGAAGTCACAAGAGAGATCGACGGCGGCGAGCAGACAGTGCTTCTCAATCTGCCCGCGGTGCTAACCACTGACCTCCGTCTCAACGAGCCGCGTTATGCCTCGCTGCCCAATATTATGAAGGCAAAAAAGAAGCCTATCGATACAACGACGCCTGCTGATCTTGGCGTAGATGTGAGCTCCAATCTCAAGACGCTCAGCGTCGAGGCGCCTGCAGAACGCTCTGCTGGAATCATGGTTGAGTCAGTCGACGAATTGGTCGCTAAGCTCAAGACCGAAGCCAAAGTAATATAGGTGGATACGATGACAACTTTAGTAATTGCAGAACACGATAACGCTAGCATCAAATCTTCGACAAGAAACACAGTCACCGCGGCAGTCGAATTAGGCGCGCCAATTACGCTCTTGGTCGTGGGGTCGGATTGTCAGGCCGCTGCTTCCGAGGCAGCAAACATTACGGGCGTATCGAAGGTCATAGTCGCCGATTCGCAGGCTTACGCGCATCAACTCCCCGAAGCCGTTGCGCCATTGGTTGCGCAAGCAGCCGCCGGGTTTGCTCACGTTCTGGCGCCAGCAACAACTACGGGTAAAAACCTTATGCCTCGCGTTGCAGCACTTCTCGATGTTGCGCAGGTCTCCGATATCGTGGCTATCAAGTCGGCCGATACATTTGTGCGCCCGATTTACGCGGGTAACGCGTTAGCGACAGTGCAGAGTGGGGATTCCGTCAAAGTAATCACCGTAAGAACGACTGCCTTTGCGGAGGCTGCATCAGAGGGCGGTTCTGCCTCAATAGACGCGTTAGATACCGTTATAGAGCAGAGCGTTGCGAGCTTCGTCTCAGAGGAGCTTTCTGTCTCCGAACGCCCAAGTCTGTCGTCAGCGAGCATCATCATTTCTGGTGGCCGCGGTATGCAGAGTGGTGAAAATTTTGTCTTGCTCGAAAAAGTGGCAGATAAGCTGGGTGCTGGCATTGGCGCTTCGCGCGCCGCTGTTGATGCAGGGTTTGTACCTAATGATTATCAAGTGGGTCAGACGGGCAAGATTGTCGCTCCGGACCTCTATATCGCTGTGGGCATCTCAGGTGCGATACAGCATCTTGCCGGTATGAAAGACAGTAAAGTCATTGTTGCGATTAATAAAGATGAAGAGGCGCCAATTTTCCAGGTCGCGGATTATGGGCTCGTTGCCGATTTATTTGTCGCATTGCCGGAGTTAGAGGCAGCGCTTTAAGACAATCGCCGGCAATAACGGCTGGGCTTCCCGCTGTTGTTGCTTCAAGCGATGCTAAAAAAATACCCCGACTGCTTTGAGCGTCCGGGGTATTTTTTTGTCTTTCTTTTTCGAGCTATTTTTTCTTCGTACAGACTTTATTCTGCCTAGCTTCGCTTGTGACGCGGATCGTTAGGCGCGCGTCTGCGCTGCGGAGGCTTCGCGACTTCGGATGCCTGTGCCTCTGGCGCCGCCGAGGCTTCAGTCTCTATAGCGCGGTCGGCTACTTCTTCACTCGAGGCTGTTGTACCCTCATTGGCGGCCGTTGCAATTTCGGCATTCTTTGCCGGCGAGTCGTCAGGCTCCGCTGTTGCTGACAGCGGCTCTTCTGGTGTTTCAACTGTATCGACAGGCGCCTCGGTAATTGCCGAGTCTGCGAAGTTAGTCGCGTTGTCATTGTTGTCTATGGGCGCTGAGTCTGCGTTTGCCACGTCATCTCGCTGCGCACGCTTACGTGGTCGGCGCGGGCGTCTTTCTCGTGATTTACGCTCACGCGGTTCCTCTTCGCTGGGTGTAGCAGCGTCACTTGCAGAAGCTTCTTCGATGCTCTCTGTCGTGTTCTCTGTCGTCGCTTCCTCACCAGGTTCTGAGTCAGCTTCTACGTTTGTTTCCGGTTGTGTAGCTTGCTCAGTGACCTCAGCACTTACACCCGATGCGCTAATCGCACCCAGCGCTTCTGCAAGATTTGGCGCATCAGTAGACACAGACTCTGCGCTTACCTTTGCATTAGTAGTTTCGCCTTGTTGCTCGTTTGCTTCTGCGATAACCACGGGTTCATCTGCTGCTTTCTCTAAGTCAGGGCGTGGTCCGCGCTTACGGGGAGTCGTGTTTTTGGGGCGCTGGCTCGCCGGGCGCCGAGAAAATTCGGAAGTGCCGCTTTCTTCTGTTGCTGCGGTATTTTCTCTTGAATCCGGCTCGCCTCGCGCTTCGTCTTTGCGATCGCCGTTACGTGAACGAGACCGACGTCGGCGATTTTCGTCGCTGCCATTGCGGTTCTCAGCTGCGGAATCGTCGTTGCTCGAGGCTGGCGAGTTATCCTGCGCGTTGTCTCGGTTGCGTCCGCCACGGCGGCCGCCTCGTGAACGTCGTTCGCCGCGTTCGGACTTGTCATCCGAGTCGCTGCGATTTTCTGCCGCGGCTTTATTTTCTGTGTCGCTATTCGCAGCGCGCTCACCTCGATTCCGATTCTGTTGGCCACGTTGGCCTCGAGAGCCTGATCGACCTCGGCCACCACGGTTGTTATTTCCGCCTCGTTTCGGCTTTTGACCTTCCTCTTCTTTAGCGCTGCCGAAAAGGCTGGCGAGCGCCGCGAATAGGCCTGCGAATAGTCCCGGCTTGTCCTCGGATTTTTTACCTTTGCGAACGCTAGAGCCTGACGGTGCGGGTGCTTGAGGAAAGGGGATACCTTCGACAGAGGGGCGTTGCACGGCCGCCACAGGTGCCGCGTTTTTGGCGCTATTGATGGGCTCCGGTGTGACGGTAATGTCGACATCATAAACCTCTGCCGCCTGATTGAGTCCAGTGATCTTGTAATGTGGTGTCTCCATTTCTGGATTCGGCGAAATAACCACTTTGGTTTCACTTTGTTTTTCGATTTCCGCCAGTGTTGTTCGCTTCTCATTCAGAAGGTAAGAAGAGACAACCAAGGGTACTTCTGCGCGTACTTCGGCGCATTTCTGCTTGTTCGCTTCCTCTTGGATAATGCGCAAAATCGAGAGTGCTAGAGATTCGACATCGCGAATGGTGCCCTGACCGCTGCAGCGCGGACAGGTGATCGCACTGGTCTCGCCTAGTGATGGGCGAAGACGCTGGCGGGACATTTCTAATAAACCGAAACGGGAAATACGCCCCACCTGAACACGCGCGCGATCCGCTTCGAGAGCGTCTCGCATGCGGTTCTCGACCTCGCGCTGATTGCGATTGGAGCCCATATCAATGAAGTCGATTACTACGAGTCCACCCATGTCGCGAAGGCGCAGTTGGCGAGCGATTTCATCGGCAGCTTCGAGATTCGTGTTTAAGGCTGTTTCTTCGATATCCGCGCCTCGCGTTGCTCGCGAGGAGTTAATATCTATTGAGATTAGTGCTTCGGTGGGGTCGATAACAACAGAGCCACCGGAGGGGAGTTTTACTTCGCGTTCGAACGCACTCTCGATCTGGCTTTCGATCTGGTAGCGATTAAACAGAGGGAGCGCGTCGGAGTAGAGTTTGATGCGGCTCTCGTATTGAGGCATGACTTGCTTGACGAAAGTCATCGCCTCATCAAAAGCCTCCTGCGTATCGAATAACACTTCGCCGATATCTTTTCGAAGATAGTCGCGAATCATGCGAATAATTACGTTGCTTTCTTGATAGATCAAAAAGGGAGCGCGCTTAGCTTCAGAGGCTTCGCCGATGGCTTGCCAGAGAGCAAGCAGGTAATCGAGATCCCATTGAAGCTCTTCTTGGCCTTTGCCGATGCCTGCGGTGCGGACAATCATGCCCATGCCGTCTGGGATATTCAGTCCACGGAGAGCTTCGCGTAATTCGTTGCGCTCCTCGCCTTCAATGCGACGAGAGATGCCTCCTGCTTTAGGGTTGTTAGGCATCAACACTAAGTAGCGGCCGGCTAGGCTGATATAAGTGGTGAGCGCGGCGCCTTTATTGCCTCGCTCCTCTTTCTCTACCTGCACGATCACCTGCGTGCCTTCCGGGATTAACTCCTTGAGGTTCGTGCGTTCCCCGTTACTCTTAACATCCTTTGCGTAATACTCGCTTGAGATTTCCTTGAGTGGTAGGAAGCCGTGTCGTTCGGCGCCAAAATCCACAAATGCGGCTTCGAGGCTGGGCTCAACGCGAGTCACCTTGCCTTTGTAGATATTTGCTTTTTTCTGGATTCGGGTTCGGTTTTCGATGTCGAGGTCATACAGACGCTGTCCATCAACGAGGGCAACGCGAAGTTCTTCTTCTTGCGTTGCATTGATAAGCATTCTTTTCATTAGGTCACTATCCTTAAATTGCCAGAGAGTGAACTAGGAAATGATTCTTAAGAGGCGGATGCCGTTTAAGGCACCTTGCTACCTGCGGCGTGCACGCATGCGTGAACCGCAGCCAATACAGTGGACTAGGACATTCGCTCAAGGCGAAAGGGCGGCCGTTTGAAGGCGTGCCTTTGTGTCTTTAATGCTTCTAAGGTGTCGTAGATGCCACGTAGACAGCCGATCCTAGTGGATTGGCCTATCGAACATGCATTGTGTGCGTAGTTTGACATTGTCTGTTATGCGGTCTCGTTAACAAATTACAAAAAGCTAATCTTGTCGTGTATCGTTTACTCACCAAATTTGCTGCCGTTTTTCTCGTCGCTTTGAGGCGGTAGTTCTCGGCGTTCATTTTATTGGTGCGTTGAATCTTGTTTCCTAGATCTCTCTGGGTTTCCGACTGCGGGCGGGCGTTTGCTCCCTTAACGCGCTGCGGAGATGTTGTTGCGGTAACCAGTTGAGCTGTGGCTCTAGTCTGCAGGGTCATCCCGCTGCAGTCGAAAGTCTTATCTTGCTCTTTGTGTCACCTTCGCTTGGTTTACTACTTAAACTCACTCTTTTACTTATTGCGGAAAACCTTATCGTTTTCCTTTTTCGCAGTAGGTCAAATTGACACCGATGTTAGAATGGCGCTCTCCAGCCCTTGCTGGAATTACTGCGTATTTGCCTTTTGAATTCAGTTTGCGGGAGTGTGTTCCCCGATCAATGTGAGGGAATATAACAGTAAAAGCGCCTACACTCAATTACTTACGGCCTCTTTCTTGAGTGCTCTCGTGACTAGATGTGGAGTAGATCGCCAGTCGGTTCAGTTGTGTCGGCAACTCCTCGCGGCTATCTAGAAGTTATCTAGTGGTTATCTCGCGACTACTCGCAGCTTTTCACAGCTCGTCGCAGCTTGCTTCATGCGAACGCCTATGCATAGAATGTCGACTACGCCAAATTGCTCTCGCCAGAGACTGCAATATTCTTATTAAAATCAGTAATTTATAAGTATTTAGTGGATCATTGGAACGATGACGGTATACGCCTATTCGAGGACAACGCAGCTAGAGGAAGTGGAAGACGCGACGCTTGCCTCTGCGCTGGAAACCGACGCTTTAGCAATGCAGACCTATGGCCTTGCGCGCGGCTGGTTCATCTCTCAAAGTCTTATCGATAGGGGCTGTCGTTGGGATCAAAGCTTGGACGACCGCCCTCATGGCGCAGCATTGCTCGCCAAAATGAAAGAAGGTGATGTCTTGCTTTGTGCGCAAATTCAGCGATTGTGTAGCTCTAGCGTGGAGGTCAGCGCGCTGATAAAAAGCTTACACGAACGCGGCATCGCCCTGCATTGCTGCGAATTAGGGGCAGATCTTACAGATGCAGCCACCACGCTTACCTTTAGCGAGGCATCCACGCTTTTCGCAGCCCTAGAGTCACGCCGCAGTGCCGAGAGGATTAAGGGGGTGAAACATAAGCAAAAGGAGAAGGGGCGTTTTTTGGGTGGCAGCCGGCCCTTCGGCTTTAGTGTCCACGATAACGGCAAGCTTATCGAGAACCCTTCGGAGCAGCGAACGCTGCAAAAAATATTCGAGCTCAAGCGTCAGGGTAAGTCGCTCAGGGCGATTTCGGCAGCGGTATCGACGCCGATGACACCAATCAGTTTTAAAACGGTGCAAAGAGTACTGCAACGGTCCGCAGACTAGCCGGTCTCCCCATTCGGATATAGAGTCTCAAATGCGCAAAATGCTTTCGATATTCATCGGCGTGCGTTTCAGTCGCGCGCGCAAACGCTCGGGCTTGCTGTCATTTGTCTCAACTATTTCGATGCTGGGGGTTCTCCTCGGCGTTATGATTCTAATAGTCGCCCTGTCGGTGATGAACGGCTCTATCGCTTTTCTCCGCAACGAAGCCCTCAAATCTGTGCCCCATCTTACGGTGACAAATAAAACGATGGCGATGCAGTGGCAGAGTTTGGCCACGTCCTTCGCAGAGAATCCATCCGTTTCAGCGGTTGCCCCCTATGCAGAAATAGAGGGAGTGCTGACGATCAATGGCCTGACAGAATTCATTCAGGTCAGAGGTATTGAGCCCACTCTAGAGCAAGCGATCGCGGGCCAAGCGGGCGAACGCGCAGCAGAGGCGCTACAAGCACTCGAAGAGAGTCGCAATGGGGTGCTGCTCGATACACGACTGGCAAGTCGGCTGGGTATCCGCCTCGGCGATGAGCTGAGCATTGCGGCATTAGATAGACTCCTTAGGCGCTCGAAAAGCGCGCCGCAGGGGTTTAGCGTCCTTGGGTATGCCGACTTTGGCGCCTATGGCGGCGGCAACATCGTTCTTATTAAGCGAGAAGAGGCGCTGGCGCTCGATGTCAACGCTAAGACACTGCTGCGACTCAGTTTGGATGATGCCTTTTCTGCAGACAATGTTAAGCAAGAACTACTTGCCAGCAGCATGATGCTCGAACTCCCCTCGACAGAAATTGAAACGTGGCGGGAAGCTCAATCCAGTTTGTTTGGTGCGCTCGCGATGGAGAAGTTTCTTACGGGGCTTATGCTTCTCACCATCGTTGCCGTCGGTGCAGTAAATATTGTTTCAACCCTCGTTATGGCGGTGGCAGAGAAGGGGCCCGATATCGCCATATTGCGCACGATGGGTGCTTCTCGAGGCGTCATCATGCGGTTATTCATAGTGCAGGGCGGTGTGAGCGGCCTGATCGGCACTGGACTGGGCGCCGTTTTGGGGGTGTTCATCGCGATTAATCTGGCTGATATAAGTCTCACACTCGAGCGGGCAGTAGGCTGGGCGACTGGCAATAGCAACATCGTGTTTGTTTCCCACCTGCAAACACAGGTGATATGGAGCGAGGTTGCCCTGGTTTGTTCAGCCGGACTGTTGATCAGTCTTATTGCCACACTCTATCCTGCCTATCGGGCGAGCAAAATTGAACCGGCAGAGGTATTACGGTATGAATGAACCGGTAATGCAGGCTAGGCGCTTGGTTAAGCGCTACCAACAGGGGCCTCGAGAGATTGTGGTGCTGGACGAATTGGACTTCACTGTGAAAGCAGGGGAGCGCATAGCGATTGTCGGCAGCTCAGGCTCGGGTAAGACGACATTGCTGAATTTGCTCGGTGGTTTGGATTCGCCGACCTCAGGCGAAGTGAGTGTAGCGGGCTATGATCTCGCGGGTGTCTCTGAAATGCAGCGAGGGATTTTACGCAATCGCTTCATCGGGTTCGTCTATCAATTCCATCATTTACTTGCTGAGTTTTCGGCGCTGGAAAACGTCTGTATGCCGCTTTATATCGCGGGCATTTCGGATGAAGAGGCTTCAGCGCGCGCGGCGTCGCTACTCGAGCGCGTGGGATTGGGCGAACGACTTACGCACAAGCCTGCGGAATTGTCGGGCGGGGAAAGGCAGCGTGTGGCGATTGCGAGGGCGCTAGTCAGTGAACCCAAGTGTGTATTGATGGACGAGCCGACGGGGAATCTTGACCGACAGACGGCGCTCGAGATTCATGGGCTGATGAAAGAGCTCAGCACAAGTCTGGCTACGAGCTTCATCGTTGTTACCCACGATGAGGCACTTGCCGCAGCCATGGATAGGCGACTGTCGTTGGCCGCTGGGAAGCTCCATGTCGAGGCCTGACCCACTTATTGCGGCAGGCGCTATGCCGCTGCTTCGGTCGCTAAGCCTTGCCTGTCGTATCGGGTCGCGCTACGTACGCATGGGGTCGTCGAGTTCCTTAGTTTCGTTCATGTCGCTCATTTCAGTGGCGGGACTGGCATTTGGTGTGTCGCTTCTAATCGTTGTTTTGTCTGTCATGAATGGCTTCGAGCGCGAGGTACGCGAGAACGTCCTCGGGATCATTCCACACCTTACGGTAAGCAGCGAACAAGATCTCAGTACCGAGCAGTGGGATAGGCTGGGTGCAGCTTTGCTGGCCGAAAGCGATGTGATTTCTCTTTCGCGAGTCGTTACGAGTCTCGGAGTCGCTGCAACGCCCACTGCCAGTCGTGCGGTCGCCTTGAGCGGTGTTGATGTTGAGAGCGACTCATTCGCAAAACTGTCTAAGTATGCGGTTTCGGGAAGCCTAGACCGACTCGCTGAGTCACGCTGGCGAGTCGTCGTTGGCGCAACGTTGGCTCGTGACCTCGGTGTTGAGGTGGGTGACTCGATCGATGTGTTTTCGCCGAAGCTCACACCAAATCCATTAGTAACAATGCCTACCTTTAAATCGTTCGAGATAGCCGCCATAACCCGTGTTGGAAGCGAGGCACTCGATGCAAAATTGATCACGCTGACGCTTGCCGATGCTCGGACGCTGCTACGAATGCGGGCAACTCAATCAGCTTTTACCCTGGTTACCCAAGATGTGCTAGTTGCAGATAGGGTACGGAATAGGTTGAGCAGTAAATTCGGTGATGCAATCGTCATCGAAAGTTGGACTGCTACTTTGGGTGCCATTTACAGAAATATCCAGTTCTCCCGCAGCATTATTAGCTTCATGCTTTGGCTGCTCATCGCAATCGCCGCGTTCAACTTAGTCGTTAGCCTCGTGATGATAGTGCGAGATAAGCGCGATGATGTTGCAATACTGATGACGTTAGGCGCCAATACACAAACCGTGCAGGCAATCTTTATTTGGCAGGGCGCTGCGATTGCCCTGCTTGGCATCGCCGCCGGTGTTGTGTTGGGTATTCTCGGCGCGCTGTGGATAGGCGAGATCGCTTCTGCCTTCGAAGCAGTGACCGGTGTGGTGCTTTTAAACCCTGAAATCTACCCAATTGATTTTCTTCCTTCACAAATTCTCGCCTCTGATATAGCGGGGATTGCGGGTGGGGTCTTGATTCTCTCTGTTCTCGCCTCGCTCTATCCAGCGCGCCAAGCAGCGTCTCTGCGCCCTGCCTCGGTCCTGCGGGGCGATTAGCAGAATCTGACCAAAATTCGCCTCTCCAGCAGTATCGAACTAAAGTTAAGAGCCACTGCAAAGGTGGCGCATGCGATTTCTTCTCTCTGCTTTTTGTCTTGGCATACTTTGCGTAACCAGCGCGACGGACTTGGCACTGATTAGGGTTTTGTTGCTAGCGATGAGCGCTTTGCTCATCTTAGCGGCGGCTTCTGCTCTCGCTGTTCGTCGATATTTAGCCGCAAAACACAAAAAGTGGTTGAGGCTATGGCTCTCTATCTGCATGGCATTCTGCTGTGGCGCCTTGTTTCACGCGGTGACCGCCGAAAGCCAACTCAATCGTCAACTACCGAAAGAATTCGAAGGGACGCCACTGCGTATCGAAGGTGTGGTGCTCAATCTACCCTCTGTTGCCGGCGCGGCGTACCGGTTCGAATTCGCGGTGAATGCGGCCTGTGTGCTTGGTGACCACTCCTCGAACAGAGACACTGACTCCATTCATGGGCGATCACCGGCGAAGCGCACCCAATCCTCCGCGCATCCAACCTGTAGCAATCCAATTCCCTTTAGCGGCAGAATTCTATTGAATTATTACCTGCCGTCTTCCGACGTCCAAACTGGGAGAGCAGTAAGGCGGGAGGCGACACCCCTCCATTATCCCGCGGAGTTGCGGCCTGGATCAGCACTCCAACTGGTCGTGAAGCTCAATAGACCGCATGGTTTCGCCAATCCTGGTGGATTTGACTACGAGGCGTTTTTATTCCGTAGCAAAATTCTCGCGAAAGGTTATGTACGTGGAGAGCTTGTGGCGAGCGAAAGCGAGGGGGAAGGCGATGGGGTTCGATCCTTGCCAGTAATGCTTGAACAGCTTCGCTTCGAGAGTCGTAAACGAGTTTTAGAGAACAGCGTTAGCGCGCGGCACACTGGGGTAATTCTCGCGCTAGGGTTGGGCGATGCCAGTCTAGTTTCCCAAGCGTTATGGAGTCAGCTGCGTGAAACCGGAACAACGCATCTCCTCGTGGTATCCGGGCTACATGTCGGCATGATTGCCCTGTTCTTGTTGGTGGTTTCTCGGGCGCTTTGGCGACTCGTTCTTATCTTGCTACCTCTACTTGTGCCTCATGCGCCGAGTCGTCTTGCATTTAGTCTCTGGTCTAGTGTGGTTGGCACCGCGGTTTTTGCCTTGCTCGCAGGATGGAGTTTGCCGACGCAGCGTGCGGTTGTGATGCTCGCGGTATTCGCAGGCGCAAAACTCACATCGCGACGCCTTGGCGTTGTTGCAGGGCTGTTGCTAGCACTTACCTGTGTACTTATCGGTTCACCGCTCGCTGCGACAGGCTCAGGATTTTGGCTTAGCTTTGTCGCCGTATTGGCGCTGGTGCTCGCCGTTGCCTCGCCGCGGAGTACAACTTCTTATAATGACACGAATCACGGCGACTCAGCGGTTCTTTCTTGGCTATCGGGTCAAGCGGGCCGACTGGTGTTACCTCAACTCATTGTGGCGCTGGCGCTCTTTCTTCCCTTGCTTGTTTTAGGCATCGATGTCTCCTTGCTCGCGCCAATAGTTAATTTGCTGGCGATTCCTTTTCTCACCTTTGCATTGCTGCCGGCTTCGCTTTTAGCGGTACTTGATTTGGCGCTTTTCGGCGAAAGCGCGCTGGGCGCGCTTTTACTCGCCGATTGGCTCTGTGATCAGCTAATTTTGTTGCTGGCGGCGGTTGCCGAGGCTGAGCTACTCTGGGCCCCGCAAGTCACCCTTTCTTTCGCGCACTACCTCCTTCTCGCGATCTGTGTTTGTGTTTGCCTTTTTCCGGTTGGCTCGCGTACCTGCTGCGTCTGCGGCTTGTGGGTCGCTGCACTGATTCTTACCGGGACGGTTTGGCGCGCTGAGACTTATGCCAACAAATGCAATGAAGCACCAGCCTCTCTGCGTCTCCATCAGCTCGATGTGGGACAGGGACTCGCCCTCGTGATAGAGACCAATTGCCACGCGCTTCTCTATGATACCGGCGCAAGCCTTAGCGCAGACTTCGAAATGGGTAGCGCGGTGATCAAGCCCGCTTTACGGGCGCTAGGTATAAGAAAACTAGATAGACTCGTTATAAGTCATGCCGACAACGACCACGCTGGCGGCGCGGCAGGCGTCCTTGCTTCGATTCCCGTAGTGAATGTTCATGCCGGTGGTCATGCCGAGAATACACAGGCTTACGCCGAATTTCTTGGTACGCGCGCGTTGACGCTGCGTTCATGCCGCGCGGGTGATGCGTGGCGTTGGGACGGTGTGGTTTTCTCCTATCTGAGCCCAACAGTCGACGCTGCCGATGGCGCGGCGTCTGGTGTAGACAAGACTAAGAATTCTCAGTCGTGTGTCCTTAAAGTGGCTCTTGGGGAGTCTGTGATTCTGCTGACGGGGGATATTGAGCGAGTTGACGAGGTGGAATTGGCACTGCGCTATGCGCACGAATTAAAGTCAACGCTTATAATCGCGCCGCACCATGGCAGCAAAACCTCGTCCAGCTACGCATTGCTCAAACGCGCAGCACCTGAAATAGTCTTCATTGGTGCCGGCTATAAAAATTCGTTTGGTCATCCGCACGCCGAAGGCGTCGCTCGCTATGCGTTATTAGGAATCGAGGCATTAAACACCGCAACGCGGGGGATGCTTAGCGTGGAATTGGACCGGCAGGGGATCGTATCGTGCCCACGCGCTTATCGTGAGACACACCGTCGCTATTGGAGACCTATACCCGAACGCCTATGATAAGATAAAAAACAGCCCGCACCCCTCGGGCCGGAAGATAGGGCCGACGAAAGGTCGCCGCCCGGTAAGCGCAGGAGTCTAAGCGGTGTTCGACATACTCAATTCGGGCGGAATTTTAATGCTGCCCATTTTACTCTGTTCCGTTATTGCCATTGCCATAGTTATCGAGCGCGCTTGGACACTGAGTACGGCCCGTGTCATACCCAAATACGCGCTGGCACAAGTCTGGACTTGGATCAAAAATGGTCAGCTTGATTCGTCGCGTCTACGCGAGGTGAGACGAGCCTCGCCGCTTGGTCGACTCTTGGTTGTCGGTTTGTCGAATAGCAAGTTTGGGCGAGCGGCAATGGTCGAATCTATCGAATTAACAGCTGCGCAGATAGTCCATGAATTAGAACGCTATCTCGAAACGCTGGGGACGATTGCAGCCGTGACTCCGCTTCTAGGCCTGCTGGGCACGGTAGTGGGAATGATTCGTGTATTTGGTCAGATTATGCTCGTTGGCACGGGTGACGCGAATGCGCTCGCGGGTGGTATTTCAGAGGCTTTGGTATCGACGGCCGCGGGACTTTGTGTGGCGATCCCTACTTACACGGCGCATCGATTCTTTTTGCGTAAAGTTGATGCGCTTGTATTGGGTCTCGAACAAGAGTCGCTAAAGCTAGTCGATGCCTTGCACAGTGATAAGACGGTCGAAATAAGGAGTAGCGGATCATGAAGTTCAGGCAGGCTCGACGAGAGTTGCCGACACTGAATCTTACACCGCTGATCGATATCGTCTTTCTGTTGCTTATCTTTTTTATGGTGACAACGACGTTCAGTCGAGAAACGAGGCTTCTTGTGTCTTTGCCCGAGGCTGCGGGAAGTCCTGAGAGTTCTATCGAATCGATTGAGGTGCTGGTGGACAGAGAAGGGGGATATGCCATCAACGGTCGCCGCCTGATCAATACTGAGGTCGAGAGTCTGGTTCGAGGGCTTGAACTCGAATCCGGTGGAGATGTCTCTCGGGCAGTGGTGCTTGTCGCAGACGCGGAAGTGCAGCATCAGGCTGTGGTCTCTGCGATGGAAGCAATCGGACGTGCAGGGTTCGTAAGCTTGAGTATCGCAACGCGAGAGCCTTTAGAGAGAGCACAATGACCTTCATTGAACGAGCCTGGTACCACAAAGCCAAGTGGCTCTATGCTCTTTGGCCCCTTCATTGGCTTTTTACAACGCTTGCTGTGCGAAGACGAAAGCTACTCTCGGCAAAAGCGGAGAACTGGCCCGTCCCCGTAGTAGTGGTTGGTAATATAAGCGTTGGCGGAACAGGTAAGACTCCATTGCTTATTGCCCTGGTCGCACATTTGCAGAGTCAAGGGTTAAACCCCGGTGTTGTTAGTCGCGGCTACGGCAGCAAGTCCGAAGGCTTTCCGCTCAATGTAACAGTCGATACGGCGGTTGAAGAGTCTGGCGATGAAGCGCTGCTTATCGCGAGGCACTGTGGGTGTCCAGTCGTTATCGATCCGGACCGCGTCGCCGCCATCACATACCTGTTGGATCAGCATTCGGTTGACGTTGTGCTTTGCGATGATGGCCTGCAGCACTATGCAATGGCGCGTGATATTGAGTTGATCGTTGTCGATGGTGAAAGACAGTTCGGGAATGAGTTTTGCTTGCCCGCAGGACCTTTGCGGGAGCCACTCAGTCGACTAGGCGAGGCCGATCTGGTTATCGTGAACGGCATAAAAGCGGCGGCAGCAAAGGTGCGAGCAACCCTGTTGAGCAACGGTGTGTCCTGGTCAAGCAGCGCGGGAAAACAATCATCGTCTCAGCCGCTCCAAGAGAAGAGAGCGACCGTATGCCGCGATCCTGCGCAAGGATTCGCGATGACTATTGAGCCCGATTGCTTCATCAATGTGGTCAGTGGCGAGCGACGCCCTTACGGCGGTGCGCCGTTTAAGATAGGTAGTCGTTTGCAAGCAGTGTCAGGTCTCGGAAACCCCGAACGCTTTTATTCGGTTCTAGATGAATTGCCGCATCAGGTGTCGCGATATAGCTTTAGAGACCACCATTGGTTTAAAAAAGAAGACTTTGACGCGCTTGGTTTAGATGATATCCAGCCGATAGTTATGACAGAGAAAGATGCGGTCAAAGTCGAGGATTTTGCGCGGAGTAATTTTTGGTATCTGAGTATTCGTTGCAGATTATCCGAAAGCTTGCTTGCCGCTTTCGATAGACGCCTCGCGATGGCGCGAGCGGCGAAAGTGGAAAGCGCTAATTGACAGTTACCCGTAACGAGGAAAGTTTATGTTGGACAAAAAATTATTGACTCTACTGGCGTGTCCCCAGTGTCACGGTGAACTCGTTTTCGACAAAGAATCGAAACCAGCCCCTGAGGTAGTTGGGGAGCTTATTTGCCGAATCGACGCGCTTGCGTATCCGATTAAAGATGGCGTACCTGTTATGCTTATAAACGAGGCGCGTGCATTAACGCTGGAAGAGGTAGAGTCGTACCGATGAGCTTCTCTGTTGTAATTCCTGCGCGCTATGCGTCGACACGTCTACCGGGCAAGCCTTTGTTAGATATCGCGGGCAAACCCATGCTCCAGCACACGTGGGAGCGGGCGTTACTAAGTGGGGCATCACGTGTGGTGATTGCGACAGATGATGCACGTATTGTCGAAGCGGCAAACGCCTTTGGTGCCGAAGTTCTGATGACTTCGGCTTCTCATCAATCCGGCAGCGATCGAATTTGCGAAGTGGTAGATGCGCTTGGCTTTGATGACTCCGAATGCGTTATCAATGTGCAGGCAGATGAGCCGTTAATACCTCCAGAGGCAATCGATCAGGTAGCCGAAAGCTTGCGGCTCAATGCAGACTACGGTCTGGCAACGCTCTGTGAACCAATTGAGGATGAGCGCGAATATAGTGAACCGAGTTCTGTAAAAGTGGTGATGGATAAGTTTGGGCGGGCACTGTATTTTAGTCGTGCGCCTATACCCGCTAGCGTATCGCTACCTACCGAATGCTATCGTCACATAGGTATCTATGCCTACCGTGTCGATGTTCTGCGTAAGTTCGTGACTTGGCCCGTGGCTGCAATCGAAGCCGTTGAGAGGCTTGAGCAATTGCGTGCGCTTTACAATGGTGTTGCGATCCACGTATCTATTGCACCAACGCGCATTCCTCCGGGAGTCGATACACCCGAAGATCTCGCGGCAGTCCGAGCTTTCCTCAAATGAATGACGCACGGTTATCGACTCTTTTGGAGCACGCGCCGCTCGACGCCTATACGACGTTCGGTGTGACGCAATATGCTCGCTTCTTGATCGAAGTGAGCGACTTACCCGAACTCTATGAGGCCGTGGAGTTTGCGCGTGACAATCATCTTGAGTTGATGGTGCTCGGCGGGGGCAGTAATGTGCTGTTTGTGCGTGATTTCCCGGGCTTGGTAATCATCATCAAGCTCACAGGAATTGTGCGAGAGAGCGGGACGCGGCTGCGTATTGGAGCCGGAGAAGATTGGCATAATTTAGTAGATTGGACGCTTGCAAATAAACTATTCGGTTTGGAAAACCTCGCGCTAATCCCTGGCACCGTGGGTGCAGCACCGATCCAGAATATTGGGGCATATGGTGTCGAGATTGAACGCTTCGTGACGCGGGTACATGTATTCGATACCCACTTGGCGAAAGCGCTCGACTTTACGCGTGATGCTTGCGATTTTGCTTATCGAGACAGTCTTTTTAAACGCGCTCCGCGTGGCAGGTATATCGTGCTCGAAGTCGAGCTCGAGCTGTCTGACAGCGATGCGCCCGTTCTTACTTATCCCGCGTTAGCTGAGCGCTTTGGTTCAGATGATAAGATCACTGCAGAGCAGGTCTATCACGCGGTTTGCGATATTAGGCGGAGCAAACTCCCTGACCCGAAGGTGATTGGTAATGCGGGGAGTTTCTTTAAAAACCCAGTAGTCTCCAAAGAAAAGTTTTTCAAGATTAGCGAGCACTTTGACGCCGTACCTGGTTTTCCTTTAGAAAACGGCGAATTCTATAAGCTCTCTGCAGCATGGCTCCTCGATACGGCAGGTTGGAAGGGGCGCAGAAGGGGGTTAGCAGGCGTGTTTGAGCATCACGCACTTGTGTTGGTCAATCATGGAGGTGCGACTGGAGAAGATATTTTTCTTCTCGCACAGGAAATGAGCAGCTCTGTCTTGCAGCGGTTTGGTATAGCGCTACAGCCTGAAGTGCTTATCGTCTAAACTCTCGAGCCCCAAAGTAAGCATCAAATTTATTCTGTGATGCGGTTCCCGATTTTTCCTTACTGCTTTTGTCTGCGGATGTGCGCTGTGCCACATTAGTAGATAGTCGTTTGACAGTAGTGTGCAGAGGTTCTCGCAAGATATATCTTCGAGAAGGGCTTCGCCTGCGTCCCTTCGGAAGGTTGTACGGTTAACGGCTTATTTGGTCCTCAGTCCTGAGGCTGTCTACAGCTACCGTTATCGGACCTTTAAGAATCTGGGTATACGATCTGATGTGGAACTCACTGTGCTCGCGGTGCGTCACGGCTTGGCAGCGAACAGTCGAGACCTCGACCATCTGAGAGTAGGGTCGCTTCATCGCACTTGAGTGCGCTTCCGCCTTAGGCTAGTCTTCGCGGCACGAGCTAATCATTTTCGCATCGCTTTTTCTTTTTCGAGCCACTGTTGGGCTCAACCCTAGTTTGTGCTTCGCTTATGTCACAATCCCCCGAACCTTTTGATCACAAAGATTTCGTCAGCAATCTCAGCAGTCGGCCTGGGGTTTATCGAATGGTTGACGGCGACGAGCGTGTTATTTATGTCGGTAAGGCGCGAAACCTTAAAAAGCGCGTGGGCAGCTATTTTAGAGCGTCGGGATTGACGACTAAGACCATGGCGATGGTTGCGAAAATCACACGCATTGAAATTAGCATCACGCATAGTGAAACCGAGGCATTGCTATTAGAACAGAGCCTAATTAAAGAACTTAAACCGCCGTACAATATTCAGCTCAGGGATGACAAATCCTATCCGTTTATTCTTTTAACCGACCATGCCGACTACCCTAGGTTGATGTTTTACCGCGGCCGGAAATCGCGCAAAGGAAAGTATTTTGGTCCCTATCCCAGCGCCCTTGCGACCCGAAATACGCTGCAGCTCATGCAGAAGGTTTTTAAGGTGCGCCAATGTCAGGAAAGTTACTTTAAAAACCGTACCAGACCCTGCCTGCAACATCAGATCGATCGCTGTACCGCTCCCTGTGTAGGGCTGATCTCGCCAGAGGAGTATGCGCGTGATGTACGTTATTCCACGCTTTTCCTGCAGGGTAAAAGCTCTCAGCTGACTTCTGAATTGACCAAAAATATGGAGGCGGCTGCTGAGGCTCTAGAATTCGAAAAAGCGGCGAAAATACGCGATCAGATCGGTGTGCTGCGGCGAATCCAGGAAGACCAGGTTGTTGCAAACCAAGGCGAAGATGCCGACGTTATCGCTGTGGCAATGCAGCCGGCGGGTGTTTGTGTGCACGTAATCTATGTGCGGGGTGGCCGCATTCTCGGCAGTAAGAATTTCTTTCCAAAACACAGGCTCGCCTCAGATCCTGATGAGCTGCTTAGCGACTTTATTTCTCAAAGTTATCTCGGCGAAGAGAGCGGTACAAATTTTCCGGCCGAGCTGCTGGTTTCAGAGGCACTAACCGACAGTGGCGCTTTAATTGAGGCGATGGAATATGTGGCCGGCAGAAAGGTGCGCCTGGTGTCGAATGTGCGTGGTCATCGCGCAAAATGGCTCAAAATGGCTGTTACTAATGCCACGGAAGCCTTGGGCGCTCATATGGCGAGTAAGCAAAACAGCAAACGCCGATTCGCGCTTATGCAGCAAGCGTTGGCACTCGAAGAACCTCCAGCAAGGATAGAGTGTTTCGATATAAGTCATACGGGGGGCGAGGGTACTGTCGCTTCCTGTGTTGTGTTTGACGTTGATGGAGCATTAAAGAACGATTACCGTCGTTTTAATATTGAAGGCATCACGCCGGGCGATGACTATGCGGCGATGGAACAGGTGTTGACGCGCCGGTTCGAGCGACTAAAGAAGGGGGAGGGAAAGCTTCCCGATATTCTTTTGATTGACGGTGGCAAGGGGCAGCTAACGCAAGCGGCCAACGTGCTCGCGAGATTCGAACTAGATTCGCTTCTATTGCTTGGTATTGCTAAAGGAATTAGCCGCCGAGCGGGACAGGAGACGCTGTTTTTGAAAGAGGGCGGGCGTGTCACCGAAATCGCGATCGCTACAGAATCTCCGGCATTACACCTCTTGCAACAGATTCGGGATGAGGCGCATCGGTTTGCGATCACTGCTCATCGGCAGCGTCGCGGTAACGCACGAAAACGCTCGCAACTCGAGGACATCCCAGGGCTCGGCCCTAAGCGGCGACGCGATCTGCTGAAGCATTTTGGGGGTCAGCAAGGCCTCAAGCGCGCGGCTGAGTCGGAGATTGCGAAGGTGGCCGGAATCAGCGGAAAACTCGCTGCGGCAGTTTACGAGCATTTTCATGTCGACTAAAGCTGTTGCGTGTTTGACAGCGCCACGCGTTAAAGCATAGTCGTGCAACCTTGTGTAGAATGGAAATCGGAAACATTTGTTGTAGAGCCATGCAAGACGAGAATAAAAATGACTAATTGGGCCAACCTCGCGTCTTTTAGCCGCATCGCACTAATCCCCATAATCGTACTTTTTTATAAAGCTGATTTTCCCGGTGCGCAGCTTGTCGCGGCTTGCTTCTTTATCCTAGGAAGTATCACTGATTGGCTCGATGGTTATTTAGCGAGACGGCTTAACTTAGGCTCGCCCTTTGGTGCGTTTCTCGACCCTGTTGCCGACAAGCTGTTCGTCACGGCCATTCTAATTTTGCTACTCGCTTCCTACGAGGATTTATTGATCCCAGCGCTACTTATCGTTGGTCGGGAAATTACAATTTCAGCGCTGCGAGAATGGATGGCAACGAAGGGGCTAAGAGACCTTGTCGCGGTAGCTTGGGTTGGCAAGGTAAAGACGACACTGCAAATGATCGCAATAACCTTGCTGTTGGGCGCGAGTCCCGCTGTAATGCCGCTGTTCTTCCATCTAGGCCTTGCCTTGATTTGGGTGGCAGCTGCTCTAGGCTTGTGGTCTATGGTGTCCTATATCAGGGCGGCTCGGGGCGAGATGTTTAGCGGCAAGTAAATAATACAGTGCGATCAGCGCTTGACTTGCCACGGTTTGGCATTAAAATAGCGCTCTCTCTGGATGGCAACAGGCCCCTGTCATCGGAATAATCCATATGGTTGTTCACAGAGTCGAGGAAGCGCTCTTCACGTTATCACGTTGTTGAGTTGTCGAATCACCGCCTAGACACGAGTTTAGGTGACCAGATAAAGCGGGAATAGCTCAGCTGGTAGAGCACGACCTTGCCAAGGTCGGGGTCGCGAGTTCGAATCTCGTTTCCCGCTCCAATCTCTCTTCTTTCCCAATAAAACTAAACTCTCCAGTGCCTGGCTTTGCTCGGGGTTTGAATTAGTAATCACACTGTAGCAGAAAAAGAATGCCTCTCGGGATGTGTTTTGCTATAGTTCGCCCTCGCATAAGAGCGTGATACGGCTGGGTGGCAGAGTGGTCATGCAGCGGACTGCAACTCCGTTAACGCCGGTTCGATTCCGACCCCAGCCTCCATTCACATTCTCAATGCGTCTTCAGTGATCGCAGAAAGACCGCGTTGCACGGTTTGCTGCGAGCCTAGACCTAGGTTTCACCTGCACTGTCGCTCAAGCCCCCAGCCCGGGTGGCGAAATTGGTAGACGCAAGGGACTTAAAATCCCTCGGTGGAAACACCGTGCCGGTTCGATTCCGGCCCCGGGCACCATAACAGAATATATTCTTCTATAAATATCTCCAGTCCAGACTAAAACTATTCATAGATATACTGTAAATATAGTATCTAACGCATAATTGTTGTCTAAAGCTTTTTAAAATTATATATTTTAATCCAGTATTTATGTGTACAACCAAGCGTACAACGATGTGTACTACTGGAGAATCCGATGCCCTCTAAAGCAAAGGAGATGACCGTTAGGCAACTTGAAGCCATCAAGCCACCAGAGTCGCCACCTGATTTACGAAAAGCTGTAGGAGGCGCTAGTGGTCTTTGTATAAACGTTAAGCCGAGCGGAAGTAAGTCTTGGCTATTCCGTTATAGTTTCGCAGGCGAAAGACAAACCCCGATTGCTTTAGGAGGTTACTCTCGTGATACAAATAGCCTTGCCGCAATGCGTGAGGTAGCACGCGGCTTCAATAAGCTAATCAAAGAAGGTATTGATCCTAAGCTTCATTTGCGCGAAAAACGTGATGAACAACTTCGCAAGAAAGCTCAACAAATTTTATTCAAGCAAGCCGCAGAGGAATGGATACTGCATAAATCTGGTGGCGACTGGCGGACTGCAAAATCAGTTCAAAGAGGGCGTCAGTATCTTGAAGATTATGCAATACCTGTCCTTGGTCATCTTCCCGTTGTTGATATTCAGATTGAAGATATTCTAAATGTATTGAAGCCGCACTGGGAAACCAAAACCCCTACTATGGATCGGTTGAGGATTTATCTTGAGTCAATCATTGCAAGAGGCTTGCATAGCGCAAAGTCAATAAATTCAATAAATCCAGCAATTTGGAAAAATAATTTAGAGTTTTATCTTAAGTCACCTAGCGATATACACGAGGAGCAGCACCACCCCAGTGTTCCTTACGAGCAGATGCCTAAATTTATGAAGGCGCTTTACGATTTGGACGTACCTAGAGGCGCGAACCCGGCAGCCCAGTGTCTTGCGTTCTTAATTTTGTGCGGTACAAGAAGCTCAGCCACTACATTGATGGAGTGGGATGAATTTGATCTTGAAAAGAAAATCTGGACCATCCCTCCTACTAGCGATGCTAAGAAAAAAAGAAAATCCCGCAATCTCGCTTGGCAGATTCCACTCAGTGCAGAGGCACTAAGGATCATTAAGGCCCAACCTCGGCTTCAGCATTCTACCAGGGTGTTCAATACGCTTGCCGGCGGTGAAATATACAACTTAGCGTCAATTCCCAAAGAGCTTGGCTTCAAAGGTGTGGCTCATGGATTTCGAAGGACGTTACAAAATTGGGCTAAAGCTAAAGGCTATTCCTTTGAAGAACGCGAGTTATCGCTGCAACATAAAAAGACTAAGGGCGTACAGGCAGCATACGACTCCGAAACATTGCTTACACAGCGGGCTAAGTTACTTGATGCTTGGATGAGATATGTAATGAGCGAGGTGGTTGTTTAATGAGCGATAAGCAAGCCGGAAAAAAAGGAATGTTCGATGCTATTCGCGCGGAGGCGAAGCTCATCGAAGAGTATGGCTTGGCGCTTGATATTTATAAATGGGCCAAAATGTCGAGTTGGACGCTAAAAGAGGTGTCATACATTGTTCATGGAATTGACCCGAATCGCGGTTTAATGAACCATACAATAGATCATCTAGCGATAAATCAGGCGATAAAGGATACATACGATATTTTAGAGCGAGCTGCATCTGACGGGAAAATTCCGCAGAAAGGCGATCCGGCACTATTTTTTGATTGGCTCGATTTAATTGGATTAAACGTCACCGAAAAACTAAAAACTGCTGTACTCGAAGCAGGTAATAAGAGAGATATATTCGAACTTGAAAAAATCGTTCGATCAAAAGATACGATTTATGGACTAGAATCGGAAATGCTCGGAGGAGTTAAGCCTAGGACGGTTTTCAGTGTCAATAATGTTAAAACTAAAGAACCATTTTTTGAGGAAATCAAAAACATCTTGAGAGAAAAAAGCAAAGTTGGGGAAAGAAAGCCTTCAGCCAGCGAATTGAGAGAGTTTATTTGTAACAATGCAAACAAATTACCACATTTTCACGAACTCAATTCACATAATGATATTGTATATCGTATCTCTCAAGATGGTAGTAGCACTAAGAAGCTAACCCGCGACGCGCTTCAAAAGCTTATAACTAGGTATACTGCCCAGGATTAAAAGCCTAAACAAGCCCTCAGACGCACCCCCGGCACGCCCGCAGGCGAGATTTTACGCCCGCAAAAAAGACTTTACGCCCGTTTCATTCTTAAGACGTTATTAGTTCTTTATTCTCAAAAAAATCTAAGCAAATTCGTTTAGATATATTGAGGAATATATTATGGCTACTAGACGCGAAACAGTTGAAATATGGAACGCCATTGAGTCCGCCCAAGGCTTCACATCTATCAATGAAATGTGTAGGGCGATGAATATCTCGCCCGCTACTGTATATAACTACATTAACAATAAAACTTTACCCTCACCTACCAGAATAGGTGGCCGCCGACTCTTCGCAAACTCCAAGCTTAAAAAGCATCTAGCTGAGCTGACGGAGGAGGCTGCGTCATGAGCCTCCGAAAACGCATCGATCAGAACTGCAAAGACTGCATATACGACTCATCCGCCCCCGGGACATGGCGTCAACAAGTTGCCCTATGTAGCATCAAATCATGCCCATTCTGGGATATACGAGCGAAGCCTACCTCTTCTATTCCTGAGTCGACTTTACGTTGGTACGGGGTCGATTTGGCTGAATATCAGGCCTTAACGGCTAATATCGAGGAGGTGGGTCGTGAGTAGGAAATTTGCCAAAGTCTATCCCAACGTTTGGAAGTCCAAGAAACTCCGTGAGGTCAGTGCAAAAGCTAAGCTGTTGGCGATGTACTTCCTGACAAGCCCCTCATATTGCATGGTTGGAATCTATGAACAACCACAAGAGCTGATACGGAAACACACAGGCTTAAACCAAGACTACTTAGATCAGGCTATGCATGAGCTATTTGAAGTGGACTTTATCCGCTATGACTACGACACTGAGGTTGTATGGGTAGTAGATATGGCTCTATCTCAAGTGGCTGACGGCCGCCTAAGCGAGAGTCAACAAAAAGGTGTGATAAACGAACTCGCTCGGCTCGATATCGAGTGTCAATTCCCCTTTGTGTCTGAATTTATTGAGCATTACAGATCGAAGTACGACTTCCTTCCTCATGGTTCTGACGCGCTATATTGGTCTTAGATACCCTATCGATAGGGTATAGGAACAAGAGATAAGGGATAAGGGATAACGAAAATAGATCAGAGATAACTAAAAGAGATAATTATTATTCGGCTAACGCCGATTGCCACGAGGGCAATGATGTGAGTGAGTTTAATAGACTTAAATATTACATCTCGCAAAAGATGAGGATGTCACATGTCTACCAACCGGTAATGCTACGAACCATCCTTGAGAATGATGGCGTAGCAACGACGACCCAGATCGCCAAGGCGCTTCTATCGCGGGATATAAGTCAGATTGAATATTACGAAGAACGCGTCAAGCAAATGGTAGGCAAAGTGCTTATCA
>Ga0222714_10000917_pt1 | contig 33461 bp, 33 predicted proteins | sample C33_3DmetaG_FD_165048 | JGI IMG/M metagenome (GOLD analysis project Ga0222714, IMG submission 165048) | Estuarine water microbial communities from San Francisco Bay, California, United States - C33_3D | ecosystem: Environmental > Aquatic > Marine > Unclassified | place: USA: California... | reverse complement strand
GGCTCGGCCGCCTTTGCCGCGCTGCTGACCATCTGGATGGGCCGCACGATGAATGCCGCGGTACTGCCGGAGCTGGGCGGCCGCAACATCCGCATCCGCGTCAGCGATCTCGGCATCACGCTGGATTTCCGCGCCACTGCCGACGGCTTCGTGCCCGCGACCTGCAACACGGCTGATCTCACGCTGACCGCTACGGCAGCGGATTTTCTGCGGCTGGCACGGCGCGAGGAAGATCCGGACACGCTGTTCTTTTCGCGCCGGCTGGCCATGGAAGGCGACACCGAACTCGGCCTGCTGGTGAAGAATACGATGGACGCCTTCGATCCCGCCGAACTGCGTCCGCACCTGCCGCCTCCGGCACAGACCCTGCGCCTGCTGCGCGCCGCCCTGCGCGCCATCTGAAATCCCCTACAGCTACACCATCCTGAAAACTTCCGGCATCGCAAAGCAGATCAGGAGAGATTCAGGCAGGCTCCCCGACCTGCAGAAGGTCCCCGACCATCAAGGCCGCCGGATAAAGGACCTCCCCTTCGATCTTGGCATGCAGGATCAGGTTGTAGACGAAATCGGCATAGTCGGCATGCCCGGTTTCGCGGGTGATCACCAGCAGTTTTTCGAGCATTTGTACGAACACCCGGTGTTCCTCATGCAGCACCGGCAGTTCCGCGCGCAGCTTTTCGGTCATCGCGAGCACTGCGTCGGGGTCCGCGACCGGCTCGCCCCGCGCCATACCCGCCAGCAGGGAAAGCGGCGGCAGGGCAAAAGCCTCTTCCTTCACAAAATGCGGCTCCATCAGGTGGGCAATCTCCCGCGACAGATGTCCGATGGCCCCAGGCTCCTGCATCAGGACCTTGAAGTGCTCTCGCAATTCATCGTGCTCCAGCCGCAGGCAGTGGGGTATGGTGATTTTCATGGCATGCATTCCTTTGTTGCTCCAGTTGATCACGACATCGGGTTAGCTTTCCGGGCCAGGATGTCGCATTTTTCGCGGACCGCATTCTCACAGACCGCGACAACGTACTCCGTGCTATCCGCGCGACCCTTGATGCAAGTCAATGTTGCTGTCGTTCGGCCGACCTGATACTCCCCACCCATAGTCAATTCCCTGAAACCATGTCACTACGCCCCGTAGCGGTGATCGACAGCGGCCTTGCCAGCGCCCTCGCTAACGTTGCCATGGACCGACGCGAACTCGCACTGCGGGCCAAGGGTGAAGGCGGCGACCTGCTGCGCTTTCACCGCAGCCATCCGGCAGCCAGTATCGGCCGGGACCAGGCCCTGGACCGCGAACTGCGGCAGGATTTCTGCAGCCGGCACGGCATAGACATCGTACGCCGTCCCACCAGCGGCGGTGCGCTCTACCTCGATTCCGGCCAACTCGGCTTCAGCCTTGTCATCGCAATGACGCAAACCCTGCGCCAACAGACCCTGACCGGCCTGCTCGAACGCGGCTGCAAGGCAATCGCAGCAGGCCTGCAGCAACTCGGGATCGACGCCGCGGCGAAAGCGCCCAATGACGTCGAAATCGGCGGCCGCAAAATCGCATCGCTGTACGCGACACGACTGGACGGCGCCCTGCTGTTGCATGGCTCCGTACTACTGAGCATCGACATCGATACCATGCTCAGGGTGCTGCGGACGCCCACCGAAAAACTTTCGCCCGACGGGCTCTCTGCAGCGCGGGAACGGCTGATCGCCATCAGCGAGCTTGGTACATCACCGCTGCCGCTGAACAACCTGCAAACCGCACTGACCGTCAACATCGCCACCGCTTTCGGACTGCAACCCTGGGGTAAAAGCGAGAGCGCAATGCGCGCCTCCGCAGACCGGATTGCCGCCGAACGCGCGCTGACCCGGCGCATCGCCTGGGACAGTGGCGGCAAGGGCAAGGTTGAAGCATTGGTCAGGACCCGCGGCGGCACACTGAGGGCGCGCGCCGCCCTGACGCCCATCGGCTCCGGCCTGCGCGATATCGAATTCGCCGTTGACGCCCAGCTTGAACCCGCCGGTTTCCTCGGTGCGCTGGCCCAGGCTCTCGAGGGCGTAACCGTCGCCCGGATCGACGCAAGCATCGCCGAATTCATCAGCCGGCAACCCCTGGATGCCGTCGGCTTCGGTTCCGCAGAAATCGGCCAGTTGCTGCGGCAGCTCGCGGCCAAATGCCATTTCCACGAACGCAGTGGCCTCAATGCAGCCGGCATCAACGCGCTGATGTGCACCAATGGCAACGAGACGGATTACGCCGCGCTGCTGGGCAAGGCCGGCGTGATGCTGGTACCGTACTGCGCCAAGCCCGCCTGGTGCGACTGGCGCCATCGCGACGGCTGTGATGAATGCGGGGAATGCGAAGTTGGCACCGCCTACGCCCTCGCCCGCGAACGCAAGATGCGGGTCGTCAGCATCACCAACTACGAACACCTGGTGGCTACGCTGGCGGAAATGAAGGCGAACGGCACTGTTGCCTACGTCGGGATGTGCTGCAGCCATTTTTTCATCAAGCGCTACCGCGCCTTTGCCGAGGTCGGCATACCGGCATTGCTGATGGACATCAGCGGTGCAAATTGCTACGAACTGCAGCAGGAAGAACAGGCCTACGCCGGCACCTTCGAGGCCGAATCACGACTCGATACGCCGCTGCTGGAGCAGGTGATGAAATTCGTGCCGCCCCGGACCGCCTGAGCGGCTACTGCGCGGTCCAGCCGCCGTCGATCGACTGCAGGGTTCCGGTAATCGCCGCCGCATCGTCGCCGGCAAGAAAACACGCCAGTGCCGCCACCTGCTCTACAGTGACGAACTGCTTGGTCGGCTGTGCCGCCAGCAGCACATCGCTCCTCACCTGTGCTTCGGTAATCCCGCGCGCCTTCGCGGTGTCGGGAATCTGCTTCTCGACCAGCGGTGTCAGCACGTAGGCCGGGCAGATTGCATTGACGGTAATGCCGTAGGTGGCAGTCTCCAGCGCCACGGTCTTGGTCAGTCCCGCAACGCCGTGCTTGGCCGCGACATAGGCGGTCTTGAAGGGCGAGGCCACCAGCGCATGCGCCGAGGCGATGTTGATGATGCGTCCCCACTTGCGCCGCTTCATGCCCGGCACTACATGGCGGATGGTATGAAACTGCGCGACAAGGTTGATGGCGATGATCTCATCCCATTTTTCCGGCGGGAAATCCTCGACCGGTGAAACGAACTGGATACCGGCGTTGTTGACGAGGATATCCACCGCACCGAAGGCCGATTCGGCCGTCTTGATCAACGACTCGATGTCATCGGGCTTGCGCATATCCGCTGCGTGATGGACCACGCGCACGCCGTGCTCCGCGGCTATGCGTTTTTTCAGCGCGTCGATGGCCGCCGGTTCGCCGAAACCGTTCAGCATCACGTCGACCCCTTGCGCCGCCAGCGCTTCCGCGATGGCCTGTCCGATACCGCTGGTGGAACCCGTAATAACCGCGCGCTTGCCTTTCAGCATGACTCTTACCCTTTTTCCTTCTGATCAAGCTGGATGATGACTCAAAACCGCCGGTCGCGTCTGCCCGAACCGCTCAGCCCCGCCGTTCCCGGCGGATCATGTAGAGGCTGCTGCCGACGATGACTGCAGCACCCGCCCACAGCCAGATCCCGGGCAGCTCACCCCACAGCACGAAGCCCAGCACGGCAGCCCACAGCAGCGCGGTGTAGCGGATCGGTGCAACGACGGACGCCTCCCCGGTGCGCAGCGCCTCGATGATGAAGAAATGCGCGCCGATATTGAACACGCCGGCCGCGATGAACCAGAGAGTTCCATTCAGGTCGACCGGCGCCCAGCCGAACGGTGCCGTCAGTGCACTGCCAACCATCAGGATCATGTTTGACCAGAACAGTATCGACAGCGAGGTTTCGGTGCGCGACAGCCGCCGCGTCAGCAGGTCGCGCAGCGCGTTGATGAAAGCCCCCGCCAGCGGCAGCAGCAGCGCCCATTCGAACGCACTGCCGCCGGGGCGCATGATGATCAAGACGCCTGCAAATCCGCCGATCACCGCAACCCAGCGGTGGGCGCCGACGCGTTCACCCAGCAGCGGCGCCGACAACGCCACCATGATGATCGGGCTGAGGAAGAGCATGGTCACCGCAGTCGCCAGCGGTAGAGCGCCCAGCCCCCAGACGATGAACACCGAGCCGACCAGGAACAGCGCGCCGCGGCCCAGCTGCCCGTGCCAGTTGACCACCCGCAGCTGGTGCCAGCGCTTGAAGTAAAGCAGATAGGGAATGATTACCAGCAGTGTCGCCGCCTGGCGCAGGCACATTACCTGCCCCACCGGATGCGACTGCACCAGGTACTTGGTCGCCGCGTCGTTGGCGGTGATCAGCCCGATGCCGATAGCCATCAGCAGCATGCTCTTGGTCGTCGGAGTCATCGTGTTGCCGCCCTCGGCTGACCGCGCCAGAGCATGGCGCCTGAAACCACCAGCAATACTGAAGCCAGCACCAGGCCGCTGGAGAATCCCCAACCGGCATCGAGCATCAGGCTGGCGACTACCGGCCCGAGGATCTGGCCCAGCGCGAACGCCGCGGTCATCGCCGCGGTGATCTGCACCACGTGCGCGCCGGCCGCCGCGCGCGCTTCCTGGATGCTGAGCATGGTGACCACCATGAAGGTGCCGCCCACGCACAGTGCCGCCAGCATGATCGCCGCCAGCCCTGCCGAAAATACGGGGACTACGACACCGAAAGCCATCACGAAATGACAAGCCATCCATACCCGGCGCGGATCGAAACCGCGCAGCAGGGTCGCCGCGCCCAGCGTTGACAGCATCGCCGCGGCGCCGAACACCGGCCACGCCCAGCCGAACACCGCCGGGTCATTGATGACGGCTTTGGCCATCGCCGGCAAAAAAGTCGCCGGGATGATGTAACCGAATCCGGATACGCCGAAACAGAACACCAGCAGCACCGCCTCGCGGGTCCAGAGCGCTCCTCCTCCCCTGGGCCGGACCGGCACGTGGGGCACGTCACCGCCGCCGCGATAGGTTCGCCACAGCGCCGCGGTCAGCACCAGCGCCAGAACACCGAGGGCCATCCAGATCTGCGGAGAACTCAATGCCCATGCCGTGAACAGCACGCACAGCGCGCCGACCACCATGGTGCCGGCGCCGACACCGGCAAAGATCATGCTGTTGAGCAGCGGCTGCTGCAGCACCGCCAGCCGGTCGAGGCACCAGGAAAAGGCGAAAATCGCGATCCAGGCGTTGGCGATACCGGCGATCAGCCGCAGCACCAGCCACAGCGGATAATTTCCGGTGAAGCCCATGGCTATGGTCACGATGCCGATGATCAGCATGCTGCCGAGCACCGCAATGTCATCGCGCACATGCCAGCGCGTCGCCAGCAGCGAGCCGACGAAATAGCCGAGGTAATTGGCCGAAGCAAGATAACCGCCGGCGGCAACGCTCAGCCCGGCGTCTCCCTGCATCAGCGGCAACAGCGGCGTGAAGGCAAAGCGGCCGATGCCCATGGCCACGGCCAGCGCGGCCATGCCGGCAAAGGCGATGCGGAGCGCGGCGGCCTGAGTCATGGACCCCGGAATATAACCGATCCGGAACCCTGTCGATTTTATCAATAAAAACAATATGTTATGATTATGCTCCGAATAACACCCCCAACCCTGGAACAGCGCACAGTCAATGAGCATCAACTGGTTCCCCGGCCACATGGCCATCGCCGTCGACAAGATCAAAAAGGCGATGAAAGATCACGACGCGGTGATCGAAATCCTCGACGCGCGCTGTCCGCTGGCAAGCAGCAATCCGCTGGTCGAATCGCTGCGCAACGCGCGCCAGCGGCCGTGCCTGAAAGTGCTGAACAAGGCCGATGCCGCAGACCCGGCGGTCACGCCGCAGTGGCTGGCGTATTTCAACGCACAGAAGAATGTGCAGGCCATCGCGCTGTCGGCCAAAAAACCCGGCGATGCCGCGAAGATCATCAGCGCTGCCAAAAAACTGGCGCCGACCCGCAATGATCCGACCAAGCCGCTGCGCCTGCTGGTGATGGGCGTGCCCAACGTCGGCAAATCAACGCTGATCAACGCGCTGCTCAAACAGCGCAAGGCCAAGGTCGGCGACGAACCCGCGATCACCAAGGACCTGGCGCGCTACCAGCTCTCACCCGAAGTCAGCCTCACAGACACCCCGGGACTGATGGCGCCGCAGATCGAACACCCTGACGGCGGCCTGATGCTCGCCGCCAGTCACAGCATCGGCATCAACGCCTACATCGAATCGGAAGTGGCGATATTCCTCGCCGAACTGTTATTGAAGCGCTACCCGCAACTGCTGGCGGCGCGCTATGGCACGCCGGCCGATGGCGGCACACTGGATGGCGTCGCGGTGATCGAAGCCGTCGCTGCCAAGCGCGGCTTCCGCATCAAGGGTGGCGGTTACGACTTCGACAAGGCGGCAGTGACACTGCTCAATGATTATCGCAGCGGAGTGATGGGGCGGGTCAGCCTGGAGAGGCCGGGTTAAGGCAAAATCAGTTCCACTTAAAAATATCCAACAAATATGAAAACCATCCGACCGCCCGTCGCCCATCCCAGCAAACCGGTTTACGTGGCTCCACCCGGTGCCTGCGATGCTCACTGCCACGTGTTCGGTCCGCCGGAGAAATTTCCCTACGCGGAAAAGCGCCCCTACACCCCCGGCGAACCGGCGCCGCGTGAACGGCTGGCAAAACTGCATGCGCATCTCGGACTGGCACGCGCGGTAATCGTGCAGGCGACACCACACGGCACTGACAACAGCGCGATGCTCGATGCCATCGCCCACAGCAACGGCGCTTATCGCGGCGTGGCGCTGCTGGCCAAGGACATCAGCGATGCGGAGTTAGAAATTCTGCATGCCGGCGGGGTACGCGCCGCACGATTCAATTTCGTGCGCCACCTCGGCGGCGCACCTGATCCGGACTATTTCCGCCGCACGGTTGCGCGGGTGAAGGAAATCGGCTGGCACATCGAGTTGCATTTCGACGCGCAGGATCTCGCTGATTACCGTGACCTCCTCAATGCGCTGCCGGTGCGTTTCATCATCGACCACATGGGGCGCGTCCAGTCCGCCGGCGGGCTCGATCAGGCGCCGCTGCGCAACCTGCTGGAGTTGCTGAAGAACGAGCGTGCCTGCGTGAAAATTTCCGGCGGCGAGCGGGTGTCGGCCAGCGGCAAACGGCCGTTCCACGATGCCGTGCCGATTGCGCGCGCGATCATCGAGGCCGCGCCGGATCGCGTCATCTGGGGCACCGACTGGCCGCATCCGAACGTACCCAACGACATGCCGGACGAAGGCGAACTGGTCGACCTGTTCGCGCTCTACTGCGACGACGAAGGCTTGCGCAGGAAGATCCTGGTCGACAATCCGTCGCGGATCTACTGGGCTGGCAACTGAGCACCGGGCGTTTCAGCAGATATCCAGTACTGCCTTGCCCGACATTTTGCGCTGCTCGTAGGCTTCGTGAGCCACTTCGACGTTGTCCAAGGTATATCGCCCCGCAATGTCGATCGCCAGTGAACCATCCTGCAAGGCAGCGAACACATCCGCAGCACGACGATTGATTGCCGCGGCATCGCGCAAATGGTCCGCAAGGCGCGGCCGCGTCAGGAACAGCGAACCGGCCTCACCCAGCTCCAGCGGATCGAGATCGTTCACTGATCCCGCGGTGCTGCCGTAGTTGACGATCAGTCCGCGTTTGCGCGTCGCACGGAAACTGTCGCGCAGCGTGCTCCTGCCCAGCGCATCGAACACCACGTCCACGCCCTGCCCACCGGTGGCGTCACGCGCGGCATCCGCAAAACGCCCGCCGTCATAAAGGAACACTTCATCAGCGCCGCGACGGCGCGCCAGTGCCACCTTGTCCGTGGAACTGGTGGTTGCCAGCACGCGGGCGCCGGTGCGCTTCGCGAGCTGGATCAGTATCTGGCCGATGCGGCCGGAGGCGGCGTGCACCAGGCAGGTCTTGCCCGGGCCTAGGTTGCCGACGTCGTGCACCAGGTAGTGCGCGGTAAAGCTCTGGAAAACGGTAACCGCGGCAAGGTCCAGCGACACTGCAGCCGGCACCTTGGCCGCCTGCCACGCCGGTACCACCGCATATTCGGCATAGCTGCCCCAGACGACGCACCAGGCGACGCGATCGCCGACCGCGTGCGTGGTCACACCCTCGCCCACGGCTTCAACGACGCCCGCACCCTCCATGCCCAGCGTACACGGCAGCCGCACCGGATACGTCTGCGACTTCGCGTACTTGCCCTGGCGGGTATGGATGTCCATGAAGTTGATGCCGGCATGGTGCATGCGGATGAGCAGCATGCCTGGCGCAGCGGTTGGTACCGGGATTTCGACGCGGCGCAGGACTTCAGGGCCGCCGTACTGGTGTATCTGGATGGCTTTCATGATCTTGTCGCTTCAGGGGGCCTGATTATCGCATCCGTCCCGCCGCCCGTCCGCGGGAGTAAGGATTTGGCAGATACCCCGACTGAGCCCATGTCACAATCGGTAATCACGGCCACGGAATTTTTCCCGCGGCCGGCGGTCTGACCGCCACAAAGGAGAACACGGAAATGAAACGACGCGGCTTTCTGCAGGGACTGGCACTGACGGCACTGGGATCGACACTGACGCATCTGGCAGAAGCTGCGACGGTCAGCTCGATGAAGGACATCGAAGCGCTGCAGAAGAACTGGCGTTCGCTGCTCGCCGCGAACTTCAAGGCCCCCTCTGCCACCGAACCGCTGAAACTCGCCGATGCCGAATGGCGCAAGCGCCTCAACCCCGAGCAATTCCACATCCTGCGCGAGGAAGGCACCGAGCGTGCCGGCACCAGCCCGCTCAACGGTGAAAAGCGCCCGGGCGTGTTTGCCTGCGCCGGCTGCGACCTGCCTGTGTTCACTTCGGATATGAAGTATGAATCCGGCACCGGCTGGCCGAGTTTCTTCACCACCATACCCGGCGCCTTTGCCACCAAGACGGATTACAAACTGATTTTGCCGCGCACTGAATACCATTGCGTGCGTTGTGGCGGACATCATGGCCATGTCTTCGAAGACGGCCCGCAGCCGACCCGCCAGCGCTGGTGCAACAACGGCGTTGCACTGAAGTTCATACCCAAGCAGGGCTGAGCTGAATACCGGGCAGGGAATTCCGCAATCTACCTCAAGAACCCAGGTTGCGGTAGCTGAAGATCGCGCTACACTGCCCCGCATGTCCGTAACACCCTGTCAGTTGCGCTTGGCCCGGGGCGGCGATATCCAGGAAATCGCCGTGATGTCGCGTTGCCTGATCGAAGTCGGCCTGCGCGGCTGGACCTGGCACCCGACCCGGGTCGCCCGCGCGCTGCGCGCACGTGAAACCTGCGTACTGGTTGCCGAATCGCAAAACAGACTGGCCGGGTTCGCAATCGCGGAATTCGGCGACACCAAGACGCATCTGTCCCTGCTGGCGGTCAAACCTGCGCACCAGCGCCGCGGCATCGGCCTGGCGATCGTGGAATGGCTGACCGAATCTGCGCTGACGGCAGGCATCCGCCACATCGATGTCGAGATGCGCGCCAACAACTTTGCTGCGCGCAGCTTCTACGAAGCGCTGGGTTTTGCCCACACCCACTACATTCCCGGTTACTTCCAGACCGTCGAGCCTGCCATCCGCATGCGCCGTGACCTGTGCACGCCGGTCACCCGGCCCGCGCCAGGCAAAATCGCCTGAATTCCAAAGCACGATGATTTCCGGCATCAAGGCCCTGACCTTCGACACCTTCGGTACCGTCGTTGACTGGCGCACCAGCATCATCAACGACCTGTCGGCTTTCGGCCGCGAACGCGGACTCGACATCGACTGGACTGCGTTCACCGACGAATGGAAGACGGCCTACAAACCCGGCATGGACAAGGTACGCACCGGCGCATGGCCATGGACCACCATCGACGGCATCTACCGCAAGGCGCTGGACGCCATGGCGCCACGCTACGGGCTCGATAAACTCGATGAGGCCGCGTTGCAGCACATCAACCGCGTCTGGCACCGCCTGCTGCCGTGGCCCGACGCCGCTGCGGGACTGGCACGGCTCAAGAAAAAATACCTGATCTCGACGCTGTCCAACGGCGACGTCGACATGCTCGCCAACATGGCCAAGCTCGGCGGCCTGCCGTGGGATGCCATCCTCTGCGGGCAGGTTTTCCGCCATTTCAAGCCTGATCCCGAGATCTATCTCGGCGCCATCGAGATGCTCGGCTGTAAGCCGCACGAAGTGATGATGGTTGCCGCGCACAACGACGACCTCAGGCACGCGCGCAGCCACGGCATGCGCACCGGCTTCGTGGTGCGTCCGACCGAGTATGGTCCGCAACAGAAAACCAACCTGCAGGCCGACGGGCCGTGGGACGTCGTCGCCAAAGACTTCGGCGAGCTGGCGACGGCGCTGGGCGCTTAGTCTTTGACCCCGTGGCGCGCCAGCGCCCACGCCACATGTTCCCGCACCAGTGCCGACGGATGATCCGCACGAGCGCGCAACGCGGCGACAATTTCAACTGAAGTCGGCGCATTGCCGAGCCCGATGGCAAGGTTGCGCAGCCAGCGCTCGTGGCCGATGCGGTGGATTGCACTTCCGGCCAGCCGTGCCGTAAATTCTGACTCTTCCCAGGCGAACAATTCAACCAGTGACGCATCGTCGAGGCCGTTGCGCACGGCAAAATCCGGCTCTCTCGACACCTGCGCAAAGCGGTTCCACGGACACGCCAGCTGGCAGTCGTCGCAGCCGTAGACGCGGTTGCCGATCAGCGGCCGCAAGGCTTCCGGGATGCTGCCCTTCAGTTCGATGGTGAGATACGAAATACAGCGCCGTGCATCGAGCTGATACGGGGCGACGATGGCCTGTGTCGGGCAGATGTCCAGGCATTTGCGGCAGTTGCCACAGTGCTCCGCCTGTGGCGCATCGACCGGCAGCGGCAGCTCAGTGTAAATCTCGCCGAGGAAAAATGCCGAGCCGGCCTCGCGGTTGAGCAGCAGCGTGTGCTTGCCGCGCCAGCCGAGCCCGGCTTTCCCGGCCAGCGCCACCTCCATCACCGGAGCGCTGTCGGTGAACACGCGGTAGCGATGCTCGCCCACCGACTCGGTGATACGGTCCGCCAGCCGCTGCAACTTGCCGCGCAGCACCTTGTGATAGTCACGGCCGGTCGCGTAACGTGAAATGAACGCGCGCGCGCCATCGCGAATGACTTCCCAGCTGTCGCGGACCTCCGGGGGCGTGTAATCGAGACGCGCCATGATCACGCGCAGCGTGCCCGGCACCAGTTCGGCGGGACGGCTGCGTTTCACGCCATGGCGTGCCATATAATCCATGTCGCCATGCCAGCCGCGGGCGAGCCACTCCGCCAGCCGCGGCTCGGACTGCGACAGGTCGCAGTCGGCAACGGCGATCTGCTGAAACCCGAGTTCGGTACCCCAGCGTCCGATGTCGCGCCGGAGCCCGGACCAATCAACGACTTTCTGGGCCGCACTCTCTTGCATACCCCGCATCATAAACGCACGCTGAATCTGGCCGCCGAGGCCGACACCCTGGCACTCGGCCGCGCCATTGCCGCAGGACTGGAACCGGGCATGGTCGTCCACCTCCGGGGCGACCTCGGCGCCGGCAAAACCACCCTCGCCCGCGGCATCCTCCGCGGCCTGGGTTTCGACGGCCGGGTCAAAAGCCCGACCTACACCCTGCTTGAACCTTATAAATTTTCTAGGTTATACTTGTATCACTTTGATTTTTATCGGTTCCTTGATCCGCGGGAACTCGAGGAAAGCGGTTTCCGGGAATACTTCAACCCGGAGTCCGTGTGCCTCGTGGAATGGCCGGAAAAAGCGCCGGACCTGCCGGCCGCGGATCTGGACATCGCGCTGAGCGTCGCGGTCGAGGGACGCACAGCCGAACTGGCGGCGCATACGGAGGCAGGCAGGCGTTGTCTCGACAGACTGACAGACTGAGACCCGACATCTGCCCGGCGGCACGTCCGCTGCTGTCACCCCTTTTCCCCAAAATCCTGACCCTGCTCACCGGCGCCGCACTGGCGCTGGCCGCCGCCGCGGCGTGGGCGGCGGATATCCTGGTCACCTCGACGCGAGTATGGCCGGCGCCCGACTACACCCGCATCACCATCGAATCGCAGCAGGCGATCCGCTACAAATTCTTCAGCATCGACAACCCCGACCGGCTGGTGCTCGACATTGACGATGTCGCACTGAGCGCAACCCTGAACGAAATTTCGGGAAAAATCAGTACTGAAGATCCCTACCTGAAAGGGGTGCGCGTCGGCCGCTTCAAACCGGGCACCGTGCGCCTGGTCTTTGACCTGAAAAGCCAGGTCAAGCCCGAGGCCTTCGCCCTGACGCCGGTCGGCGAATACGGCCACCGCCTGGTACTGGACATCTACCCGCTGCAGCCGCCGGATCCGCTGCTGGCATTCCTGAAAAAACACGAGGCGGCCCAATCCTCCGGCGGCACCGAACTGATTCCGCCAGACGCGCCCGCGGTTCCCACGCCGGCGCCGCAGCAACCGCTCTCGCAACGACTGATCACCATCGCCATCGATCCCGGGCATGGTGGCGAGGACCCCGGTGCGCGCGGCCGCCGCGGCACACTGGAAAAAAATGTCACGCTCGCCATCTCGCGCCGGCTGAAGGAACGCATCGACGCCGAACCCGGCATGCGCGCCGTGCTGTTGCGCGACGCGGACTTCTTCATGTCGCTGGGTGCACGCGTCGAGAAAGCCCGGCGCATCCGCGCTGACCTGCTGGTCTCGGTGCATGCCGACGCCTTCATCAAGCCTTCGGCCAGCGGCTCTTCGGTATTCACCCTGTCCGAGCGTGGCGCAACCTCCGCCGCCGCGCGCTGGCTGGCCAAGCAGGAAAACGACGCCGACCTGATCGGCGGCGTCAATCTCGGCATCAAGGACACCTACCTCAAGCAGACCCTGCTCGACCTGTCGCAGACGGCCTCGATCAACGACAGCATGAAGCTGGCCAAGGCCGTGCTCTCGGAAATGAGCAACATCAACAAGCTGCACAAGAATTATGTCGAGCAGGCGGGGTTCGCCGTGCTCAAGGCTCCTGACATCCCGTCGATCCTGGTCGAGACCGCTTTCATCAGCAATCCCGAGGAAGAACAGAAGCTGCGCAACCCAGAATACCAGGGCCGGATGGCGGAGGCGATTTTCACCGGGATCAAGCGCTATTTCTCGAAGAACCCGCCGCTGGCCCCCGCCAAGGTCGTGTCCAATCCCTGAACCGCCGGGGATTACTCCACACGGATCAATTGCTCTAGAATCCGCTGCATAGAACAAGCGCCTGAGCGCGGCTGGAGGAGGAAACAAAGATGTCCGGATACCGGATCGTTGCGGTCGGCATACTGCTGCTCGTTGCGGGCTGTGCCACGGCGCCCCTGGACGAGGCTTCCGTTGCGGGCCGGCTTCCGCAGAAGGTCAGCCGTTTTTCCGCGCATCAACCCGGCGATGCCCTGCCGCAGGGCTGGTCGCCGTGGGTGCTGTCCGGATTCAAGCGCCCCACCGAATACCGGCTGGTCCCGAAAGACGGGGTCACCGTGATGCACGCCAACGCCCGCGCTTCCGCCTCAGGACTGATCCATCCGCTGTCGATTGATGCCCGGAAGCAGCCCTTGATTGAATGGCGCTGGAAAATCTATCGCCCGATCGCCCGGGCCGACAATACCCAGCGGCACCTCGAGGATTCCCCGGTGCGGCTGCTGGTCAGTTTCGACGGCAACATCGACAGCCTGCCCGCACAGGACCGCCTGTTCATTTCCAGCGTACACCTGCTGACCGGACAGCAACTGCCCTATGCCACGCTGATGTACATCTGGGAAAACCGCGCACCCCGCGGCACCGTGATCGCCAACCAGCACACCTCGCGCATCAAGATGATCGTTGCCGAATCGGGCGAGGGCAATCTCGGCGCCTGGCAGCATATCCGGCGCAACGTGTATAAAGACTATCGCCGCGCCTTCGGCGAAGAGCCCGGCCGGATTACCGCAGTGGGCATCATGACCGACACCGACAACACCGGCGAACAGGCCCAGGCCTGGTACGGGGACATCCGCTTCCTGCAAGCGGGCGAGGGCGCCATCCCCACTGCCAGCCGGTAGACCGGCCTGGTGCTGAGCCCGCGTCCCGCTTAACCCGCCACACCTTCCCTGCGCAGCGCCGCCATCAGGCGTTCGATGTCGCCCGCGTCATTGGCGAAACCGGGAGAAATCCGCAGCGCATCGTCCTTCACGTTGACCACCACGCGGTGCTTGTCACGCAGCCTCTGCATCAGTGATCCGGGATCGGACACCTGCACGCTGACGATCTGGGCGCGCTCGGCCCAGGGATCAGGTGTATTGACCGCAAGCCCGGCTTTCTTCAACTCGCCCATCAGCAGGGTGGTCAGTTCGCGCACCCGCGCCTCGATGTTCTGCAAACCAATGCCGCGAATGAACTCTGCACCGGCGCGCAGCACTTTCAGCCCCAGAAAATTCGGGTTTCCGCCTTCAAAGCGGTGTGCCGTGCGCACGTAATCGAACTGGCTCATGACATGTGCCTTAGCCTTGGCACCGCCCTCCGCCGGCTTGATGAACGGCGTGCGCAGGCGGTCGACCAGTTCTTCGCGGCACCACAGCAGTCCCGAACCGGTCAGACCGAACAGGTTCTTGTGACCGCCAATGGCAACGAGATCAGCACCGAGTTGGGAAAACGGCGCGGCCAGCACTCCTGCAGCCTGCACGCCATCGACCACCAGCCGTATGTCGCGTTCGCGGCAGACCGCCCCCAGCGCTGGCAGATCGACGCGATAGCCGTTGCCGTAAGTGATGTAAGCCGTGGAAACGACCCGCGTGCGCGCATCCATCTGTTCGGTAAAGGCAGCCGTGGGCAGCCGCCCCTCGCGGTTGCGCGCGAGGCGGATTTCGACGCCCTTCTGCTCCCAGTGTTTCCACACCCAGATGTTCGCGACATGCTCCATGTCGGTCAGCACGATGTTGTCGCCGGGCTGGAGATCGAAGGCATGGGCGGCGATGTTGAGGCCCTCGGTGGTGTTCTTGGTAAAAGCGATTTCGCCGGGCTTGGCACCCAGCAGGGTTGCCAGTTCAACGCGCGTCGCGCCTACGTTTTCTGCCGACCAGGCGTCGGCACCGGCGGTATCGCCGATATCCCGCCAGTATTCCTGCATTGCGCGTTCCTGGCAGCGCGGCGGCAGGGTCTTGCGCGCGGTGTCGAGATAGGTCCAGTTCGCCAGCGCTGGGAATTCGGCCCGGATCCGGGCCCAGTCGATGCCGGTCATCAGTGCTCCCTTTTCCGGCGCATGGTAGCAGACCGGCGCTTCCGTACTGCAGGGCTTGCTGCTAATCTGGATACCGGATTTACATCCTGAATGCCACGCCCCGAGGAGAATGCCATGTCCCGTCTTCTGCTCCCTCTGCTCCCTCTGCTCCTGCTGATCGCGGGATCACCATTGTTCGCAGCCGACGGCTACCCTACGCGCCCGGTGCGGATGATCGTGCCCTATCCACCCGGCGGCGGCTCGGATATTACCGGCCGCGCCATCGGCAACAAGCTGAACGAATATCTGGGACAGACCTTCGTCATCGACAACCGTCCGGGCGCCACCGGACTGATCGGCACACTGATTGCCGCACGCGCCGCAGCAGACGGACACACCATATTGCTCGCGGATGCCCCACACACCATCAATTCGCTGGTTTACGCCAAGCCACCTTATGACGCGATCAGGGACTTCACCCCCATCAATCTGGTGGCCACTTCCCCGCAGGCACTGCTTGCCAATCCCAAGTTCAACACCAACACCCTGGGTGAACTGCTGAAGATGCCGCGGGCACAAACCGAGAAACTCGCCATGGGTTCGAGCGGGCTCGCCAGCGGACCGCACCTCGTCTATGAATGGCTGCGCCTCAAGACCGGCCTGACCCTCAACCATGTGCCGTACAAGGGCGGGGGCCCTTCGCTGGCCGATGCCGCAGCCGGCCAGATCCCGCTGGTGATGAACGCCGTTCCTGCCGCGATGCCGCATGTCAAAGCCGGACGTCTCAAGGTGCTGGCGATCACCAGCCCGCAGCGCCACCCGCTGCTGCCCGGCACGCAAACCTTCGTGGAAGCGGGCGTAAAGGATTTCGTCAGTTTCCAGTGGTACGGCATTCTCGGTCCTGCGGGTCTGCCGAAAAACGTGGTTGCGATACTCAATCAGTCGATCAACAAGGCGCTCGCCGCACCCGAAGTCAAGGACCGTTTCGCTTCGCTGACTTTCGATTCAGCCATCGGCAGTCCGGCCGACTTCCGCAAGCTGCTGGTTTCCGAAGACCTGCGCTGGAAAGACGTGGTCCGGCAGACCAAGGTACGCCTCGACTGAGGCGCAGTAAACGCTGCAACAATGAACAAGGGCCGCAACTGCGGCCCTTGTTTTTTTATGGCGTGGGATCCCGGTCAGGACTTCAGCACCGTCAGCACTTCGTCCAGCATCTTCTTGGCATCGCCGAAGAGCATGCGGTTATTTTCTTTATAAAACAGAGGGTTATCAACACCCGCGTAACCCGAAGCCATGCTGCGCTTCATCACCACCGAAGTCTTCGCCTTCCACACTTCCAGCACCGGCATGCCGGCAATCGGGCTCGCCGGATCGTCCTGCGCGGCCGGATTGACGATGTCGTTGGCGCCGATGACCATCGCGACGTCGGTATCCGGAAAGTCCTCGTTGAGTTCATCCATTTCAAGGACGATGTCGTAGGGCACCTTGGCTTCGGCCAGCAGCACATTCATGTGGCCGGGCATGCGGCCGGCGACCGGGTGGATGCCAAAGCGCACGTTGACACCCTTCTCGCGCAGCAGTTTGGTGATTTCGAACACCGTGTGCTGCGCCTGCGCCACCGCCATGCCGTAGCCGGGCACGATGATCACGTTCTTCGCTTCACGCAGCATCTCCGCGGTTTCGGCGGCGCTGACCGGCACTGCTTCGCCGGCCGGCTGCTCGCCCGCCTTCGCCGCAGGTGCGCCGCCGCCGGTACCGAAACCGCCGGCAATCACGCTGATGAAATGACGGTTCATCGCCTTGCACATGATGTAGGACAGGATCGCGCCGCTGGAACCGACCAGCGCGCCGGTGACGATCAGCAGGTCATTGTTGAGCATGAAGCCGGTCGCCGCCGCAGCCCATCCCGAGTAGCTGTTGAGCATCGACACCACCACCGGCATGTCGGCGCCGCCGATGGCCATCACCATGTGTATGCCGAAGAGCAGCGCGATCACCGACATCACCACCAGCGGCAGCATGCCCGCACCGAGCGATCCGGCCTTGATGAACTGGGCGCCGAAATAAATGACGATCAGCAGTCCGGCGAGGTTGAGCCAGTGCCGTCCGGGCAGCAGCACGGGCCGGCCGCCGATCTTGCCGGAGAGCTTGCCGAAGGCGATCACCGAACCCGAGAACGTCACCAGGCCGATGAGGATGCCGATATAGATCTCCACTTCGTGGATGACCTTTTCCGCGCCCTGCATGCCCGCATTCGCCGCCGGATCGATGTAGGTGGCGAAGCCGACCAGTGCTGCGGCAAGCCCGACCAGGCTGTGCATCAGCGCAACCAGTTCCGGCATCTGCGTCATCTTGACGGTGCGCGCGGCATAGAGGCCGATCGAGCCGCCGATGACCATGGCAATAATGATCCAGGCATAACCCTGGGCGGTGGCCTGCGGTCCGAATATGGTCGCCAGCACGGCAATGGTCATGCCGATGATGCCGTAGAGGTTGCCGCGGCGGGAAGATTCCGGGTGCGACAGGCCGCCGAGGCTGAGGATGAAGAGGATGGTGGCGCCGATGTAGGCGACCGTGACAAGACTGAATGACATCATCGGTCTCCTACTTGCGGAACATGTCGAGCATGCGCCGCGTCACCGCGAAGCCGCCGAACATGTTGATCGCGGTCAGCACTATGCCGGCCACTGCCAGCCCCAGTATCCACGCTGCGGGACGCGAACCCGCCGCCTCCGCCACCGGCGGCGCGACCTGCACCAGCGCGCCGATGCAGATGATGCTGCTGATGGCGTTGGTTACGCTCATCAGCGGCGTGTGCAGCGCCGGAGTCACATTCCACACCACCATGTAGCCGACGAAGCAGGCCAGTACGAACACGGTGAAATGGCCGAGGAAGGCCTGCGGCGCGTAGGCACCGACAAACCAGAATGCCAGCGCGCCAATGCCGAAGACGATCGCCAGCGTCTTTGCCGGCATCGGTCCGCCGGCATCATGGCCGTGGCCCTTCTTTTCCGCCGGCTTGGCGGCTGCGGCCGGTTTGGGCGGCGCCGCCGGCATCTTGATCGGCGGTGGCGGCCAAGTGATGCCGCCGTCCTTGATCACCGTCAGGCCGCGGATGGCGTCGTCTTCCATGTTGACATTGATCACGCCGTCCTTGGCCTTGCACAGTTCCTCGGTCAGGCGGAACAGGTTGGTCGAGTACAGCGTGCTCGACTGCTTGGCCAGGCGCGAGTTGAGATCGCTATAGCCGATGATGGTCACACCGTGTTTCACCACGGCCTGGCCGGGTTCGGTGAGTTCGCAATTGCCGCCGCGCTCCGCCGCCATGTCGACGATCACGCTGCCGGGCTTCATCGACTTCACCATGTCGGCGGTAATCAGCCGCGGTGCGGGCTTGCCGGGAATCAGCGCGGTGGTGATGATGATGTCCACCTCGCGCGCCTGCTGCGCATACATTTCGCGCTGCGCCTGCTGGAAGCCTTCGCTCATGACCTTGGCGTAACCGCCGCCGCCGGAGCCTTCTTCCTCATAATCCACCCTGACGAATTCACCACCCAGTGACACCACCTGGTCGGCGACTTCAGCGCGGGTGTCGTTGGCGCGCACGATGGCGCCGAGTCCCGCGGCAGTGCCTATCGCGGCCAAGCCGGCAACACCGGCGCCGGCGATGAACACCTTGGCCGGCGGCAGCTTGCCCGCGGCAGTGATCTGGCCGTTGAAAAAGCGGCCGAAGGCGTTGGCCGCCTCGATCACCGCGCGATAGCCGGCGACGCTGGCCTGGGAGGTCAGTGCATCCATTTTCTGTGCACGCGAAAGCTGGCGCGGCAGTGAATCGATGGCCAGCACGGTGGCTTTTTTCGCAGCGAGCTGCTGCATCAATTCCGGATTCTGCGCCGGCCAGATAAAGCCGATCAGCGTGCCGCCTTCGCGCAGCAGGCCGACTTCCGCTGCCGTCGGGACCGCAACCTTGAACACGATGTCCGAGCCGGACCACAGTTCGGCGGCAGTGCCCGCGATCTCGGCCCCGGCCGCGCGATAGGCCTCGTCGCTGACGTTGGCGGCATCGCCGGCACCGGACTCGACGCGCACCTTGAAGCCGAGCTTGATCAGTTTTTCTACGACTTCAGGAACGGTCGCCACGCGCCGCTCACCAGCCGCCGTTTCTTTTGGCACACCAATCGTCTGAGGCATGAACTCCCCTTTTCCAGCACCTTCAGTTGAGGGTCCGCAGGACCTGAATGGATGAGACACCATGAACGGCATGGCCTGCCGCTCCGCATGGCGGGATTATACGGGAACCATCACGACCCGCGCAGTTCCGGAGGCAGCCTACGCCTTATAATCAGTCTATGTCCGCGATCCGCGTTCTCCCTGAACTCCTGATCAACCAGATCGCCGCGGGCGAAGTCATCGAACGCCCTGCCTCCGCGCTCAAGGAACTGCTGGAAAACAGCCTCGATGCCGGCGCTCAGGCCATCAGCGTCGAACTGGCCGCGGGCGGCGTCAAGCAGATCACGGTCATCGACGATGGCGGCGGCATTGACCGCGGCGAACTGCCGCTGGCACTGGCCCGTCACGCCACCAGCAAGATCGCCTCACTGGACGATCTCGAACATGTCGGCAGCCTCGGGTTCCGCGGTGAAGCGCTGGCCAGCATCGCATCGGTATCCCGTCTCGAACTGACCAGCCGCCGCACCGAAGACCGCCACGCCTGGCGCATTGCCGCCGAGGGCCCGGCGCTGGGCAAGGCGGAGCCGGCAACGCTGGCGCGCGGCACCCGCATCGAAGTGCGCGAGCTGTATTTCAATACCCCGGCACGGCGCAAGTTCCTGAAGTCCGAGCAGACCGAGTTTGCCCACTGCGAGGAAGCTTTCCGCCGCATCGCGCTGTCGCGTGCCGACGTGGCTTTCGCGCTGACGCATAACGGACGCGCCCGTTTCCAGTTGAAGCCGCAGCCGCCGGCCGCACGCATCGCCGCGGTTTTGGGGGAGGACTTCGGCGCCGGCGCCTTGCCGGTGGAAGAAATCGGCGGTCCGATCGCCATCCGCGGCGCGATCAGCGCACCGGCCGGCGCCAGGGGCACCCGCGACGCACAGTATTTTTTCGTCAACGGCCGCTGCGTGCGCGACAAGCTGGTGGCGCACGCCATCCGCCAGGCCTACGCCGACGTGCTGCACCATGACCGCCACCCGGCATTTGTGCTGTTTCTGGAGATCGACCCGCAGCTGGTCGATGTCAATGTGCATCCGGCCAAGGCTGAAGTGCGCTTCCGTGATTCGCGCGCAGTGCACCAGTTCATCTTCCACGCCCTGCACAAGGTGCTGGCTGCTACGGCCGGCTCTGCAGCCGTGGTCACGCCGGCGGCATCCGGACCTGCGGCGCCATCGCTACAACCCTATCTGCGCAGGCAGCAGGCGATGCCGCTGGGTATCGCCCAGCCGGCGACGGCCTACGCCACCCTGTTCGCACCGCAGCCCTCAACGGAAAACGCCCCTGCCCCGGCCTTGCCCCCCTCCGGCGGCGACCACCCGCTGGGTTTTGCACTGGCACAACTGGCCGGCATCTATATCCTCGCCGAAAACAGCGACGGCCTGATCATCGTCGACATGCATGCCGCGCATGAACGCATCATGTACGAAAAACTGAAATCGGCTCTCGACGATCGTGCGATCCCGATGCAGCCGCTGCTGGTGCCGGTCCATTTCGCTGCCGAGGCGCTCGACGTCGCCACTGCCGAAGACGAACGCGAAGCACTGCACGATCTCGGTTTCGACATTGCGCCCGCCGGTCCCGGCGAACTGATCGTGCGCGCAGTGCCGGCATTGCTGGCCGACGCCGATACCCGGGCGCTCACGCTCGATGTACTGCACGAAGTCCGGGAATACGGCGGCAGCCGCATTGCCACCGAACGCCGCAACGAACTGCTGGGCACCATGGCCTGCCACGCCGCAGTACGCGCCAACCGCAAACTCAGCATTCCCGAAATGAACGCGCTGCTGCGCGACATGGAAGCCACCGAACGCTCGGGCCAATGCAATCACGGCCGACCCACTTGGCATCCGCTGCCGGTGCGCGAGCTGGACAAGTGGTTCCGCCGCAGCGAATAATAACTATATGTTTTTATTAATTATTTTATGACCTCTCCAGTGCAACCACCTGCCATCCTGGTGATGGGCCCCACGGCCAGCGGCAAGACCGCGGTGGCGATACAACTGGCGACGACATTGCCCTGCGAAATCATCAGCGTCGATTCGGCGCAGATCTACAGGGAGATGAACATCGGCACCGCCAAACCCGACGCCGAAACACTGGCGCGCGCGCCGCATCACCTGATCAACATCATCGAACCGCATGAAAGCTATTCCGCAGCGCGCTTCCGCGATGACGCGCTGGCGCTGATGCGCGAGATCACCGAGCGCGGCAACATCCCGCTGCTGGTCGGCGGCACGATGCTCTACTTCAAATCGCTGGTCGAGGGACTGAACGACCTGCCTGAAGCCGACCCGGCAATACGGCTGATCATCGAAACCATGGCCGAGGAGGAAGGCTGGCCCGAGGTACATGACAAACTGCGCAAGGTCGATCCCGAGACCGCGGCAAGGCTGGACCCCAATGATGCGCAACGCATCCAGCGCGCGCTGGAGATTTACTACATCACCGGCAAGTCGATGACCGACCTGCTGAAGAAACCCAAATACGTCTATTTCCCCTACACCCCGATCCGCATCGCACTGGTGCCCGGTGACCGCGCGGTGCTGCACGAACGCATTGCGGCGCGGTTCGATGCCATGCTCTCCGCCGGGCTGGTCGATGAAGTACGAAGGCTGCAGGATGAATACGCGCTGGACCCCGATACGCCGGCGATGCGCTGCGTCGGATACCGTCAGGCGCTGGACCACATCACGGGAAAAATCAGCCTCGAGGAACTGCGCGAACAGGGTATCGCCGCAACCCGCCAACTCGCCAAACGCCAGTTGACCTGGCTGCGGGGAATGGACGATGTCACGGAATTCGACTGCCTCGCCGAAGATGTCGGCGATCTGGTGCTGGAATACGTGCGCCAGGAACTCGAGGCCATCGTGATCGCCGGCGAGTCCTGAGGGACAGCGGGAAGTTTATTTTTTCCCGGTATTGCGCAGGCGGTTGGCCAGCGCCTTGAGCAGCGAAAGCCCGAACGCCGGGTTGGTCTTGATCAGGGTCAGGAAATCGTTGCGGTTGATCGACATCAGGTTGCTGTCGGCCGCCGCGGAAGCCGACGCCGCGCGCTTTGACTGGTCCACCAGCGCCATCTCGCCGAACACACCACCGGCCTTGACCAGTTCGACCACTTTTTCGCCGACGCTGATGCGCACCATGCCGTCGATCACCACGTACATGAAGATGCCGGCCTCGCCCTCGCGCATGATGACCGCATTCTTGGGCTGGTAAACCGGGGGCCGCGCCGGAAAATTGGTGGTGAGCTCCTGCAGCAGGGACGCGTCGAACACCGCACCGGAGGTGGGAATGGCTTCGTTGGCGCCGGCAGCGCCCTTGCCGAGCATCTGCATGGCCAGTGCAAGGCGCAGGCGCTTGATCAGGATCGCCAGCAGCATCAGCGCGAATTCAGGTGACTTCTGGATGGCCCCGGAAAAAACCTGCCCGCTCATTTCAATCACTTCGCAGTCCGACTTGGCGGTCGCCGTGGCGCTGCGCGGCACACCGGTCAGTACCGACATCTCGCCCAGAACCTCCCCGGCCTTGATCACATCCAGCGGTTTGCCGCCGCGGGTCAGCGCCATGTCGCCGCTGGCCAGGAAATACATGGAGTCACCGCCGGCGCCTTCCTTGAACAGCACGTTGCCCGCTGCGACGCTGCGCGTCTGGCCATTGGCGTGAAAAAACAGGCGTGCGACGTTGGCGTTGTAAACCTCGCTCTGGGAAGGGCGCGTGAAATCGAACTCGTTCATGGTTCAAACCCCGTTATCTGTGGGCAATGCGTCGGCAGTTGTCCTGCGAACCAGGACAGAGTCCCGCTTCCGTCGCCTCCCCGGAAAGACCTTATATGCAGCAACCGGCTGCACGTCAAGGCACGGCGTCGCTACCCCGTGCGCTTCACCCGCACTCCGGCCCAGCCTTTCGCCAGCGTGACCTTGAGCTCCTGATCCGCTGACAATTTGGCGCTGTCCCGCACGATGGCTCCGTCAGCGGTCTCGGTGATGCTGTAGCCACGCTCAAGGACACGCTGCGGATTCAGATGCAGCAGATTGGCGCGTACCGCGCCTATCCTGTCGGCCGCCGCCGCCACGGCATCCCTCACCCCGCCATGCAGGCGGCGCGCCAGCTCCAGTTGTCGCTGCACATGAAGGCTGGTGTCCGGTGCTGCCGTGCGCAACCGCTGCAATGCATCGCGCAAGGCCCAGGTCTGGGCTTCAGCACCCAACCGCCAGCCGCCGCGCAGGCGGCTGGCCAGATGCTGGAGATGGACGAACTGGTTGCGAATGCGCTCGCCCGGATGGGTCAGCCGCCGCGACAGGTAATCGAGCCGCTGCATGCGGTCCTCGACCCCGCGTGCGAACACCCGTGCCAGTTGCTGACCGGCCAGCGCCAGGTCCCGCCGCAGTTTCACGCCGTCGGGACTGACCAGCTCCGCGGCGGCCGTGGGTGTCGGCGCGCGCAAATCAGCCGCAAAGTCCGCGATGGTGAAATCGGTTTCATGCCCGATGCCCGCAACCACCGGCAGCGCACAGGCGCGGATCGCCCGCGCCACCACTTCCTCGTTGAATGCCCACAGATCCTCGATACTGCCGCCGCCCCGGCAGACTATCAGCACATCGCATTCCGCGCGGGCGCCCGCCAGCGCAATTGCATCCGCGATTTTCTGCGCCGCACCTTCCCCCTGCACCGGCGCCGGATAAAGGATGACGCCTATTCCGGGCATCCGCCGGCGCAATGCGCTGATCACATCGCGCAGCGCCGCGGCCTGCGGCGAGGTCACCACGCCGACCGCGCGCGGAAAAGGCGGCAGATCCCGCTTCAGCGCCGGGTCGAACAGGCCTTCTTTTTCCAGCCTGGCCTTGAGTTTTTCGAAAGCGGCATACAGCGCACCCAGGCCGGCGCGACGCATGGCATCCACCACCAGCTGGAATTTGCCGCGGGCCTCGTATACGGTCGCGGTGGCGCGCACTTCGACCTGCATGCCATTCTCCGGCACCCAGTCCAGGTACTGCGCCTTGTGGCGGAACATCACCGCATCGACCTGGGCAGCTTCGTCCTTCAGCGAGAAATAGCAGTGCCCGCTGTCATAGCGCTTGTAGTTGGAAATCTCGCCAGCCACCCACAGCAGCGGCACATGGCGCTCGATGGCGCTGCGGGCGAGACGGTTCAGTTCGGCAACCGAGATGACGGTTTGCTGTGTCGCCTGCTCGAGCAGATCGGACATCAGAGGATATTGCCGGCCCGGTCAACAGCACCCTGACCGACGGAAACAACGTCAGGGGAAAACAGGCTCAGCGTTTGGCTTCGCAAAGCGCCTTGATCCTCTGCTGGGCATACTGGACATGATTGAAACCCGGCACGTTGAAGGTGCGGTCATCGTCGCGGAAAATGAACGGGAATTCAGCTTTCTCCTGATACAGGGCGAAAAGCGACTTGGCCTCCATGCCCGGGCGATGCTGGCGCTGCAGAAAAGCATCCACGGTCTTCTGCGCCACTTCGACCGCCTCTGCCACCGTCTTGAACTCGCCGATGCGACGCACCTGTTTTTGCGGTTCCAGGGATTTGTTCACGCCCTCGACGAAAAAAGTCATTGATGAATTTCCTTATTCCTTGCTGATTTGGCGATTTGCTGCAACACCCGTTTATTTTCGCCGTGAATATGTCACGTGGCAATCAATCCGCCGCGCCAACCCTGCTTGAAGCGTAGTGGATTGTCACTGCAATCCACCGGGACAACGAAAAACGCGCCGGACATGTTGCGAAAAGCTCCGCAAACCGCGGATGCAAAACGATTTTTCCGGCACAAGTCATCCACAATCCCGGAACGCAAAACATTTACTCAAAAAGTACTTTCACATCGCCCCGGGGCGATTTAATTAACTATATGATTTAATTAGTTTTTATTGTCAGTCCATGAAATAGGCAATCTGCTTTTTCTGAACCGGAAGCGGGACTTAGGTTGACCGTTTACAGGCTGTGCACAGGCTTATCCACAATAAATGTGGAAAAGCGGAAAAAGCCGTTTTAGCTCAAAGCTCTTGCCGGTGTTGCGCTTGCTGATTCAGGCCATGGCCGCTACAGTTACGCCAGTTTTTTTGAACCACTGAAGAAAAGAGTCTGCGTGTATTCCATCATTCAAGCGGCCGGATGGCCGATCTGGCCCTTGCTCCTCTGTTCAGTCATCGCGCTGGCCATCATCGGCGAGCGCCTGTGGTCGCTGCGCCAGAACGTGGTATTGCCGAAAAACCTGCTGACACACACCGTGCAGGCGTACCGCCAGAACGGCGTCACTTCACAAATGCTCAACCAGCTCGCGGCCAGCTCACCGCTCGGCCAGATTCTCGCTGCGGGCCTGCGCAACGAAAAACATGCCCCCGAGGTCATGAAGGAATCCATCGAGGAAGCCGGTCACGTGGTCGCCATCGACCTGGAACGCTTTCTCACCAGCCTGGGCACCATCGCCGCCATCGCACCGCTGCTCGGGCTGTTCGGCACCGTGATCGGCATGATCGAAATCTTCGGCTCGCAGACGCCTTCCGGCACCAACCCGCTGGTACTGGCCCACGGTATTTCGATCGCGCTCTACAACACCGCTTTCGGCCTCGTCGTCGCCGTGCCCAGCATGGTGTTTTACCGTTACTTCCGCACCAAGGTCGATGCGCTGCTGGTTGAAATGCAGATGCAGGCCGTCAAACTGGTCGAAATCATCCACGGCGAACGGGATGTCTGAACCCAGGCAACCGGACACGCCCGCATGAAATTCCGCAACCGCGCCTTCCGCGAAGAACCCGAGATTAACTTCATTCCGTTGATCGACGTGCTGCTGGTCATCCTGATTTTCCTGATGGTGACCACCACCTATTCGCGGTTCGCCGAACTGCAGATCAATCTGCCCACCGCAGAGGCCGAAAGACCACCCGAGCGGCCTGCACAGATCGACGTGGCTATCGATGCCAAGGGCAATTACTCAATCAACAAGGCCGCGGTCACCGCCACCAACGCCGGCATGCTCAGCGATGCGCTGAAACGGGCTGCCGGCGAGATGAAAGAGCCGGTCATCGTCATCAATGCCGACGCCAATGCCGCACACCAGTCGGTAGTGCGGGTGATGGAAGCGGCACAGATGGCGGGTTATCCCAAAATCACCTTTACCACCAAGGCCCCGCGCAAGTAACCGTCCCTCGACGGCTGCTGTCATTGGGGGTACGCTTCGCCCGTGATGTCCTCTCCCGCTCACTGGCAAAACCGTGGCCTGCGCGCCATCCTGCTGTTACCACTGGCTCTGCTCTTTCTGCTCGCAGCAAACCTGAGGCGCCTGGCCTGGCGCAGCGGACTGCTGACTGCTGAAAAAACCGGCCTGCCGGTCATCGTCGTCGGCAACATCACTGCCGGCGGTACCGGCAAAACACCGCTGGTGTTGTGGCTGGCACGGTTTCTTGCCGAACAGGGCCGCCGCCCCGCGATCATCAGCCGCGGTTACGGCGCATCGCGCACCGATCCGCGCCAGGTTCCGCCCGAAGGCATCCCTGCCGACTACGGTGACGAACCCTGCCTGCTGGCACGCCGCGCCGGCTGCCCGGTATGGGTGGGCGCTGATCGTGCCGCAACCGTCCGCGCATTGCATGCCGCGCATCCAGCAATCGACGTTGTCATCAGTGATGACGGTCTGCAGCATTACCGGCTAGCCCGCAATTTCGAAATTGCTGTCATCGACAGCGCCCGCGGGCTTGGCAACGGCTGGCCGCTGCCGGCAGGCCCGTTGCGTGAACCGGTGGCACGGTTGGCCACGGTCGACGCCGTGGTGGTCAACGGTGCGCAGCAGAACTGGCCCGGCGCAATCAGGATGGATCTCGAGGGCATGACTTTCCGCAACCTGCGCGATCCGCATACCACCGTTCCCGCCGCCTATTTCCGCGGCCGTCGCGTGCACGCGGTTGCCGGCATCGGCAATCCGCAGCGTTTTTTCGAACATTTGCACAGGATCGGCATCGAATGCAGCGAACATCCGTTCCCGGATCATCATCCCTACGTGCCCGCAGATCTGCAGTTTGCCGGGGAAGATGATGTCGTGATGACGGAAAAGGATGCGGTAAAATGCGTCGGGTTCGCGACTGCAACCTGCTGGGTGCTGGCCGTTGATGCCGTCGTTGAACCGGAACTGGGCGCAAAAATACTCACCCGTCTTTCACAGGCCTGACGCCATGGACGAAAAACTGCTCGACATACTGGTATGCCCGATCTGCAAGGGCCCGCTGCTCTACCGCAAAGCCGAAGGCGAACTGATCTGCAAACCCTGTCGACTCGCCTATCCGATCACGGACGGCATTCCGGTCATGCTCGAAGACGACGCACGCAAGATACCCGCCGAAACAGAACTCTGAGACGATGAAATTCATCGTTGTCATCCCCGCACGCTACGCATCGTCGCGTTTCCCGGGGAAGCCGCTGGCCGAAATCCGCGGCAAGCCCATGGTGGTGCAAGTGGCCGCACGAGCGGCCAGGAGCGGCGCGGCGCGGGTCGTGGTTGCTACCGACGATCAACGCATTGCTTCCGCCGTGGAATACCACGGATTCCAGGCGATGATGACCCGGAAAAACCACGCCACGGGCACCGACCGCATCGCTGAAGTCGCGCGGAGGCTGCGGCTGTCGGACCGCGCCATCGTGGTCAACGTGCAGGGTGACGAGCCGCTGATCGCGCCGGCCCTGATTCGCAGGGTCGCTGAAAACCTCGCCGAGCATCCTGCAGCCGCAATCGCCACTGCCGCTACCCGCATCCGCGATGCACGGGACATGACCAATCCCAACGTGGTCAAGGTTACCCTTGATGCGGAGGGACATGCGCTGTATTTCAGCCGCGCCCCGATTCCATACGCCCGCGACGCTTTCAAACACGGCATCCGCAAACTTCCTCCCGGCCTGCCAGTGCTGCGTCATCTGGGCATTTATGCCTATCGCGCGGGCTTCCTCAAAACATACGGCCGGCTCAGACCCGCGGCCATCGAGCGTGCCGAAGCACTCGAGCAGTTGCGCGCGCTGGTTAACGGCTACCGCATCAGCGTAGCACTGACCAGCACAGCACCGCATCCCGGCGTCGACACCCCCGCGGACCTGAGGCGCATACGCCGTTTGCTGCGCTGAACGCGGAATTCCGCACTGATTTTGCGGACGGCAACCGCACGGCTATACTCAATCACCCGACTTTCAACCGGCAAGCTGACATGCGCATACTGTTACTTGGATTGCCTGGCGCAGGCAAAGGCACCCAGGCCCATTTTCTGATCGAGCGCTACAAGATTCCGCAGATTTCCACCGGCGACATGCTGCGCGCGGCGATGAAGGAAAATTCGCCGCTCGGCAATGAAGCACGCTCCTACATGGATCGCGGCGCGCTGGTGCCCGATCCGCTGGTCATCGAACTGGTCAAACAACGCATCAAGGCGCCCGATTGCACCAACGGCTTCATCATGGACGGATTCCCGCGCACCCTGCCGCAGTCCGAGGCGCTGCGTCAGGCGGGGATAGACATCGATTTCGTCATCGAAGTCGAGGTCGGTGACGGCGAAATACTGCGCCGCATGAGCGGCCGGCGCATACATCCGGCTTCCGGACGCTCCTATCACGTCGAATTCAATCCACCCCGCGTCGAGGGCAAGGACGACGTCACCGGTGAGCCGCTGATCCAGCGTGCGGATGACAATGAGGAAACCGTCACCAAACGCATCGCGACGTATCACTCGCAGACCAAACCGCTGGTGAACTACTACCTCAGCTGGGCTGCCAGCGGCGATCCCCGGGCACCGAACTACGTCAACATCTACGGCCGCGGTTCAGTCGAGCACATCCGCGACAAGATCTTCGCGGCCATCGAATCGCACGCACCACACAACCGCGCGAAACATTGAATGACCGCTGTCGAGACCGCCTGAGCCGGCACATCCGCCAGCTTCGACAGGATCAGAAGCCGAGTTTTTGCACGTGCCCGCCCGCAACGCACTCTACGCCCAGTCCGGCGGTGTCACCGCCACCATCAACGCCACGGCCTGCGGCCTGTTCGAGGCGGCACGCCGCCACCGTCGCCATATTTCCGGCATCCTTGCCGCCCGCAACGGCATCATCGGCGCCCTGACCGAGGACCTGATAGACATAAACGCCGAGTCGCTTACCGCGATCGGGGCGCTGCGCCACACCCCCGGAGGTGCCTTCGGATCCTGCCGCTACGACCTGTCTCCGCTGCCGCAGGGCCGCGCCCAGTATGAACGCCTGATCGAGGTCTTCCGCGCCCACGACATCGGTTACTTCTTCTACAACGGCGGCAACGGCTCCGCCGAGACAGCCCATTTCATCGCCACCATCCTGCCGCGGATGGGTTATCCGGTCACCTCGATCGCCGTGCCCAAAACCATAGACAACGACATCCTCCACTCCGACTCGAGCCCGGGTTTCGGTTCGGTCGCCAAGCATGTGGCCACCAGCCTGCGCGAAGCAATGGCCGATCTCGCATCGATGGCAAACAGCTCGACCAAAGTCTTCGTGATGGAAGTTATGGGCCGCCATGCCGGATGGATTGCTGCTGCCTGCGGAATGGCGCAGACCGCTGGCGAAGACGGCCCCTTGCTGCTGCTGGTACCGGAGATCCGTTTCAACCGGACCCGATTTCTGGCTGGCGTGCGCGCCCGCATTGCCCGTTTCGGTTATTGCGCCGTGGCGGTGGCCGAGGGCATCTGTCTTGCCGATGGCAGACGGCTGACGCAGGTAGGAGGAGACGGCATCCCCGCGCACGACCAGCTGGGCGGCGTTGCACCGCTGATCGCGGCGATGATCCGCAACGAACTGAAGGTCAAGGTGCACTGGAGCGTGCTCGATTACGTGCAGCGTTCTGCGCGCCACCTGTCCTCGAAAACGGATGTCGAGCAGGCCTACGCGGTTGGTCGCGCAGCCGTTCAGTTTGCCGTTCGCGGCCTGAGCGATGTCATGCCGGTCATCGTCCGTACCAGTGACCAGCCCTACCGCTGGCGTCTCGAACCGGCTCCGCTGTCCAACATCATGAACCGTGAAAAACGCCTGCCCCGCGCCTTTCTCACTGCCGACGGCTTCCGGCTGACCGCCAGCGCCCGACGTTATTTTGCTCCGCTGATCCGGGGTGAAGCCTGGCCACCGTTCACTGCCGGCCTGCCGGTGCACGCCAGATTGCGGCTGAAATCCGTCCGCCGGAAATTACCCGCGCGTTACCGGAAGCTGCCCTGAACGTCATCCCGTTTTTCATCGCAAACACCTGACCCGGGCCTGTATCGCTGCGGGTTTTATATAGTCCGCATGGCCCCGAAATGGGACCGCCAGCGACTTCAACGGCAGCGCCACAAACCCGACCAAAACTCCGATCCGGGCCCGGGCAACGTTAACCAAGATCAAAGGTCAGGCAAGTATTTGTCCCAGGGTCTTGCGCTTTGCACCAAATCAAGGCACCCTAGCGCGGCCCGGCCACTGGTCGTATTAAAATTACTGAATTAAAACAATAGGTTAGGAGCATCAACATGACGAATGGTTTGATTTTTGCGCTGGTCTGCGCCATCGCCGCCCTGGTCTACGGAGGATTGTCGATCCAGTGGATCGTCGCCCAGCCCTCCGGCAATGACCGCATGCGCGAAATTGCCGCTGCCATCCAGGCCGGCGCCAAGGCCTATCTCAATCGCCAGTACACCACCATCGCCATCGTCGGCGCCGTGCTGTTCGTGCTGATCGCGATCGCGCTTGGCGGCACCACGGCAATCGCTTTCGCCATCGGCGCCATCCTGTCCGGCGCGGCCGGCTATATCGGCATGAACGTTTCGGTGCGCGCCAACGTGCGCACTTCCGAAGCCGCCAAAAACGGCATCAATCCGGCGCTGAACATCGCGTTCCGCGGCGGCGCGATCACCGGCATGCTGGTGGTCGGCCTCGGCCTGCTCGGCACGGTCGGCTTCTTCTGGTTCCTGCTCGGCAGTGCCGGCGCGGGCGCCAAAATGAGCGAAATCGTCAAGCCGCTGATCGGTCTGGCTTTCGGTTCCTCGCTGATCTCGATCTTCGCCCGTCTCGGCGGCGGCATTTTCACCAAAGGCGCTGACGTCGGCGCCGACCTCGTCGGCAAGGTTGAAGCCGGCATCCCTGAAGATGACCCGCGCAACCCGGCAGTGATTGCCGACAACGTCGGTGACAACGTTGGCGACTGCGCCGGCATGGCGGCCGACCTGTTCGAAACCTACGCGGTGACCATCATCGCCACCATGGTGCTGGGCGCGCTGCTGCTGCCCAAACCTGAAGTGGTCCAGGGCGCAGTGATCTATCCGCTGGTGCTCGGCGGTTTCGCCATCATCGCCTCGATCATCGGCGCCTTCTTCGTCAAGGCCACCGACGGCAAGAACATCATGTGGGCATTGTACAAAGGCCTGATCGTCGCCGGCGTGCTGGCGCTGATCGCGTTCTATCCGATCACCAGCTGGATGCTGGGCAACATTGCCGAGCATTATCCGAACCTTACTGTGGCAAAACTCTACGGCGCTTCGGTTGTCGGCCTCGCGCTGACCGCGTTCCTGGTGTGGATCACCGAGTACTACACCGGCACCGAGTATTCCCCGGTGCGCCACGTCGCCTCAGCGTCAACCACCGGCCACGGCACCAACATCATCGCCGGCCTCGGCGTATCGATGCGCTCCACCGCCTGGCCTGTGCTGGCGGTCTGTGTCGCGATCTACGTTTCATACACTCTGGGTGGCCTCTACGGCATCGCCATTGCCGCGACCTCGATGTTGTCGATGGCCGGCATCATCGTCGCCCTTGACGCCTACGGTCCGATTACCGACAACGCAGGCGGCATCGCCGAGATGTCGGAACTGCCAAAAGCAGTGCGCGACGTGACCGATCCACTGGACGCGGTGGGCAACACCACCAAGGCGGTGACCAAGGGTTACGCCATCGGTTCTGCCGGCCTCGCCGCGCTGGTGCTGTTCGCGGACTACACCCACAAGATCGAGGAAACCGGCCGTCACCTCACGTTCGACCTGTCAAACCCGGCCGTCATCATCGGTCTGTTTGCAGGCGGACTGATCCCCTACCTGTTCGGCGCAATGGCGATGGAAGCGGTTGGCCGCGCCGCCGGCTCGGTAGTGGTCGAAGTGCGCCGCCAGTTCAAGGAAATCGCCGGCATCATGGAAGGCACCGCCAAGCCGGACTACTCGCGCGCCGTCGACATGCTGACCCGTGCCGCGATCAAGGAAATGATTGTGCCTTCGCTGCTGCCGGTGCTGGCTCCGGTCGCGGTTGCGCTGATCGTCGGCATGCTGATGGGCAAGGACGCCGGCGTGCAGGCCTTGGGCGGCATGCTGATGGGCACCATCGTCACCGGCCTCTTCGTCGCGATTTCGATGTGTACCGGCGGCGGCGCCTGGGACAATGCCAAGAAATACATCGAGGACGGCAACCATGGCGGCAAGGGCTCTGAGGCCCACAAGGCCGCGGTCACCGGCGACACCGTCGGCGATCCCTACAAGGACACCGCAGGCCCGGCGATCAACCCGCTGATCAAGATCATCAACATCGTGGCGCTGCTGATCGTGCCGCTGCTGTAAAACTGACGGGCATCAAGGAAAACGGCCGGGAAACCCCGGCCGTTTTTTATTTCGCAATACGTTTGTGACAATACCTATTTGACCAGCCCAAGCTCGGTCATGATGGCCTTGGTCAAACCGTATTCCTTTTTCATGTATTCACCGAATTCCTTGCCGCGCAGGAAATGGCCGTCGAGAAAATATTTGGCCAGCACGCTTTTCCATTCCTCGGTTGCAACGGCCTTTTCCAGCACATTTTCCCAGTAGGCCACCTGCGCCGCGCTCAGCCCCTTGGGTCCGATGATCGCGCGCCAGTTGGACAGAGACACGTCATACCCCTGCTCGCGCAACGTCGGCACCTGGGCGAGGTCGC
>Ga0222714_10000915_pt1 | contig 33518 bp, 40 predicted proteins | sample C33_3DmetaG_FD_165048 | JGI IMG/M metagenome (GOLD analysis project Ga0222714, IMG submission 165048) | Estuarine water microbial communities from San Francisco Bay, California, United States - C33_3D | ecosystem: Environmental > Aquatic > Marine > Unclassified | place: USA: California... | reverse complement strand
ACCTTGAGCACCTGTGGCACCACCTGCTCCTTGAGCACCTGTGAACCCTGTGGCACCTTGGACAGAACCTTGTGCTCCTGTCGCCCCTGGTGGTCCTGGTGGTAAAGTACTACCTTGAGCACCTGTTGGTGTTCCTTGAGCTCCAGTCCCTCCCTGAGCCCCCTGTGCTCCTTGTGCTCCTGTAGCTCCTTGAACAGAACTTTGAGCTCCTGTTGCTCCCGTGGCTCCCTGAGCTCCAGTCCCTCCCTGAGCACCTTGAGCAGCCCCCTGAGCTCCTTGAGCTCCAAGAGTATCGGTGGTGAGAGACCCTCCTTGAGCACCCTGAGTGACTCCTTGAGAACCGGTGGCACCCTGTGCTCCTTGTGACCCTTGTGGTCCCTTAGCACCTGTTGGGGCTCCTTGAGCACCTGTGGCACCACCTGCTCCTTGAGCACCTGTGAACCCTGTGTCACCTTGTACAGAACCTTGTGCTCCTGTCGCCCCTGGTGGTCCTGGTGGTAAAGTACTACCTTGAGCACCTTGTACTGAACCTTGTGCACCCGTTGCTCCTTGGGAACCCTGTGCTCCTTGTGGTCCTGTAGCTCCTTGAACACCACCTTGTGCACCTTGAGCTCCCTGAGGACCTTGTGCACCTTGCCCCCCTGTATGACCTTGTACTGCACCTTGGGCACCGGTTGCACCTTGCGAACCTTGAACTCCTTGACCACCCGTATGACCCTGGACTGCACCTTGGGCACCAGTTCCACCTTGGAATCCTTGTGCACCTTGGGCACCTGTGTGACCCTGAACTGCTCCTTGAGCACCGGTTGCACCTTGAGCACCTTGAGCTCCCTGTCCACCAGTTGCCCCTTGTGGTGCTCCCTGAGCACCTTGAGCACCTGCCGCACCCTGAGCACCTGTGAACCCTACATGACCTTGAGCAGCCCCCTGAGCTCCTTGAGCTCCAAGAGTATCGGTGGTGAGACTCCCTCCTTGAGCACCTTGGAGGGCACCTTGAGCACCGGTTGCACCTTGTGCACCTTGAGCTCCTTGTGGTCCAACATGTCCTTGGACAGCTCCTTGAGCTCCTTGAGCACCTGTTGCACCTTGAGCACCCTGAAAACCAATGTGACCCTCAGGAGCACCCTGAGCACCTGTTCCTCCTTGAGCTCCCTGAGAACCTGTGGCACCTGTATGACCTTGGGGTGCACCTTGTGCACCAACATTTCCCTGAGAACCTTGCGCTCCTTGAGGTCCGATATGACCTTGAACCGCTCCTTGAGCACCTTGTGCTCCTTGCGGACCTTGTGCTCCTTGCCCTCCTGTGTGACCTTGTACTGCTCCTTGAGCACCTGTTGCACCCTGCGAACCTTGGGCACCTTGTCCACCTGTGTGACCCTGAACTGCTCCTTGAGCACCGGTTGCACCCTGCGAACCTTGGGCACCTTGTCCACCTGTGTGACCCTGAACTGCTCCTTGAGCACCGGTTGCACCTTGTGCGCCTTGAGCTCCTTGTGGTCCAACATGTCCTTGAACAGCTCCTTGAGCTCCTTGAGCACCTGTAGCACCCTGAGCACCTGTGAACCCTACATGACCTTGTGGTGCCCCTTGGGCACCTTGAGCTCCAATAGTATCAGTGGTAACAGTCCCTCCTTGAGCACCTTGGGTAATTCCTTGAGCTCCTGTACCTCCTTGAGCACCTGTAGCACCTTGGGCTCCTTCATGTCCTGTCACACCACCCTGAGCCCCTTGAGCACCTATTCCTCCTTGAGCCCCTTCACCTCCTTGGGCCCCGAGAGCGTCTTGTGGAGTTCCCTCAACACCTGTGGCTCCTTGAGCACCTTGTGCCCCTACATGACCCTCAACGGCTCCTTGTGAACCTTGAGCTCCTTGAGCCCCTTGAGCTCCTTGTCCACCTGTGTGACCTTGGACTCCACCTTGTGCACCTTGGGCACCGGTTGCCCCTTGTGCCCCTTGGAATCCTATATGTCCTTGTGGACCACCTTGAGCTCCTTGACCACCTTGAGCTCCTTGAGCACCTGTAGCACCTGTATGGCCTGTGTCCGCACCTTGAGCACCTTGAGCTCCTTGTGCCCCTTGTGCCCCCGCGGCACCTTGGACTCCTTGAACTCCTCCTTGAGCTCCAACACCACCTTGAGCTCCTTGAGCCCCTTGAGCTCCTTGGGCACCGATGGTCGCTCCTTGAGCTCCTTTACTACCTTGGGCACCTTGAGCACCTTGAGCTCCCTGAGCTCCGATTACAGCACCCTGTGCACCTTGAGCACCTTGTGCTCCGATAGCACCTTGTGCTCCTTGGGCTCCTGTTGTTCCTCCTTGAGCACCTTGTGCCCCGTTTCCACCTTGTGCTCCCTGAGCTCCTTGAGCTCCTGTAACACCACCTTGAGCACCCTGAGCACCTATGTTACCCTGAGCTCCCTGAGCGCCTTGAGCACCTTGAGCACCTTGAAATCCTTGAGGTCCTGTAGGTCCTTGTGCACCTTGTGCTCCCTGACCTCCTTGAGCCCCTTGATATCCTTGAATATTGAAGGGTGGTCCAACCCACTCAGCACTTGAGTTAATCATCTGAGTTTCTCCCGCCCAGACTCCTGATGTTGCATTTGTTATGGATACACCCGACGCAATTAACTCATCTGAGGTAATTCTAACGATATAAGTTTGAGTTACTGTTGAGAAATCCAAGATGTTGGCATCTGGTTGTATAAGAACAATAGGGGATGACGCAGTATCATCGAAAACGATGTACGGATTGGCTGTTAACTTGGAGCCCTGAGGAAATATAGTTACATTATTTGCCATTCTATTCTAAATCTTTTTCGAGCTCTGAGATTAATTTTTCAAGTTCTTCAATAAATACTTGTTGCTCCTTAATACCTTGTAGTAGAACAGCATTTAATTTAGGATAATCAATAGAATAATAACCATTGTCCATTAAATCAACCACTTCAGGAATGATTGCTCTAACTTCTTGTGCAATGAAACCAATCGAGTGAACTTGTCCTTTTTCAACATAGTGGTCGTACTGAGGTGCTGACTCCAACCAATCGAATTCGACAGGGTTAAGTTTCATTATTTTCAATAAGGCATCTTCGATTGTTTGAATATCTGTCTTAATTCTTTCATCGGACCTTCCACAAGATGCTTGAGCGGTCAGTTCACATGTATCAACAAACCAACAGGCGACCGAATCCGAGGCGTACGCGTCATTACAATTACCACAGTTTGTATCACAACCGCTAGTACCATAAAGCAAACAACCATTAGCAAGACTCGCACAATCAGAATATAACAAGTCGCCAGGGTCTTCAGGACAACACGAATTACAGTCGACACAACCACATGTTAAAAGGTGAGAGTAACAAGCCCACCCTGTGAATCCTTGAGCCCCTTGGTTACCCGTAAAACCAGGAGCACCTTGATAACCTTGAGGTCCTGTAGCTCCTTGAGCTCCTTGAGGCCCTGGTGTATTTGAACCTGTCGCCCCTTGAGCTCCTTGGGGACCGAACGCCAGTCCTTGAGCCCCTTGCGCACCGACGGCAATCCCGGCCGGTCCCTGAGCTCCCTGTGGGCCACCTCCACCTTGTGCTCCTTGTGGGCCTACAGCACCTACGGCACCTCCAGCACCTTGGGACCCTTGTGCACCTTGTGGTCCTCTTGCACCGGTGGCACCTTGAGAACCTTGATATCCTTGAGGTCCTTGTGCCCCTTGGGGTCCACGAGCACCTCCAGCTCCTGTGTATCCACCAGCACCTTGAGCTCCTTGAGCTCCTTGGGGACCTCTATTTCCTTGAGCACCCGTATTACCAACAGCTCCCTGAGAACCTTGTGCCCCTTGGGGACCCCTAGCACCTGGTCCCCCCTTAGGACCTTGAGCTCCTTGAGCTCCCTGAGCACCTTGTGGCCCTCTGTCTCCTTGAGCACCTTGACCTCCCGTTGCTCCTTGGAAACCTTGAGCTCCTTGACCTCCTCTTGAACCTTGGCTACCTGTAGCACCTCCAGCACCTTGGGACCCTTGTGCTCCTTGGTTTCCTCTATCACCCTGACCTCCTTGGGAACCTTGACCTGCTTGAGTTCCTTGAGCTCCCTGAGGACCTCTGTTTCCTTGAGCACCTTGACCTCCGTCCGCACCTTGGAAACCTTGGGCACCCTGACCTCCTCTTGAACCTTGGCTACCTGTAGCACCTCCAGCACCTTGAGACCCTTGTGCACCTTGAGGTCCACGAGCACCTCCAGAACCCGGAGGACCTTGAGCTCCTTGAGCTCCCTGAGCACCTTGTGGCCCTCTGTCTCCTTGAGCACCTTGACCTCCGTCAGCACCTTGGAAACCTTGAGCTCCTTGAGGTCCTCTTGAACCTTGGCTACCTGTAGCACCTCCAGCACCTTGGGACCCTTGTGCTCCTTGGTTTCCTCTATCACCCTGACCTCCTTGGGAACCTTGACCTGCTTGAGTTCCTTGAGCCCCCTGAGGACCTCTTCCTCCTTGTGCACCAATATGACCTGTAGAACCCTGTGAACCCTGAGCACCCTCTGGACCTATAGTTCCTTGTGCACCTGTTGGACCTGTGGCCCCTTGGACACCTTGTGCACCTTGGTTTCCTCTTTCCCCTTGGGCACCTGTATGTCCTGTCGCACCTTGAGACCCTTGTGCACCTTGGTTTCCTCTTTCACCTTGTGCACCAGTATGACCTGTAGCCCCTTGGACACCTTGTGCACCTTGGTTTCCTCTTTCCCCTTGAGCACCAATGGCTCCAATGGAACCCTGACTCCCTTGAGCCCCTTGTGGTCCTCTAGCACCTTGTTGTCCTGTGGCACCATCAGCACCCTGAGAACCTTGGGCACCTTGAGGTCCTCTGGCACCTGTAGCACCTTTAGGACCTTGTGCACCCTGAGCACCCTGAGCTCCTTGTGGCCCTCTAAGACCTTGAGCACCTTGACCTCCAAGTGCACCTTGTACTCCTTGAGCTCCCTGGGGTCCCCGACCACCTTGGGCTCCTTGTGGTCCTGTAGCACCTTGTACTCCTTGAGCTCCCTGAGGACCTCTTTCACCTTGAGCACCTATAGCTCCTTGAGCTCCCTGTGAACCTTGGGAACCTTGAGGACCCCTTTCTCCTTGGGCACCTGTATGTCCAGTTGCTCCTTGCGCTCCTGTATCTCCTTGAGGTCCTCTATCTCCCTGAGCACCAGTAGGTCCTGTAGCCCCTTGGACACCTTGTGCGCCTTGGTTTCCTCTTTCCCCTTGGGCACCTGTATGTCCTGTCGCACCTTGGACACCTTGTGCACCTTGGTTTCCTCTTTCACCTTGTGCACCAGTATGACCTGTAGCCCCTTGGACACCTTGTGCACCTTGGTTTCCTCTTTCACCTTGAGCACCAATGGTTCCAATGGAACCCTGACTCCCTTGAGCCCCTTGTGGTCCTCTAGCACCTTGTTGTCCTGTGGCACCATCAGCACCCTGAGAACCTTGGGCACCTTGGGGTCCTCTGGCACCTGTAGACCCTGGAGGACCTTGAGCACCTTGAGCACCTTGTGCTCCTTGTGGTCCTCTTTCACCCTGAGCTCCTTGTGCACCTTGTGCCCCTTTACTACCTTGTGCTCCTTGAGGACCTAAGTCTCCTTGAGCACCTTGTGCTCCCTCAGCCCCTTGAGCACCTTGTGCTCCTTGGGGTCCTATTAATCCTTGTGCACCTTGTGGGCCTACAGCACCTTGAACTCCCTGAGCTCCTTGGGGTCCTCTATGTCCCTGAGCACCTTTAGCACCAAGAGCACCTTGGACTCCTTGAGCCCCTTGTGGTCCTACTGAACCTTGAGCCCCTTGTTGTCCTGTAGCACCTTGAGCTCCTTGAGCGCCTTGTGGTCCTCGGGCTCCTTGAGCTCCGACACCTCCCTGAGCTCCTTGGGAACCTTGAGCTCCTTGAGGTCCTCTAGCACCCTGAATTCCTGTACCACCTTTATCTCCTTGTGCTCCCTGACCACCGTAAGGTCCAACCAATCCCTGAGCACCTTGAGCACCAATACCACCTTGTGCTCCTTGAGCACCTTGAGGTCCTTTTGCACCTTGTGCACCTTGGAATCCTTCAGCACCCTGAGCTCCCTGAGCACCTTGGGGACCAATTGCCCCGACAGACCCTTGAGAGCCATGCGCACCTTGAGCACCTTGAGCACCTTGTGGACCTTTAGCTCCTTGTGCCCCTTGTGCTCCTTGGAAACCTTCAGCACCCTGTGCTCCCGTAGGACCTACCGCACCTTGAGCACCTTGGACATTGATGGCTCCTTGTGCACCTTGAGCTCCGAGAGCGGCATTTGTCGGTGTGGTATAATCCCAAAATTGAATATAGAACGGGGTCCCATCAGTCGGTGTTGTATTTGCATCTCCTGAAACGAAGGCCACTCCAAATTCATAATATCCTGCACCAGCAGTTACCGTTACGATATCGAAAAACCATTCCTCAGGGTTTTCATTTACAAGAATTAATTTCCATCCAGTGGAGTTTATCGTGGAAAATAAACTGGCACGACTAATAGAATCGTTGTCAACATTATTAATTCTATAATAGGTGACACTTGTCCTTGTATTACCATTATTAGAGAGGAATCTACCACTCGGTGGGACTGTTAAAGTGGACCATAGATAATCAAATGGACCATATTTGGTTGGATTTCCACCACCTTGAGTTCCCTGTGGCCCCTGAGCACCCACTTCTCCTTGAGCCCCGGTACCACCCTGAGCTCCGATAATATTAGTCGAGGGTCCAATCCAATCCCCACTAGCATTCAATACTTGTATTCCACCAACAGACAGATAGTTGGTTACAGTAAGAGTTGAAAACACATAAACCTCAGGTGAACAGTCACCCAAATTACTAGAAAACATATCACTAATATTCGTGACCGAACCAGGTCTTACACATCTGTAATAGGTAAGAGAAGAAGGGACATTAATAGTCTCCAATACTCCCGTGCTACAGTTACGATAAGTAGCAACCCCTGTTCCACCACCGATTGCCAAGAACGAATAATAATCACAATTCTCTTGGGGTGCAACAAGAACTTGGTTTTGAAATAAAAGCGAAGCGTCAAACAACACTTGTATGTTGTATAGAAACGCATTCCTATCAAATACTATCAAAGGAATATTCCCCGGTTGAGGAGATATATTACTTGGATATATGGTTAGATTGTTCGCCATTTAGAATTCTGCAGATACAATAAATACCCACAACTTTTGTTTAAGGTGGGAAGGTTTAGGTAAAAAATAATAATAAAATAAAAAGACAAAATAAAAAACTCAAAGATGCTTCTTAATTATTTGAACTGCCTCAGTTAGTTCCTCATAATCTCTATCAGGCGCATACAAAAAAGATTCAATTTTTTGACCCCCCTCTTGAATAATCAACAGAGCAGGAACAAAGTCATTTTGAGTTGCTTTAACGAAGACATCATATTCATCAGAGTTCTCGTCGATGTCTCTATCTACAAAATCGATATTCTCTTCTTGTAGCATTTTTTTTAGTTCATGACAATGAGGACAACTCTTCATTGTATAAACCACCACATGTGTAGACATTTTAGTATTTGTTCATTACCTCAAGTAGTTGAGACTGACTCATAACACCCACATTGGTGAAGACCTCACTACCGTCTTTATACACCTTAAGTGTGGGAACCGAGCGAATACCCAATTCCATGACAAAATCTCTGTCACTATCAATATCAAAAGTATAAATGGAGAGGGGAAGATTTTCTCCTGATTTTTCCAAGTTATTTAGATTACCCATCAAAACACGACAGGGACCACACCATGTGGCAAACAAATCCAATACAAACGATTCTTTATTATCAATTTTTGATTTAATTTCTTCAGCTGTTAGTTGTGTCATTTTTTCTTCACCATTGAATTTAGGAATATCTGAACTTGAGACAATTTATCCGAGGGAAAATAACATTCCAAATTGTACCGTCCTTTTATTCCTGTTGATTTAAATAATAAATAGAAGTCCGACTTGGTTTTGTAAATAACTTCGTCCCAATCAGAGGGATGATAGTCGGAATTAATGTAGACCAATTCAAACTTATCACTCTTTCCATCAACTATCGGACAATCCTCCATCCCAAATACCGACAAAATAATATTGGATTGTTTTTCAATCTTATCAATAAAGGGATGATGGTCAATTTTCATATCCTTTAAAAATAATCAAAGGGACCAACTAATTCAAGGGTCTTTTCCCATTTGGGTTTACCTTTATCCCCCCATTCAATTGTAGTTAAAAACTTTTTATCCCCTCGGATTTTCTCCAAAGATAAATCATACCCATATTGGAACAACAAAGATTTTACTTTATTGTCAACCTCCAATAAAACATCATCCCAATTCTCATCGAGTTTTTTATTGAACCTACCCAAAAATTGAGCCCTATCCACAATCCACTCTTCCTCGGATGAACGGATGTTATATTCAACCGTGGCTCTGTCCTTACCACTTCTCACAGACAAAATAAAACACTCTGGTCGACTGATATAAGTCTTAACACAGTTCTGTTGATAATCACTCTCCTCATGGAAAGAATACCCCGATTCCAAAAGTTCAATACGGTATTTAATCCCCCCCACTTCCAAAGGAGCGCGAAAGAACTCAGAATATTCCTTAGGGTAGATTCTATTTGTTATACCATGCTTGAGTCGGTCGTATTCATCAGAGAGAAACTTATGTTCAGTGGCAAAATTAATCTCATTGGTTGACTTCCACCGATAAACCAATCCTTGTTCCTTAAGAAAATGCAAAAACATCGCATGGTCCCGAAGAACAATGAACTTTGTTACACCATCTTTAATACATTTCCAAATGTTTTTTTTCTCAGTCTCAGATAATAAAGTAGAATAATTCAAAATATTTGCCCAACTATGATTCATATCGGTCAGAAAATGTTTTAACAACTTTTCATCTTGGTGCAATCGTTCCATACCCACCAAAGAACAAATAAACTTATAAATTCCCAAAGAGGGGGGGACTTTGATTTCATGAAGAACCTTCTTGACTTGGTCTCCTTGAATGTCATTGTGTAACATCACAGCATCTATGAACTTATATTTGGTCTTCTTAAGAATTTTTGTTGTAGGTACCGTATGGTAGGTCATAAAAACATCGATGTTATCAGGAACCTTAACACCCTTTTTTTCCAAGTAATGTTTGAACAATAAATGAGTGTTCAAAGTGTTTTTTTCAGGGTCAAATGAAAGTCCCCTAACAAAAGCAGTTTTTAACTTCCTCTCGAATTCATCTCGTTCAACTTTACCCTTATACATGTTGATACTCGCCATTTGAAAAATGTCCTGAACATCCGACCAAAATTTGTTGGTGTGGATTTTTTTCTTTTTTTTCTTGGTGTGGAGTTTTCCAATCCACCCAGCATACATGTTACCTGTCTTAGTGTTGACCGTCAAAAAAGACATTGACCGAACTTTATTGAACCAATGTACTCCGGGGTACCTCACATTCTCATAATAAAAAACTTTGAGGGAAACCTTGCTATCATACTGTTCTATAACTACAGTGTGTCGATATAACTCCACCAAAGCAAGTTTATCACCATAGTACTCCAAGTACTTCTCCTTGGAGTTTAAAAATTCCGCTTGAGATTCCCATTTTAGTTCTTGACGACGCTTGGCTGGTAGGTAACCCTCAACCAAATAATTGGAGTTCTTAAAAACCACCACACGAGTTTCTTCCTTTATATGTTTGAATATCTCTTTTTTCTCCATAGTCAAAAAGGGGGATGGTCTCCCATCCCCCCACTTTTTAGTTAAGGTTGATTAACAGTAGGACTCGGCCAAAGTCCATAGGTCAGTGTTTACTCGATTCACAACATCGAAGTTCTTGAGTTCACGCATCTTGATGTAACGACCCTTTTGGTTACGGACTTGTTCACCACCACGGACGAACTTCTCTTGAACACGATTGAAAACCTTCCACATGGTGTTTTCTTGGTCACCTGAACGAAGAGGATTCAACATTGCCTCAACATCCACCTTAGGGAGTGAACCAGAGTTCCAACGAAGGAGAGTTGCCTTGTTAACGAAGTCCACACTTTCAGCGTCGGTCATAATCTTGGACTCGAACATTTCGACCTTCTGTTGAAGGAGGGGGAGAGTGGTTGCGAATTGGTCGGTGATACGACGAACATCATCCATTTCCAAACCCTTGTGACGCAGTTTGAAACTTGAGGCTTCTTGGGTTGGAACAGTCAACCCATTTGAACAAACCAAACGGAACAATCCTGCTTGGATATGAAGAGGTTTGGTTCCATCGTGAGAGTTTTGAATAACCGCCTGAATCAAAGAGTCTCCTACAGCAGGAAGGTCACCATTGATGAGACGGATTTCGTGAGCGTGGTACTGAGTTTTTCCCTTCTGTATTGCTGAAGCAATTTTCCAACCGTCTTGTTCGAACATTTCCAAGAGTTCGATGGTAGAGACAAACGCGTATTTGTCAGACACTTTGGGTGAAGCCTCAGAAGAGAAGACTGAAGGGACTTTCTGAGTTAGGGTTTCGAGAGAAATCGAGTTCATGACTTTTTTGGTTTTTGAATTATACTTCAAAGATAAATCAAAAAAACTTTTCTGCCAAATTTTTTTTTTCAATTAAGAAAAAATTTTCCAAATTCAGTCTCGATGAAAATCTCATCTGTCTTTTTTGGTGGGTTGCCGTTGAGGTTAACACAAAGAGCAATAAGTTGTTTTCTGCTAAGGGGTATATCTTTACCCTCTTCCACATTCTGACTGGCTAACTCCAAAACTTTTTCGAAAAACAAATCTTCCATCTCTAATGGAATAAGATTTGCCAAGTCTGACGGGTTTTCTGAAAAGAACTTCCGAAGGTTGGAAACATAAATTTGAACATCTACATTCATACCACAAAGATAATAAAAAAACAAAAGGGTTCAACTGAACCCCTTTTACTTTTATCAAGTCATATCCCAAAGACCTTCAGACCACTCGGATGCTTTTTCCTTTATTCGAGGTGGAAGCTCAACATTTGGTGAACCCTTTGTATTGATGAACAACAAATCAGGTAAGTCAGCAATACACTCAGGGATAGTTTCTAGTTTGGGGTTATCCATAACCGCCAAAAACTTTAAGTTTCTAAGTTCACAAACCTGCTCGGGGAGATACTCAACACAGTTAGTAAGAACCAAAGTTGTAAGGTCTTTAAATTTACCAATAGAAGGTGGTACAATCAATGAAACATCAGAACCACCTCTATTCTTAATATTGATATCGGTGAGAGTTTCAGGTAAAGAGTCGAATAATTCATCCAACCCATACAAACCAATAAATTTACCCACAGCACCTGATTGGAATCCATCAATTTCTAATTTTTGTCCACCACCTGATGCCAAACCTTTTGCAAACTCTGGTTTGAAATATTGTTTGAGTTCCTCCATTGGGCCATTTAACAACCCAATAAGGTCTACACTACGGTCATCTTTGTCCATGAATTGATTACTTGGGAAGTGGAACTGATATCTTTCAACAGGTAATCCTGTGTTGGGTGCAATACGAGTATCGTCCGGATTATAAACCACATACAAAGGTCCGTCCTTAATATATCTATGGAACCAACTCAGTCCAGGTGCTGAAGTACACCAACGAGTTTCCTGTTGATTTCCACCATAGAAACATGCTGCTTCTTGTCCCTTCTCACCTTTATCTTCAATCTTGATAACTTTCCAATTAGGACCTTCAAAACCTAATTCAGCGCCAGGGTGAACAGGTAATGCCTTTCTCTCAGCTTTTGATGTAGTCGCCATTGTAAGGTCGAAGTCTTTGACTGCGTCATAGAGTTCATCAGGTGTCAATTTGTTAATGTCTCTTGATTCAACAGGTAATTTACCTTTGAATCTCGCAAACTTTTTGAGGTCATCAGTTACTTTATAGAGGTCTTCCATGAAACGGTCCTTCATTTGTTGGACCTCTCTTTCATAACCGTATTCCCCGAATTGTGTCTCAGTTTTAGGACGAAGATAATTTTTAATAAGCCAAGGAGTATATTCCCCCACCTTAACTCTATTCATATCTTCTTTACTAATTTGGTAATCACTTAAATCCACTTCATTTCTACGAGTCGTAGGGTCGGCATCAATCAAACGGAAAAGTTCCTCTCTTTTCAACAAAGGCTTTTTGTCAGCTCCTTTTTTTGGGTTCACAAACTTATCCATCAGAACCTCAAATCTAGAGGCTTCCCTAATCAACGAACGCAATACGGTATTAAACTTCATCACTACGATATTTTACAATAAATATACAGAGCAATTATAATGCTCAGTAATTCATAATAAGTAATTCTTCACCCATATTTTGTTTTTTTCCTTTGGATGCTGCAGCTGCCTTAGCAAACTCGTGACGCTCCCAACGGAACTCGTCTTCGGGAAACCATTGGTGAAGGAGTTCAAAATCATAGTAAGACAATGAAAACTTACCTTTGAGTGCTTTTAATACATTAGCCAACCGTTCGTGGTCCTCTCGGTCAAAATCATGATTGGAATAGTAGTTTTCGGTTTTCCAATAGGGTGGGTCCATGTAAAAATAAGTGCTGGGAGAGTCGTACTTTGCCAATACACTCTCAAAATCTAAGTTCTCCACAAAAGTAATTTTATCAAAGTGTTCTCTGAACTTAGGTTTTTTGAGTTTATCCATAAAGATTAATACCTTACAACGATACTTTCCCTTATAATCAGTAAACTTTGCAGTCTCAGGTTTTGAACCCGAAAAAACTTGACAAAGTACATAAACATACTTTGCAGCAATTTCGAAGTTTGGTTCATTACCAATTACTAAGTTCGAATTGAAAAGTTCTTGTTGGTAGGTTTTGAACATCTGTTCATATTCAGGGGGTGTATTTTGTACCCCAAGCCTTTGGCATGGATAGTTGGAAAGTTCATCCCATAACCTGTCATATTGTTTGGCACACTTGAACAAGTTTGCATTTAGCCCATTGTAGTCGTTATAAACTACTGTTCTCAAGTTAGGATACTTGTTGAGGTCCATATTAAAAAAGACCCAAAACATTCCCGAAAACCCCTCTACATAGGTTTCGATGTCTGTAGGTATGTAAGGTGTAATCCATTTACCGATTCTTGCCTTTCCTCCAATGTATGATATCATAATTCTTTTTTTATCAATTTATTATAAAATATAGGAATAGCAAGTCATAAAAACAAAAAAAGGAAGAAAAAAATTCTTCCTTTTCAAAACTTATTTAAATATTCTTAGAATTTACCTGATTGTTTTGCCCATGTCCACCCTAAACCCGAAGTATTCGCTTTAGGTGTTTGACCCGCACTAACTCCTGAGGGGACTGTACCATTGACATGGTTTTCGATAGTTGTCACATCAAGTACAATATTAGTAAATGTAACATCAGGTGCGGTAACTCTGTTAATTTGATTTGTACTTGTGATGTTAGTAAAATAAATGTCTTGAAGGTCTACAATTGAGTTGTTGTCAACATTAATAAGGTCTTGTCCTCCTTCAACATACACATCACCATTTTTAATTACATGACCAGCAACATATGTACCCTCGGGACCATCCAATTCAAACATGTGACCAGCTGGATTAATAATGACAAAATTATCAAGTGTTCCACTCCAACTTTGGTCAGTATCGAACCCATCATCACCAACATTCCATGAAACAACATTTGTTAAATTAACTGAACCACCGAAACATTCAATACCATCATCTTGGTTTGCCACAACCTCGATGTTTTCAACTGTAGTACCAAAACCAACACCACCTAAAGTCAGCCCATTGATTTCGTTTCCTGAACCAATGTTAGCACCCCCATGTCTGATAGATATAAATTTTAGAATTCCTGAATTATCATGAGTATTTGTTCCCCCATACAAACCATTTTGGTCGGAAGTTGGGATACCTTCAATTTGAACTGAACTGACATCACCTGTTGTATTGGATGCCGAAATTGGTGCGTTTCCCAGAACAATTAATCCACCCCATAGTCCGTTTACTGTTGGGTCTAAATTGGGAGATGCTAAATTACCTTGAGTAATATCCTCAGGAGTAATTTCATCCGCAATGGTAGTGAAGATAATAGGAAGTTGAGGTGTGCCTTCAGCAATTATTTTACCACCTCGCGCTATAAGAAGAGCTGTCGCATTTGCACCTGTTCCAGCTTCCCCTTTAATAACAGTTCCTGGTTGAATCGTCAATGTTACACCATCTAATACTGATATCCTACCACCTAATTGGTAAATGGTATCTGAATACCATGTGGTATTCTCAGAGATATTTGAATTAACAATTTTATTTTTGTTGGGAATTGGGTCAACAATGATATCATCCTCACAAGAGGACATTACTAAACCCAATGATAATAAAAGAATAATCTTTTTCATGTTTAATATAATTTACACATAGGTATTTGAACTCCACCATAAAAAACCCCACAATCAATTTATTAACATTTTGATAATCAAAAGTAAAACTTAACATTGTAAATTTTACTTATGGGAACTCAATGTTATATTTATGTTAAGGAACTATTCATAAACTTAACATTATTTTAACACACATGAAAAATATAATTCTAATTTTTGGTTTAATTTTAAGTTCCTCCATTTTTGCCCAGCAAGCCGTCTATACAGATAATGATGGTGACGGTATTGTTGAATATAATTTAATTAATAAGGACGGGCGGACTATTGAGTCAGGTTATTACTACGAAGGAAAAAAGGTAGGGACTTGGACATCGTTTTATCCTAACGGAAAAAAACAATTTATTGCAAGATTTAAAAACGGTCTGAAACATGGTAAGTGGATTTCTTATGACTCTCAAGGGAGAGAGTTATTTGTTATAACTTACCATGATGGGTTAAGAACCAGTGCAACCCAAAACAGATATAACAACAATTAATTATAACAATTTTTGTAAGGTCTACAAGATGCCTTCTGACTAAACCCCATTTTTGAACATGGGGTTTTTTTACAATAAGAACTACCCCATTTTCTTGGTTTTTTAAATTTCTTATCCTCCTCAATCTCTTCAAATTGATTTTTTTCAATAGTCTCCCTATATTCTTGTAATAACTTAAGAATCAAATCTCTCATAATTATAAATAATATGGCGTGTCAAAATTGTAAAAATAAAAACTTGTTTGAGTTATCTCCCAAGTTGAACTGGATGTTATTATTCAGTATGTATGGATTGGGTGCAGTAATCTACACCACTTATAAATTAGGACAATACTTAATCAGTTTTTTTTAATTTCTTGAATTTCACATTCAATTTTACATACATATCACCACCAGCAAAACCCTTATTTTTTAGTCTCAAAGGTTTAGTAGTGTCAAATATTTCAGGTGATTGTATTCTAAGTTCACCTGAAGGGTGAGGAATGGTAAAATAATCATCTTGGATATTATCTAAATCCAAAAACAAGTTATAAACCAAGTCATTACCAATTTTTTGATATTCACTGTCGGGCTCTAAAACCACTTGGATTACCAAATCTCCGTACATATCCTGAGAGAAATCTCCCTTTTGTTGTAATTTGAAAAATTGTCCATCATCGGTACCGATTGGTAGGGTTATAGATACGGATTCAAAATGAGGACGAGTACCCACACCACCACAAGCAGTACAATACATAGTTATTTGTTTACCTTTCCCCTGACAAGAAGGACAAACACTTCTTACTGTTTGTTGGAAAAAACCAGAACCTGAGACTTGAACAATGAATCCACTTCCTTTACAGGTTCCGCAAACTTGCGATTCCCCCCCACTACCATTACACCCACCACAAGCAACATTTCGTTGGTAGTTGACTTGTTTTGTCACCCCTTTAAAGGATTCTAATACTGAAATACCCACCTTGATGACTTTATCAGGTACCTTTCTTCGATTGTTGAATCCTGTATTTTGCCCAAACATGTTCTTGAGGAAATCCTCAAAAGAACCATCACCCCCAAATGGGTTGTTTTTTTGGGCCATATACTTATTTTTTTTCTGAGGGTCGGACAAGACATCGTAAGCTTCTGCAATATCTTTAAACTTATCCCCCCCTTCAGGATTAACATCAGGGTGATATTTTTTAGAAAGAATGCGGTATTGTTTTTTAATCTCTTCGTCTGTGGCGTTTTCACTAACCCCTAAAATCTCAAAATAATTCTTCATTAAAATGGTACCAAAATATTATGTAGTGTTGTTTAAAAATAAGATTAGGAAGAAAATAATAAAGAAATTTAGCAATTTTGACAACGCCAAGAATTTCTACGAACAAGAACTAAAGGAAAATCAAAACATTCTTTTCGAACGAAAAGTAGAAAACGGAAAGCCGTCTGAATATGAAATAGCATTCGTCAGGAATAGAGTTGATGTCAATTCGGAAGTTTATCTTAAAGATGATTTGGGGAGAAACATTAAAGTCACTTTAGAGGATGAAGAGTTTGAAATCATGAGAATTAATAAGTTCAAAATTGAGGAACTGATTTACGATACTCAAAAAAACAAAAAAATTTCAACCCCTGACTTGATAAAAACTTACCTTAAAGGAGAGGGGATGAAAATGATATCTTCTTTAAATAATAAATTTGTAATTCAGAAGGATGAGGAAGTTAAATTATTTTCTCTTAAAAGTCCTGAGGAATGTGCCAGGTTTTTAGAGACCCTTACACAACACTTCTACTCTATAAAAAGGAAAGATTGTCTTTTCATTAAAGATGTCTCTACACCTCAAAAAAAGTACCTCTATAAGACTTTGGAAGAGCTGGGAATAGATAAAAAAATTCTTTATAGACAGTTTACGACTTATCCTCGGTAGTCTCCACCTTTTCTTCGGGCTCTAACATGAAATGAAAATCGACACCCGAAATTTCCACTGTGAATTGTTTGTGATGATGGTCAATCTGTCTGAAGTTATTCATCATTCTTTTGTAATCTTCTTGTTTGAGTTCGAAAACCACCAAGGTTTTCCCATTAGGAAATAAATCAGTAAAAGAATCGGACAGTATTGCCAATTTTTCTAAATCCCCCAAATCATTTTTTTGATTCTCTTCCATAGTGTTGGTTTTTGTTGTTTGAATAAATCATCTTTTTTCATCTTTAACATAGACTTAGCAAAGTCTTGTTTTGTCTTTTCAATTTCCGATTTATCTTTTTGTTGTTCTTTAGTCAGCCAATTCAATAGTTTCTGTTGGTCCATCGTCTTCAAAGTCATTAGATTGTTCATTTTCGAAATAAAAATTCAATCTTTTCAAGTTATCCAACTCAGTGTTCTCGAAGGTTTTTTTGAGATTTGCAACAACCTCGTTGAAAAGATTTGCCTTTTCTTCTCTTTCTTTATTCAACTTTATTAATTTGAGAATTCCTTGTATTGCTTTATCTATTTCAGGTTGGTTAATTTCACAGACAATACTTATTCCTTTGAAATCTTCCCCTTTCGGAGATTCAAATGGGACGATTTGTCCCTCAGTTTGTAATGATTTTGGCACACCCCAAGTTTTGGGGATTAAAATATCAAACGATAAATAATTTTCCAACCGACGAATCGAGTGAAGGAAATCTACGAATGGCTCTAAAGATGAATAGAAGTTCATATGTTAATTAAATAAGTTAAAAAATAACTCGAGGTTAAGTATAAAAATAATAGGTCCCTACCGGTAAAAATTGTATTCTTTCCAAGTAGGATACCTATCATCTTTAATATATTTTTGAGTATAATGTGACAAGAAAAAATAAAAATAAAAAGAAATATAGTGTTAAAGTCTAACATCTTCTTATTTCTTGTTTTCTTCCAAAATTTCTACTCTCAATTGTTGGAGAAGAGCCTTTAACTCTTGAGCACCTTTACGAGCTCTGGTACCTGCACTCTTATTTCCTTTGTAGAACTTTTCTGTATCAACTGATAAAGTCTCAGTAAGTTCTTTAATTTTTTGCAATGTTTCCATTTTATAAAATTATTTTTTTTTGTTTATGGATAATCTACAACAATATAATCACCAAATAGACACCAGTCAAGTATTACAAGTGATTAACATTCTTGTCGAGTAATTTATAAATCTCCGTCAGTATATCCAAATCTGACTTTGCAAATGGTTTATCTAAGTCGAAAAGTTCTTTGACAAATTTGGGAATGGCATCTCTCATGTCCGCCTTTTCTTGATTATAAAAACTATCATCAAAAAATCCTTTCAAATAATCTTTGTGTTCTCCTTTGGGCTCTATGTGTAAATTCTCTAATTCGAAGTTTCTGATAATTTTTTTCCAACACCAATCAAAATGATTATTAATATCTTCCTCAGTCAGAGAAATTTTTGTTTCTTGAATATCGTGTCCCAAGTAGGTTTGGATTATAATTTGAGAAAGGCTCAAAAATATATCCCCGAAAAGTTCAACTTTTTCAGGTATGATATTATGTACCTCGAACCAAACTTCTACTTCATTATAGGGTATAGGTTTGGACATCCAATTAAAAAAATTCTCCATAGGATTCCTATGGAGAATAATAATAACATATGAAAAAATTTACAGATTATTGAGTTTTTTGATTATATGAAATCATTCTTTTCATTTTTTCAAACTCCTCAGTCATCAACTTTTCTTTTTTATTGGTTTTCGATTCCAATTGGTTAAGAATTTTTTGTGATTTCGCAACACCCTTCTTCAAGTCAAGAGCACCTTCCTCAGTACTTTCACCCGCTTGGTCTACAGGTTGTGGATATCTCTTGTAAGAGGCGTTCATTTGTTCTGCACCATATACATTATCCTCGAAGTTCTTGTAGAACTTTTCACCCACTTCAGAGGGAACTACATTACCCAAAGCATTACCATCCTCGTCTACTTGTGCATTACCTGTTTTAGATGACCCCTTGATATTAGCCTCAATCCACTCATCATTTGGTTTGATTTCATCGTAAACTAAATTAGTCATTCCTGGGAAAGCAAATGCATCGATGTATTCTTCTACTGCGTCAGATGCTTTATACGCCTTTTTAGGTGTTTCTTTCATTTCACCATTACCCACAGGAAATCCTTCAGGATTTTCTTCGTAAGTACCTTCAGAGCCAGTCTTCAAATAATCTTTCATTTTTTTAACAACAGATTTCAAATATTCGGAATTTACATCCTTGTTTTTATTAGAAACTTTTGTGAAGTCTGAATCTACTGCCGATTTTTTCTTTTGGATATTAGCCTTTTGTTCTTTGATTATTTTTTCAATCAAGTCAACAACTTCATTTTCGGTAAGTTTCAAAGTTTTTTTGGATTCATTAACTTTAGCAGAACCTTTTCCTTTCCAACCTTGTTTAGCTCTTTTTGCGAAATACAACTGACTCATTTTTGTTTTGTTCTTTTCAGGAACTTTTTTTCCATCGTCTTGTAATTTTTCATTTTGAGCCTTCAATTTTTTAATTGCAGCATTCAACTCTGCAATTGTCATATCAGCATATTCTCCTGTCTGTTCTACATCAACATCTCCCTTCCACTTTTCTTGGATATTCTTCGACTCTTTCACTTGATAAGTCTTACCATCCACTTCAAATGATGATTTTCCATCTTCCTTAGCCTTAGCTAAAGCCCCTGAAAAAGCATTACCCTCCATAGTATCGTCTTCCTCCATTCTTTGTTTGTCAATGTTGGAATATACACCAATTACTTTTGAAGGTCGACCATCAAATTCGTCTCTATCTTCTTTTCCAAAAGATTGTTTTAGGTAATCTAATGCATGTTGAATATCTTTCTTGGAATGTTTTCTTTCTTCGATTTCTCCTTCGTTCTTAATATTATGTACTTTTGGTTTTTCTGTTTTGAAGTCTCCGTAGGGTTCTACTTTATCGTCTTCGGTGTCACCAAAAGTAACTTCTTTCATATCACGCAATTTTTTGAAATCTGCGGCAGTTATTTTACCTTTAGGTTCAGCAACATCGATTTTACTTTGTTTACCGTGTAATTTTTCAGTTGCCTCAATTTTTTCTGAAATTTGTGAGACTAACTTCTCACTTCTTTCATTCAAAGCCTCACTTAAAACTTTTTCAACTAAATTATTAAGATGTTTTTCAAAATTTTTCATCTGTTTTTTTCTTTATAAATATCAATCTTTATGGAAGATTGTTAGTTTTTTGAACTGTGGTTTATTTTATTTAGGATATCCAACACATGTTCTTCAGATAACCCCAACCTTTTACTTACATTTGAAATGATTTCTTTGGAATCTACCATCTCTGATAAATCAATTGCACCCGCACCTTGATTACAGTATGGGAATGTGAGACATTTCTTTTTGATTTTAACAAACTTCCCACCCTTATAGATTGGTTTCTTACCACCTCTCCAGTTCTTACTTCCTTTTGCAATGAATGCTGGTGTGGAATAAGCACCGGTAGAAGCTGTTGTGGTAGCCTCAGTAGCCTCTACTTTCTTCGCCTCCTCAATTCTTTTGAGTTTTGTGTAATAATTTGGGTCTTCTGCCAAATGGTCCATGGCAATTTCTTTAGCGGTTTGTCTATCATCAGTGTGTTCCATTTCTACTTTAATACCCTTATCGAGTTGTTTGGTCAAATGAGTCAACATTTTTCTAACTCTTTCAGGACTTTGTTTAAAAACAGATTTATCCGATGCATGTTTCATCGCCAAATCAAATATACTCAAAGTATCGGATAACCCTCCCTTAAGTTTATCTTCCTTTGTTTCCTCTTTGGTAAATAAAGGTGCTGAATATGGTCCAGCAGAAGCCGCCCCTGTAGCTTCTTTATTTTCAATTTTGTCTTCTTTCATATCTTGTTGGAATTTCATGGCGTCACCAATGGTGTCAGCATTCAACTTAATATTTGGTTGAGTTGTAAATGCTTTGGTTATTGCTTTCTTGAATAGGTCTGATGTAGTTCTTTCCATTATGCATTTTTTAATTTTGGTTCCCAGTAACTTCTGTTCATCCACATAAACTGATAGAATTCCCTAAACATTCTTAAAGCAACTTCTTTGACTTCACCTTCGAGTTTACCTCTTTTGATGTCTTTAGCAATTTTATCCATCAATTTATCTTCAAATTGTCTCAAAGTTTGACTATCAAGAAATTGTTTGATTTCTTTTCTAATCAATACTTCGATTTCTTTCATATCAGAATTAGTCAGTGCCATTACTTAGAAATTACAAAATATAAGAGTGTTAATATCGTACCCGATGAAAGTATATTAGTGAACTTCGATTTTACTTTTTGTTTCTTTAGCTCTTTCGATACTGTTTTAAAGTCACCTTCAAGTAAAACAACTTTTCTTTCTAACTTAGATATAATTTCTTTATTATTTGAATCCACCTCTTTATAGGACACAATAATACTATCTTGAACTTTAGTTTTACTTTCTAACTGTTGAATCAAAAGATTCGATTGTTTGAGTTGGGCAAAAGCAGAATCCCCCCTTACTAAATCCACCACAATACTTTTGACCACCGGTACAGGAATCTTAATGAATTCTGTCGTCGGAGTAACGGTCTGAGAGAAAAGTGACAAGCTGCTTATAATCATAACTTTTAGCAGCATTAATTTTTTCACCATATTCACCTGCAATAACATTTTTACTGTCGTTTATTTGGGAGATACTTTCATCCATTTCAGAAAGTTGTTCTTCATATTTTTCAATCTCAGTGTAAAGAACTGTTTGTTGTTCCATAATGGTTTCGATTTCCTCATCTATTTTCTTCAGCTCCACTGCAGTTTCTGCAGACATTTTTACCGAAGGTGTCAAAATAAAAATCAACCAATAAAATAAAAACAAACCAAGGAGGAACATCCCGATTTGCTTGTAATATTTTTTTACAAAACTTAAAATTAAATCAAAGCTCATCTTCATATCCGACTTGTTTTCTTATTGCCAAAACTTTAGCCCATCTCGCCTTGAATTTCGAATAATAATCGTATAGTTTATCGATTAATGTTTTAGTCTCCTCGTCCAACTTGATAAGTGTTCCCTCAATATAAACACCAGAACTTTCACCAATTGTGTATAAGAAATTAAAATCTTTATCGATTATTTTACCTGACCACTCAACTGTATTAGGATAAACATTAAGTTGACCAAATTCCGTGAAGTCAGATACTTCATTATTGAATTCTTCAATTGTATCTTGGAATGCGGTTTTGTCGTCAGTAGTAATATCTGTGGACGATTTAGTCGGTCCATGTAACGCTAAGATGTTTCCTGAAATTCTATATTTTGTTTCAAACTCTTCTCGAGCCTCTTCGGGATTGAGGGTTGTTAAATCATCTTCTGTTGCAACATCACTTTCGATTTTATCTTCAATATCAGTTGCAACATCAACTTGTCCAAGTTTTTCGGCATTTAATTGTTCATTAATTAATCTCATGGTTTTTACTAAACCTTTGATTTCATCATATCTTGCGTTCATCGAATTCTTCATATTCTAAATTTTTTTTGAAGTTATTGAAATCAAACGCAGGACTCAAATCCGTGTATCTTTGGTCAAAGTTACTTCGGGTACAAACCCCACTAAATAACTCGATACCATCGATTTTGGTATTGTGACCTACGAACTTCCGAGGGATTGAGTTTTCATTACACAACCATCTACATAATTCGGATGTTTTGTCCATCTGAATTTGAGTATATGGTTGCCATAGACCATGGTCTCTCCATCGTTTTTCGTAAACCTCTTCATTATAAATATTACCAATCCAATTCAAATAGACACTACTAAGAGGTTTTTTCATTAACCACCCTAAGTTCTCTAAACACACCACAATCATTTCAAGATTGTTTCTTTTAGAACTTAAAAAGTTTGTGTTGGAATTTGTCGATAATAATTGTAAAATTTTTCCCTCCCTATTAACAATAAAGTGGGGAACTCTTTCAAAGTTCTCGTTATGCCTAAATCGAAGAGAGGTCAGATATTCTCCAACCTCTCTTGATGTATGACATAAAACGATTTGTTTTTTCTTCTTTGATTTCGAAAGTCCTTTGAAACTTCCGAAAGATATTATTTCTTCAATCAAAGTTTTGTATATGTTAATCGATTTATCTTAGTGGGGTCGTCATTTTCTTTAACAATAGTTGATTCCTCAGAATTAGAAAACTTATTTTTTTCGATTTCTGAAATAACCATTTCTAAATCTTTAAGTTCTGATTCTGTTGGAGTGTATTTTTCTTCAACAATTTCTTTTTCAATCCGACCAGCCTCTTTAGATAATTCATCGATATCAACTGATTGTAATTTGTTTTTTTTACCTTCTTCCTCAAATCTTACTAACATATGTAGGAAAGACAGCGAAATTAGTGGTAGCATCCCTCCAGCAAAAAGGGCCAAAAACCTTTTGTGTGAAATAATATTTCCTGATTCAACCCCGATATAACTTACAACCGGGTCAACCATTTCCACCCAATCCAAGAATATTTTCGAATCAATATCAATAAATTGATATGCAAAGAAAATATTTCCTAAAAACTGTATGAATGTAACTATACCGAATGGTATGTAAACCACTCTCCCCATGTTAGCAGAAATTGCTGCAAGTGCTGATAATGCTGCAATTTCAATACCGATAGATAAATAAATCGCCCAACTAAGAGGATTTGTAATTCCATACCAAGAAGTGACATGCGAGATAGACACGAATGCCACTGTCAAGATTGGTATAAGAAACGCAAAATAAATTATGTTTCTAAAATTTCTTTGAAACCAATTCATTTTATTTGGTTCTTAGTTTCTTAATTTCTTCTTCAATTTCAGTCTGTCTTCTGACATCGAGTAATTTCCTGTCTGTAGCTTGAATCATTCTTTTTTCAGATTCTAAACCACTTATTTGTAACTCTTTGACAAATTCATCCCTTGTTACCGAAGAATCTTTTATCGCTTTAATTTCTTTTTTTATTGCGGTCAGTTCTCTACCATCTCCACAACTTTTGAAGAAACTTAAAACCGCAATTACTAAAACAATTACGGTGAAATTTTTTTTGATAAACTCTTTCATAATAATAAAACTTTAATCTGTTTTATTATTATAAATACTTAATTCTTAGAATTAAAGGTATTCGAACAGCTCACCTGACTCATTTCTTAACTTTCGAAGTGCTTTTTCTTTGATTTGTCGGACCCGTTCTTTGGTGAGTTGAAAATCATTTCCAATATCTTCGAGTGTACGAGATTGACCTGAAAGACCAAAGTAATCCTCAATGATAGCTCGTTCACGGTCATCCAAAATACCCATGATACCTAAAAGTTTTTCTTTAAGCATATCTTTGGTATCAAAGATTGCATCAGGCACATCAGCATCAGGATTTTTGATAACATCAAGCAGGGTGTCCCCCTCTTCATTTAAAGGTGCGTCATAGTTGATGGTATATGGTAGGGTTGCGAATTTGTCAGGCAGTTCTTTACCATTATTTTCAACCTCTTTTTTAGCCTTCTGTAAGTCTTGTACAACATTGACTGGGAGTCTAATGGTACGAGAATTTTCATTCAAGGATTGAAGTATTGCTTGTCGAATCCACCAAACAGCATAAGAAATAAATCGTAGTTGTTGAGTCCAATCAAATTTTTCAACCGCTTTGAGTAATCCCATATTACCTTCTGCAACCAAATCTGCAAGTTCTAATCCCTGATTTTGGTATTGTTTTGCTACTGTAATAACAAAACGAAGATTACCCATTAGTAGTTCTCGTTCGATTTCTCGTTTTTCAACTAAAGAAATATTTCCCGATAAAATTCGTGAAGCAAGTTCCCGTTCCCGCTCAGGGGTCATAACTTTTATTTTACGAATGTCTTTAAGATAGTTTGCAATTTCTTCCTGATTGATAGGAATTGAAGATAGTTTGTCTTTCATGGTATCAGTTACTGTAAGTGTTTAAAAGGTTAATCTCTGTTTGTGAAAGAGAGTCGTATCCGTAAATATGAATCTTCTCTAAAATTTCATCCAAGGAGGGTTTCTTAGGTTGATTCCTTATCATTTGAATTTGGTCATCTTCTTCATCGTCATCATCGAATACGATAGGTAGGTTAATCAAATCCTGTTCCAAAAGGCCGTCTTCACCCTTACGAACTTTGTCCATATCAATTACCATATTTGGATTTTCACTTTCAGTAAGGTCCATAAGGTGAGTTTTCATTTCGTCATTCATGTAATAAGACAAATCTTTACTCTCAACCGTGAAAAACATATCCACCATTCCATACAAGGCCGCCGTGAAATATGTGGTAATTTCTTGGGGGGTTTCATTACTTTCAAAATGACACAGAATGGTTGTTTCAGTGTAGTGGAACTTCAAGTTTTCTGATTCAACGATTGGTGTCAATGCCAACATGACATCATAAACCTTTCGTTGGTTGGAGAAATCTCCAAAAATGATTGAGATATAATCTTTCATGGTTTTGTGTTTTCGTTTGACAAATATAGGGTGTAATCCTCTACTTGTATGAGATTATTGTAAAACTTTTGAAACATTTTCTTCCTTCTTGATTTTCACCACATTGTCAGCCCAATTGGATACTAAAGGATTGTGAGTGATGACAAATATTTTCTCAAAGTACTCTTTAATCTTCGCAAAAAATTCTCCAACCATCTCCAAGTTTTCATTAGAAATCTTACCAAAGACCTCATCCCACACAATAACATTAGGTTTGGGTAGAGAACAAATTTTACTTAATACCGCACGAAGTGCCATACTTGCTATTGTTCGTTCGTATCCTGAACCCGAGGACATCAACTTTTCAATTCCCGTGGAATTATCAATCATCATAAACTCCACTTCATTTTTATCGTTAATACGAATTTCCAAATTGAAGTAACAAGAGTCTTGAAGTAATCGTTGAAGTTCTTGGTTAATCAAAGGCATCATTGTCTTCATAATGAGTTTACTAATACCATTCTTACCGAACAAGTCCAAGTAAATCTTGTAAAGTTTTTCTTTTTCAAACTCTTCTTTAATAGTTTTTATGATGTCTTCGTTTTTCTGAATTTTGATAACCAAATTGTTGATTGAATTAGAGTTGTCATTTATCTGACGCTCCAACTGTCGTTTTTGTACAATTAAATCATCAATACGAACTTGAGCCTTTATAATCTGTGCATCTAAATCTTGATTCTTCTTAATTTTTTCTTGAGATTCAAGGTACCGCTTTAAAGTATCTTTAGCCTTTTCGAGTTTTAATCGTTGAGCCTCTAAAGCCACTTCAAACTTTTCTTTGATTAGTTTGTTCTTCTCGTATTCATCAAAATCTTTTTTCAGTTGGGTAAAAGATTTTTCTTGAGATTCTAAATTTGCAATCTCAAGTGCAACTTTATTCAAATCAGAAACCAAACCATCTTTTTGTGCAATTTTGTTTTTATTGAGCTCGGCATTTATAAGTTCAATACCACAGTGTTCGCACTTGACACCCCCTTGGAGAGATTTTGTTAGTTCGTCAATCCCTTCGATTTGAATAGACAAATGTGACTTTTTGATTTGTACTTCGTTCAATTCACTACGAATCTTGTCATGTTGGTCCTCGTGATAATACGAACTTGGTTCTTTGACTACAATCTTCTTGAGTTCTTCTTCAGTAGAATTACATTCAGTCTCAAAGTTACTGATTTCAGATTGAAGATTGATTGGATTCAACTTAACCAATTCTTGGTCAATATCACTGTGTTTTGCATTAAGAAGTCCATCTTTATACTCTTGTCCACGAGCCAATCTGTCATCCACATCTTTAAGGTCATTTTTGACTTTAACATCCAACTCTTTGAGCTCCTTGATTGATTCATTAGAATCTGTGATTTCTTGTTTTAAAGTTTCAGTGTTGTAGATATTTGACATCATACTCTTTGAAAACTCTGAGTACAATTCTTTACCCGCCTCTTCCTTACGCTTCAAAAACTCTAAACCCATAAACCGCGAGAGAACTTGACCTCGAGCTGTTGGTTTGGCGTCGATGAGTTCTTCCAAGTTAGTTGCAGTGGTTAGAATAGTCATCAAAAAATCATCCATCTCACCGATTGAATTCTTGATGAATTTTTCAGTTTCACGACGCTGTTCACCAACAAAGTTTTGGAATGAACCATCTGCCAACTTCTTGACAAAGTCCAAGTCGGTTTTAACATTCCACTCTCCCTTTTTGTTTTTCTTACGGTCGATGGTTCGACTTACAACATATTCATCACCATCAATTACGATTTCACCCCGAACACTGACTTTATCACTGTCTCGGAATCGATTGAAAATTTCCTCAGCCTTTTGAGTTTTAGTTGTGGTATTAAAAAACAAAAACAATAATAAATCCACAGTAAGAACTGTTTTACCACCAAAGTTAGGTGGGTCAGATTCTACAACTGTGATTCCGTTACATTTTTCGAAATCCAAAACTTGGTTCTCACCAAATGACAAAAAGTTTGAGAAGTGAATTTTTTTGATATACCATTTTTGGAATGGTGTTACATCAACATCACTCAATAACAATTTATTTTCAACCAAATCATCAATTTTGAGAATGTCATCCAAATGATTCTCATTCCCCTTAGTTTCTAAGAACCCTTTCATAAGTTCTCGTTGGTAGTTTTTGTCCATGATATTCATAGACACATCCACTGTGTGTGAAACTTGTTCTTCGTGTTTGGTTTTGGTAATTATATTGACATTTGAAGTCGAATATTTTTTTGCAAAGTATTGCTTAACACTCTTGACTCTCTCTTGAGTGAAGTTCTCTGCAACATCCTCCCAAACAACCTGAACATAAGGGTTGTCATATTCTTCTGTTTTTATTTTCTCTGACATTTTAATCAAATTAAAAATTGGTGGTTGGTTAAATAAATCCATTTTTACTCAATTATTGAGCAATCAGACCTTCGTTTGTTTCTGTGTTTCCCGACGCTTGAGCTTCCTTGAGTTGTTCAAGATATTTCTGATAAGCTTCGTTCATAATTTTTTGGTATGCTCGTTCAACACCTTTCATCTTTGCATTACGAGCCGCCACTTTTTTTCTGTGTTCTTTAGCGTTTTTTCCCATTTTTATGCTTTGTTTTCATACCATTCAACAATGGCGTTTATTGCCCACACAGCACCCGATGCTAATAAACCATCGAAGAACCACGCAAACTCTGTAGTAAGTCCCAAGTGTTCGTGAACTGGAGAATATACAAAAATCCCCAAGAAAAATCCTACCCATGTGGAACAACACATCATACAGGACAAAATGCCCGAGATGAATTTAAAAATTGGGAAAAAAGGAAATAAAATGTTATCACCCAATTCTGCAATCTTATTTCTCATACTTGAAAAAATTGAACCCCAAACCATAATGTTTGTGAATCCGTAAGCCAAGAAAAACCAAACTAAAATATCCATTTTTTTTTATCTATAAAGTTTATCGTCCAAATTTGAACCTTTTAAATATACTGCCTTTTGTTGTTGTTGTAACCCTTTTAGAGTGGCAATTTCCTCTTCAAGAGCTTTTATTTTGACATCTTTGTCGACAACCTGTTGTCTTATTTTACCTAAAGTTTCTTGTAATCGTTGCGTGTCTTCAGATGTCTTTTTCTCAACCAATACTTCTTTAACGACTTCAACGGGAACTTCGACAACTCTTTCTGTGACAACTTCCACTTCTCTAATAACTTCAACAGGTACTTCAATTTCCTTAATGATTTCTTTTTCAATAATCGTGGGTGGTGTGTTTTTAAGCCGTTCGAGTTCATCGACAAGTTGTTGGACTTTTGATTCGTCTGTAATGTATTCTGTTTTTGTAACAACTTTTTCAACAGGTACTTCTTTGATAACTTCTTGTATGACAACTTTGTCGACTGGCACTTCTTTGATGATTTCAACAGTTTTTTCGACAACTTTTTCAACTGGGATTTCTTTAATGACTTCAACGATTTTTTCGACAGTGATTTCTCGAGGAACTTCACGGACAATTTCTTTTTCGATTTCGACATATTCTATTACAGGTTTTTCAACTTCTTTTATAATCTCAACAGGGATTTCGACCCTTTTTTCAATTATAACTTCTTTCTCAATAACTCTCGGTTCACCATTTTGTGTAAGTAAACCATACTTTTCAATCTGAAAACCTTGCAGATAAGAGTCTTTAACAATTTTGTCAACATCCAAAGTATTCAACTTGCAATAAGATTCCAAGTCTTGTAATTCGGTTTTGGTTAAAACAATTATCTTACGGTTATCAGATAACATTTTAGCTGTTCATTAATTTTTCACTACCCGATTCTAATGCTTCGAAAGAATCTATTTTGAAGGATAGAAAAGGTTTGGGATTTGGTAAATCAACAAATGTGTATTCGTCAGTGTCAACCTGATAGATACCATAACCATGTGCCGATAATGTTTCACCAAAATTCTGTTGTATGGTTGACCCAATCATGTATGCAAATTTGTTACCCGGTATGTCAAAAACTTGTCTCTTATGGATATCACCGCAAAGAACCAAATCACATCCTTCAAACTTATTAGCATCAAATCCATCATCAAATCTAAAACCAATACTTGTCGTTAATCCAACAACAGGTCCATGAAATAAACCAATTTTTTTCAAATCAGTTTGTGGTATTTCAGGAGGGATGTTGTGACTGGTTAAAGAATACACAACCCACATAACATTATCATCTTCGTAGACTCCTCGGTCCTTGAGGTAAACCACATTTGGATTATTCAAGGATTCGATGATTGGAGACAAAGCGTCCAATCGAGACATATTATTTTCCAAAAAGTCGTGGTTACCAATAATCAAAATTGTTTTTGCAATTTTGGAACACTCAGTCAAGGTCCAAGCAACAAACTCAATTAACTCAGGAGTCATTTGATTTTTACTGTGAACCAAATCACCAGTAAAAACAATACGGTCTGGTTTGAGCGCTTCCCACTCAGAAAAAGCCGAAGTCAAGATACTACGATATAACTCGTGGTCCTTGAACAATCGGATATGTAAATCAGAAAAATGAATTAATCGTTTTATCATTCAGGCATTCTAAATTCTTCGTTAATATATCCACACTCTTCACATTTATACATTGGGAAAGGAACCAATGCATCCTTAGTAGAACCCGTCAGAAGTTTTGATACTTTCTTGAATGAGTAGACCTCACGGAAAGTTTCTCCACCACAACTTTCACACTTGACAGTTTCTGCCGACTTTAAATCTATTTTTATTTCATTATCCATTTTGTTGTTCTAATTGATTTTTAAGTTGATTTGTAAAATTTGAGATAACTGATTCAAATTCAATCGCCAATTCAGAGAAGGGAGTAAGTGAATTTCGAGTCATTTGTAATAAACGAATGTCCTCTTGGAGCTGTTCGAAGTTAATATTATTGATTATTGTGAGCTTTTTCTTGACATTCGATTCTGCTTGTTTTGTTCTAAACTTTGTAAAAGCCTTCTGACGAACTAACATGTTCAATTTAAACCACAGGTCCAATGACCACCCTGAGTCCAAAACTTTTTTGTCATCAATATAATCATCGTTGGAACTATAAATCATAATTTCACCCGATATTGCAGAATTAATCTCTTCAGTCCAAAAAGCCAGTTTGCTGTAATTGGTTGGTTTTTCAGCTTTCTTATCAATTAAGTAAGCTAAGAATCCATTTTTATTGTACCTGTTAAAGGTGTGTTCATCATATTTGGATGCAGTACACCACCGAGTTCCACTTCCGTACTTCAATGAACCACGATGGGTCAAAGGTGAAAGTAAAATATAATCATCGGTCTCATCCCAAACTTCAATATGTTCTTCTCTCTTGAAGGTTTTTTCTTCTTTGATTTGTTCTGCTTGGAAAATCGCCTTCTTGAGTTTTACATAAGATGAATACTCTTGTGAGTAGATATCTTTATTTTCTAAATAAGGTGTAAGGTTTTCGAATTCTTGTATAACTCTTAAAAGTTGAGATGCTGTAAACATCTCCATATTTTTTTTCTTGTCATTCCAAAGCTGAACCATGTAAGGAAAATACTTTTTTGACGCGGTAAAATCCTCGTTGTATAACTTACGAGTAGTCCCCTCAGTAACACTGGGAAACTGAGCTCTTACTTTTTCAAATTTATTCATACAACAAAAATACAAAAAAAATTCGACAATTCCAAATTAATTTTTCAACACCAATGACATATCCATATCCATAATAGTGTTGATAATTGGCTTAGGAACTCTAAACTCTTCAAATTCTTCACTTTCCTTAAGGAGGACAACAATACTACCCAAGAGTTTGATTCCCTCATATTTGGTTCCTTCCAACATCTTCAAAAGCAATTTACCGTAGAAAGGTAACTGAAGGTAATAGTGACCCAAAGCATTGTCTGGGTATTCCTCGAAGGGATGTAACATAGGTTTGGTATAAGAATTAGTTTGGAAGTTCTTTTCCTTGTTGGTCTTCCAATCCGTAATCAAAAGGCCAAACCCAGTTCCTGTGGCATTCATGGACAACCACACCTTATCAGGTTGACCTGTATAACCCAACTCGGGATGACCCATTACCATTTCAGTGTCCAATAATACAAGACCTCGGCTTTCACACAAGTTTAAGTAATTCTTACCCGCAGTAATCATACTATCACTCTTAGCTTGAGCAAACATATCACACTCAAAAATTGGTTGACGAACCTCTTTGTAGGAACCATAACGAGAGATAAGGTCTTCTTCTAAGTAGAAGTGGGTACGACTTCCCAAGTTAGTGGAATCACGACCAGCCTGAGCCCATTCTTCCATTAGTCGTTCGGCTTCCAAATAATCCCCACCCGCTTTTTTCAATGCCGCATCCTCAGTGGGAAACTCTGTATAGAAGTGTTTGAGAATTTTTGATACTGATGGGAAATTACTACGAACCTTACCATCTAAGTCTTTCATTGTGTACTTGTGTTGTTCCTCATAAAAGGTCAACGAAAGTTCTTCTCGTTTTTTGTCTAAGATTTCTCTAATCTCTTGTGCAATACTTACTAAATCCATGTTACTTAATTTCAAAATAATAGTTACTAATATCCCCCCTCAAATCACAAACATCTTTATTATCAGGTAGTTTGATGATTTTGATTTTGTTGTACAACTTCCCCCCATTTAGATTGTGATACAGTTTAACTGCATCTTTCCAAGCATCCCCATCCAAACAAATATGGATGTTACCCTGAACCCTATCGTAGACTTTTTCAAAAAGGTTGTTGGACAATATCTTACCGAGCATAGGAATCGGGTTTGGGAGGAAGAATCCATCGAAGACACCTTCACAAAGATAAATATCTTTTGTCCAATCCACCCTACTTTCATTGAAGATAACTTCTTCTTTGGGAACGGGGGGGTTCTTATACTTCATCTTTTTGTTTACCCAAGCACGACCAACGAAATAGTTTAGTTCACCTTCGTCATCATAAGAGGGGACAATAATTCGGTAGGCATAATCACCTGTTACGGTGTACCCAATATCATAGTGGTCAATTATCTCATCGGTTATTCCTCGGGAGTGAAGATAGTTAATGGCTTCACGATGGGGGATAAAACGGATGTTGGAATCTTTGAACTTTGTATAACCTTGGGGAAGACGCAGTTTAATCTTTGGTTTTTCCTTTTCTCTTTCGTCTTCAGGTTTGAGTAAGTCCCAAAGTTGTTTTTGTTTTTTGTTTCCGAATTGGTCAAAGAGTTTACCTAAGACACCTTGTGTTCCATTTGTTTCAGCACAGGCCCAACACTTGTAAACACCTCTGAAATAGTTAACCTCCAAGTTACCTTTTCCATCACCTTCAACTCCTTTTTCTTGGGCACATACAGGACAGTCAAACGAAATCTGACCTTTGGAATCATAATGTTGTTTCTCATCTCCGAGCACATCTCGAAGGAGGTCCACTAAAACTTCGTTCTTATCCTCCATTGTTTAAACCCAAGATACCTTTTTAATAACCACATCGTGAGGGTGAATATGACCCAAAAGAACTTGAAGGTTCTTTCTAAGGGGACGACTAATTTGGCACTTAAGGTTTCTATTTACCCTAACCTTCGAAACAAGTTTGTTTTGCATTATCTCGGACTCAATCCACATAACACCCCAAATTGGGTGTCGACCATAAATTTTACCATCGAAAGTAACATCCACCTCATAATACTCAAAATTCATACCATAAGTGGTGTTGGGGTATTTGCGTATCCTATTTATGACAAAATGTCCGTCAATTCTGTCATTTTGTACCTTCCCGTCCATGAACTGAGCCAGTTTCGGGATTTTCTTCATGAAAGGGTCCTTTATCATTTTCATACCACGAAGGTACAAAAAGTTTTTTGAATTACCAAATCTTTTTTGATTTCATGTACCCCAATACACAAGTATATGAATCACTCATATCGAAACACTCTTTCTTTAAGGTGTTGTTTCTTGTGTATAACCAAGTGATTTGGGGTTCCCTTTTTGCAACCTGTTCCCAAATGACTTCTTTTTTGTCGATTGTTTTGGGATAACCTCCGAAAAGAACAAACTTACCCTTATCATTAGCTTGGACAAGTTCGGGAAATGCAAACTTTCTTGCATTAT
>Ga0222714_10000914_pt1 | contig 33526 bp, 28 predicted proteins | sample C33_3DmetaG_FD_165048 | JGI IMG/M metagenome (GOLD analysis project Ga0222714, IMG submission 165048) | Estuarine water microbial communities from San Francisco Bay, California, United States - C33_3D | ecosystem: Environmental > Aquatic > Marine > Unclassified | place: USA: California... | reverse complement strand
TTCGCTCGCCTCCAATTCGGCTTGCAATTCAGCCCAAGTTTCAGGGCTATTCACAGCCACATAGCGATGCTCTGCTTCGGCAATGGTCTTGTAAATAGGCGCAGGAGCCTCTTCGGGCTCTAAAAACAAATCACCCTGTCCATGACTGGGTTTGGGGGCTTTGGAACTGATTTCGGTACTCTCCATGGGCGGGGCATCCATGCCCAGCACCCGCTGTGTCAAACCCCTGAACTCCAATTCGGTAAAGACCGCCATCAAGGCTTCTTTGTTCCAATCACCCAAGGCCAAATCGGTGGGAGTAATATCCAAAGGCACTTGGGTATCGATGGTCGCCAAGCGCTTGCTCAAGCGAGCCTGATCGGCAAACTCTATGAATTTTTCAGCCAGTTTTCCTTTCAGGGAGGAAGCGTTCGCGATGATGTTATCGACCGAACCGTATTCGGCAATGAGTTTTTTAGCTGTCTTTTCACCCACGCCGGGCACCCCGGGAATGTTGTCAACGGCATCGCCCCACAGGCCCAAGATGTCAATCACCTGATCAACCCGTTCGATTTCCCATTTGGAAAGCACTTCGGCCACCCCTAAGATTTCGTCTCCGCTGCCGGCTCGACCTGGCTTGTAGATGTAGACCCCATCGCGAACCAACTGCGCAAAATCCTTGTCGGGGGTCATCATGTATACCTGAAAGCCTTGATCGTGGGCTTGCCAAGCCAAGGTACCTATGATGTCATCTGCTTCAAAACCGTCTTTGGTGATGATGGGTATGTTGAAGCCTTCGATGATCGAAAAAATATAGGGAATGCTCTGACGCAAATCTTCAGGCATGGCCTCTCGCTGTGCCTTATAAGCCTCAAATTCCAAGTGCCGGGCCGTTGGCTTATCGGTATCAAAGACTACCGCCAAATGCGTGGGCGCTTGCTTGCGAATGACCTCCAGTAGGGTATTGGTGAATCCAAACATGGCGCTGGCATTCAGGCCTTTGGATGTAATGCGGGGATTTTGGCTAAAGGCGAAGAAGGCTCTGTAAATCAGGGCCATTCCGTCCAAGAGAAATAATTTTGGGGCGGGCTCCATGGGCCCACCAAATTAAGGATTTTGCGCCGAAGGCTCAGGCATTTATTTCGCTGTTGGGGCTAAGGTTCAGCGGTCTCATCTGGGGCTGATTCAAAGTCCAAGCTAATGCCATTGATGCAATAACGCAGGCCAGTAGGCTGCCCATAACCGTCGGGAAACACATGCCCCAAATGACCGTTGCAGCGGGCGCAAACCACCTCGGTTCGAATCATGCCGTGGCTGGTATCGCGAATCTCTTTGACTTTGCTCGAATCCAAGGCTTGGTAGAAACTCGGCCAGCCGCATCCCGCATCGAATTTGGTTTGGGAAGAAAACAGTTCTGAACCGCAGCCCTTGCAGCGGTAAGTACCGTCTTCCCAGTGGGTTTCAAACTCACTGCTAAAGGGGCGTTCGGTCCCCTTTTGGCGCAGCACGCGGTAAGCTTCTGGGCCCAATTGTTCCAACCACTGGGCATCGGTTTTGGTTAGCGTTGAATCGTTCTCTTGCATAGGCACTGCTGGATGGGTCGTTTGGCAACTCACAGCCGAAACACAAAGGAATAACAGAGCGGTGATGCTGCGTATAAATCCCATGCCATTTAAACAATCTCCAAGGCCAAGGGTTTGCCCCATCGTATATTTGGGGGTGAATTTTTTGGGCCATTATCTGTTGGATTTCGAGGAAAACAATGCCTTGTACAACGCCGGATTATTGGCTCCTGACTTGATTCGCAACGCCACCCGAGGCCGATTCAAACCCGCTTGGAATCTGGAATCAAACCCCTTAGACTGGCACCGAGGCGCCTTGCAACACATGCAGCGAGACGCTTGGTTTCACCAACATGAATTCTTTGAAAACGTTTACCAACACAGCCGGGATTGGGTGCGTGAATCCTTTTTACAGGCCCAAATCCCGCGTTTTTATTTTGGTTTGCATGTAGGCATTGAAATGGCCCTAGACAAAGCCCTCATATTCGAGCATCCAGGTGCACCTGCCCGCATGTACCAAGATTTGGAAAAAGCCTTTCCAAGCATTGAACAATGGCTTACAGAACACCGTCAAGACCAAGCCATCGCCGGGGTGCAGCGATTCATAGAAAGCCGCTACATAGAGCGACACCAAGAAGACCAAGACCTGGCCTATGGTCTCATGCGAGTCTATCTGCAGACGGGGGCCATTCAAACCGAATGGAACCAGGATCAACTCCAAGCGGTGGCCCAATGTTTCCAGCACTGGGTTGCCCGCTGCCAAGAACACTTGCACCTGCTCAAGCCTTAAGACGGGAAAATCCAGGACCACAGGGTATCCATCAAGGGCCAATGACCCATGTGCAAGGATATTTGCTGAAGCAAGACCCACAGAAAAAGCAGCAAATTGCCCATCCATGGTTTGCGAAAAGAGGCCAAAAAAGGCGTTGCATAAACCGCAATGGGTATGGCCAAAATCATGTAAAATTGGGGTAAAACCTCCAAGCGAAACAGAAACAAAAGGGTTGCAAATCCAGTGAAGAGGGCATACATCAACAAGCTGCGGCGCGTTTCGGTATTGTTCTGGTAATAGGTTCCAATGCCTTTGATCAAACCCAGCAAAACGGGAATCAAGGCTACAAAAAGAGGAGCTGATGTGGACCAACTTCTGTTCACAGGTTTCAGTTGCATCTGCTCAACCTGAAGAATTTTGGCCACCCCCCAATTGGAATTTTCGGGGGCCAGAATGCTGTGAAAGCCGTACAACAAGAAAAATGGAAAAGCGACCCCAAAGCAGATGGCCAAGACGTCTTGAATTTGAATGGTTTTGTAAACCAATACCGCCATGATCAGGTAAACCAAGAGCCAATAGGTTTCAGGCACGAGCATACTGGCCAAACCGAAAAGCAGTGCTACATAGAATAAGTTTCGAGAATGCCCTTGCTTTTGGGTTTGTGAGGTCATGACCCCCAAGCCCAAGATGAACAGAGAATTGGCAATGATAAGGTTTCCGAGGTACAAGTTTTGGGGGAAGAATGCGGTTCCCAAACCGTAAATCAAGGCCATCAAATAGCCCGAACTTTTGTTCAAACCCGTTCGCCAGGTCAGCTGATTCAAGCTAAAAGATTGCCAAAGCACCAATAAAAATGCCAGCAAAGCCGACAGCCAAGGGTATTGGTTGATCCAAGTTACAAAAGCAATCAAGGCCCCGCTTCTGGGGGTCCCTGGGGCATAGCCCCAAGCAATCCCGGGCAAGCGAGACAAGGCTATGCACAGAATTACGGCAAGGAAAACCGCGATGCTTTTGGAAGAAAAAAACTTAATCATAGGCTAGCACCTGCATCCAATACCATTGTTTGTCCCGATAGATGGGCAAAATAAAGCTTCCGTAGCCGGTTTGCCTACCGTCTTCTGGAACTACTGTGCTGTAGGTGTTTTCGCTATCCAACAAACTCACGCGTCTCACACTGGCATCGGTGCCAATGACCGCATCCATCACTCGGTTGCTGTGGGCGATGTCATCGTTGTACAAAATGTGAACTTGTCCCTCGGTTTGGCAAATGCCTATACCCAACAGAAAAGAATTGCTCGGCGCGGCAACCTGGTTTTTGCGTATCAACACCGCTGTATCCCGACCCATTTCTTGTCCCACGAGGGCCAAGCATACGTCGCCATAGGTGAACAAGGTCTTGGTTGACGTTTGCGGAATTCCATTCAAGTAATAGGTTTCGGTCTGTTTGGATTCCATGAATTGTTCCATCACCAATCCCAAACCGCCATCGCTCAGCCATAGCAGCTTTCGAATGCGAAAATGCTCGGGCAGGGCTCCTTTGCGCCGGGACTTCTCGCCTACCAATACCGATAATACGGGATCAGACCACGGGTGAAGCGTGGTTTGCGAAAACCCGCTTGAATCAAACAAAACCCGAGCCGTTCCAAGCGATTCTGAAACGTTCTTGGCAGCATACAGAGCCCCTATACAAAAAGTGCGTTGAAGAGGATGGGCAACTACATCCAAATCGCTCACGGTTTGTTCGGGGAGCACCCGAACCACGGATAGGGCTGTCCCGTTCCAAAAACAGGCATAGGCTTCCTTATCCAAAGTACTGCTTGCCACTGATTTGGAGCCTTGATACAAGCGCAAAACAGCCAAGGCATCTCCTGAATTGTTTGCATCAGACGCATACCAATACCAGTCTTGATCGCGAAGTTTTAGCAACGTATCAGCCTTGGCCAATTCAGCAGACGTTCCCGTATGAAACTGCCTCATGAACAAGCGAGATCCTTCGGGAGCATCAGCCAGCGCCCAAAAAGTCAGGTTTTCGCGATGGGCCGAATAATCAACGTTGATTTGGTCCAGATCCAAACTGCGAATGGGCAAACGACCCAGGGTTGTGCTTTCGATTTCACCCTCCAGTTGACTGTTCAAGGAATACAACACCAAGCTGAGTGAATCGCGTTTGCGATTGTCCATGGCCAACCATTGCAATCGCTCCCCGTTCAAGAAGACTTTTATGACTTGTTGGCCTTTGGGCCCTTCCATGTGACGCTCGCGCTGGAAGCGAAATTCGGGGTCGTACCACTCGATGTTGAATCCATCGCCCAGGTCCAAGCTGGAATAATTCAAGGTAAATATGCCGTATTCATTTTCACCCAATGCCTTGTGGTAAAGCGTTCGGCGCTCGTACAACTGCGGCTTGTTTGACATCACCACTGTTTGACCCAAAACGGCCGAAACAGACAGGAGCATGGCTATGAAAATTCCAGACCGCACATTCAAATTTGCCCCCAAGCAGGGTATTTGCCAAACCCCCGGTTAATTTTGCAGGGTAAATGCGAAAAAAGCTCCATGAAACGGCCAAAGCAGAAGAGACGGCCATGCTCATTGCCGTTGAAACCCCTTTTCAAGAGCTGAGCAGCGATGAATACCTCGACGAACTCGATCAGTTGGTGCGCAGCGCCGGCGCTACGCCCAAAAAGCGCTTCGTTCAAAAGCTAGACCATCCCAACCCTAAGACCTATGTGGGTCGAGGCAAATTGGAGGAAATTCAAGCCTATGCCGCTGAACATGAAATCGACATTGCGGTGTTGGACGATGAATTATCGCCAGCGCAAATTCGAAATCTCGAAACCGAGTTGAAGAATGTCAAAGTGCTCACCCGCACCCATCTGATTCTCGACATTTTCGCAAAAAACGCCCAGACAGCCCAAGCCAAAACCCAAGTTGAATTGGCGCAAAGCATTTATTTGCTGCCCCGCCTAACCGGTATGTGGACACACTTGTCCAAACAAAAAGGAGGCATCGGCATGAAAGGTCCTGGAGAGACTGAAATTGAAACCGACCGCCGTGCTTTGCGCAACAAAATCAGCAAGCTCAAAGAACGCCTGGCTCACATTGAAAAAATCGGCCAAACCCAACGAGCATCACGCAAAGGGGAGCACCGAGTTGCCCTAGTAGGTTATACAAACGTGGGTAAAAGCACCATCATGAACCTGCTTTCCAAAAGCGATGTTTTGGTTGAAAACAAGCTGTTTGCCACCTTGGACTCTACCGTTCGAAAAGTGGTGCTAAACGATGAACGAGAAGAATTCGGCAAGCCCGTGCCCGTATTGCTCAGCGATACGGTGGGGTTCATTCGAAAATTGCCCACCCAGTTGGTTGAGAGCTTCAAAAGTACCTTGGCCGAGGCCTTAGAAGCTGATCTGCTGGTGCACGTGGTAGACATTTCCAATCCCCTGTATGAATCCCAGATGCTAGCGGTCAAGGAAACCTTGCACAGCATTGGAGCATCGGTGAAGCCTGAATTGGTGGTATTCAACAAGGTCGATGCCTTTCACGGCAAAGACGATGATTTCTTTGTGGGCCAGACAGGCCTGAACATCGAGCAGTTCGAAAACAGCTGGATGGCCAAAGAAAACGCTCCAGCTGTTTTCATTTCAGCGGCGCGCAAAGAAAACGTTGACGCTCTGCGCCAACGGGTGGTTGAATTGCTCAACCCTTATAATTCGTCTTCGTTGAAGAAGTAATCGTCGTCGGTTGGGTAATCGCTCCAGATCTCCTCAATGCTTTCATAAGGTTCACCGTCGTCTTCCAACTCCTGCAAATTTTCAACCACTTCCAAAGGAGCGCCTGAACGAATGGCATAGTCGATCAACTCGTCTTTTGTGGCTGGCCAAGGAGCGTCGTCCAAGTAACTAACCAATTCCAAAGTCCAATACATAGGTGTCTGATTTAAAACGCGAAAATAGATTTTTCACAGTATTATGCAACCCTAAATTCACGAAGACCCGATTATGCATAAGGATTGGCAAAACGACAGGATCCAATACTGCGAAGAAAACAGCAGTTCAGAGCCCCCCATTTTGCGCGATTTGCATGTGTATACCTGGCGTAAATTTTTGAATCCGAGGCAATTAAGCGGCCATTTGCAAGGCCGTTTTCTCTCGAATTTGGTGCAAATCAAACAGCCCAAATGCGTATTGGAAATTGGGGCCTTCAGCGGCTACTCCACCTACTGTTTGGCCGAAGCCCTCCCCGAATCGGCCGAGCTTCACAGCATCGAGGCCGACGAAGAAAACCTCCATAAAGCCCAAATCTTTTGGAAAGATGAGCCGCTCATGCAGCGGGTGCAATGGCATTTGGGTGAGGCCCTAACTGAAATTCCCAAGCTGAATATCGCTCCCGATTTTGTCTTTGTCGATGCCGATAAGCGCAATTACCAGTCATACCTAGACGCTTGTTTTCCGCTATTGCCTGCAGGGGGCCTCATGCTCTTTGACAACACCCTGTGGAGCGACCGGGTTTTGGACCCCAATGACCGCATCAAAGATCTCGACACGGCCAGCATTCATGCATTCAACCAAGGCCTGGCCCAGCGCAGCGACCTGAATGTAACCCTGCTTCCCCTGCGCGATGGCCTGACGCTGGTCATCAAGCGTTGAATCGCCAAATTTGCACCTCCCTTTTTGCAGCCAAGGGTGCTTCGTACCTTTGCCGCAGCCCTATTCCATGGAAAATAGCCTTCAATACGCCCAGCAACAGGACCAAAACGACGCCTTGGCCTCTTTTCGCCATGAGTTCCTATTTCCCTCTGATTCCCACGGAAATCCCGTTGTATACCTATGCGGCAACTCGCTTGGATTGCAACCCAAGGGGGCTGAGAACGCCTTGAAGGTAGAGCTTGAAGATTGGGCCAAATTCGGCGTAGAGGGCCACTTTCACGGGCGCAAACCCTGGTTTCACTACCACAAATTTTTAACCGATTACGCCGCCGAAGTAGTCGGTGCCCAACCCATAGAAGTGGTGGTGATGAACCAATTGACGGTGAACTTGCACCTGCTGTTTGCCAGTTTCTATCGCCCCAATGGCCCCCGTTACAAAATCATCATGGAAGCTGGAGCCTTCCCCAGCGATATGTACGCCGTTGAATCACAAGTCATTCAGTACGGTTATGCCTACGACGATGCGGTCATTGAGTTGGCACCCCGCGAGGGAGAACACTCCCTTCGCAACGAAGACATTCTGGCCGCCTTGGAGCAACACCGTGACGAGATTGCCTTGGTGTTCTTCCCCGGCGTTCAATATTACACGGGCCAGTATTTTGACATCGAAGGTATCACCCAAAAGGCTCATGAAATTGGGGCCTTGGCGGGCTTTGACCTCGCCCACGCGGCTGGAAACATCGATTTGCAACTGCATCAATGGGGTGTAGATTTCGCGGCTTGGTGTTCCTACAAATACCTCAACAGCGGCCCGGGCAATGTGTCGGGTATCTTCATCCATGAGACACACTCGCTCGATCCAAGTACGTTTCGCCTCGCCGGCTGGTGGGGCCACAAAGAAGACGTGCGCTTCTTGATGAAAAGAGGCTACATCCCAGAGCCAGGTGCAGCGGGTTGGCAACTTAGCAATGCCCCTGTCTTCGGCATGGCCGTTCATTTGGCGAGTTTGGAATTGTTTCACAAGGCTGGAATGGCCCAACTTCGCTCCAAAAGCAAAGCGCTAACCTCCTATTTGGAGTTTGTCATTCAAGAGGCTGTGTCGCAGAATCCCGATCTGCACATGAGCATCATCACCCCGGAGTCTCGAGGTGCTCAACTCTCACTATTAAGCGACGAAAACGGAAAGTCATTGTTCGACTTTTTGGAGTCCAAGGGCATTGTAGCTGACTGGCGTGAACCCAATGTGATTCGCATGGCACCCGTACCCATGTACAACAGCTTTGAAGATGCTTACCGAGTGGGTCAAGCCCTGTTGGAATTTCGCAAATAGACTGACAGAATTGCAGTCCCATCGATTTTTCAGCCCTTGTGGCAGTGCATCTTCCCCTATGTTGTAGATTTGAAGAAAATGAACCCCAGCGGTTCAATATTTGTTAGGCTCTGTACACATGGATAACTCCTCCCAACCCAATTCCCCCAAACCCAGCGGAAACGGCTTTCGATTCAACCCCTACTGGATTTACGGAATACTCTTTTTGGTCTTTCTAGCCATTAGCATTTTCCCGCGCAGTGCCGGTCAAAGTTCCAATTGGAACGAGGTTCGGGACATGGTGATTCAGGGCGATGTGAAGAAAATGGTTTTGGTCAACGATCGCTACCTCGAAGTCTATTTGACCCGCGAAGCTTCTCAACAGAGTCGCTATAAAAAGAACAAACCCAGCCAAGACATGCTCGGCTCTACTGAGCCTAATTTCAGCTTTGAGATAGAGAAAGGATACTTCAACCAAGAAGTAGAAGACCTCAAAAAAGAGTTGAGCAAAAAGAAATCTGCGGGCGAAACGGCCCTTGGACCCAACGACTTGGTGATTGCCTATGAAAGCCACAGCGACATTTTTGGAGAGCTATTCCAATGGGTATTTTTCATTGCCATCTTCTTGTTGATCAGCAACATGTTCTTTCGTCGAATGGGTGGCGGTGCCGGCGGTGGCGGGGGCAATATCTTCTCCATAGGACGCGCTCGAGCCCAGTTGTTTGACAAAGACACCAAAGTAAACGTCACGTTCAAAGACGTAGCCGGTTTGGAAGAAGCCAAAGAGGAAGTCATGGAGGTTGTCGACTTCCTTCAACATCCCAAAAAATACACCAGCCTGGGTGGCAAAATCCCCAAGGGCGTGCTTTTGGTAGGCCCTCCAGGTACGGGTAAGACGCTCTTGGCCAAAGCCGTAGCCGGCGAGGCCGGGGTTCCTTTCTTCTCCTTGAGCGGTTCTGATTTTGTCGAAATGTTTGTAGGAGTTGGAGCCAGCCGGGTGCGCGATTTGTTCAAACAGGCCAAAGAAAAATCACCGGCCATCATTTTCATCGACGAGATTGATGCCATTGGCCGAGCCCGTGGTAAGAACAACTATCAGGGTTCGAACGATGAGCGAGAAAATACTTTGAACCAATTGCTGGCCGAAATGGACGGATTTGGTACCGATTCGGGTGTCATCATCATGGCCGCGACCAACCGCGCCGAGATTTTGGACAGCGCCTTGTTGCGTCCCGGTCGTTTCGACCGCCAGATTTCGGTTGACCGCCCTGACATCGTGGGTCGTGAGCATATTTTCAAGGTGCATTTGACTCCTCTCACCAAGCTCAACGCCGATGTAGATGCCCACAAATTGGCCGCCCAAACTCCTGGTTTTGCAGGTGCTGAAATCGCCAACGTCTGCAACGAGGCCGCTTTGATTGCTGCCAGAAAAGGCAAAGAAGAAGTCGACATGGCTGATTTTCAAGATGCCATCGACCGCGTGATTGGCGGTTTGGAGAAAAAGAACAAAATCATTTCCCCCGAAGAAAAATCCATCGTGGCTTACCACGAGGCAGGTCACGCCATTGCCGGCTGGTTCTTGGAGCATGCCGATCCTTTGCTGAAGGTTTCCATCGTTCCCCGCGGAGTAGCTGCTTTGGGATATGCCCAATACCTGCCCAAAGAGCAATATCTCTACCGCACCGAACAATTGTTGGATTCCATGTGCATGACCCTGGGAGGACGTGCAGCTGAGCAGATCTTCTTTGAAAAAATCTCTACTGGAGCCCAAAACGATTTGGAACGCATCACCAAATTGGCATACAGCATGATCACCATGTATGGCATGAGTGAAAAAGTAGGCCAGGTGAGTTTCCACGATCCCCAAGGAGAATACGGTTACCAACGTCCCTACAGCGAAGTAACCGCCCAAATGATTGACGAGGAAGTGCGTCGCTTGATCAACGAGGCTTACGCCCGCACCCTCGCACTTTTGACCGAGAAGAAGGAGCAAGTTGAGACCGTAGCCAAAGAATTGCTCGAGAAAGAGATCATCTTCAAAGCAGACATCGAGCGATTGATTGGTGTTAGACCTTACGATCCTCCAGCAGAATTGTTAGTTGATTCCACCGAAGCCTCTGAATTGCCTTCAGAAGTGGAGCCTTTGGTTAGCGAAACAGCGTCAGAAGAAACAACAGTAACAGACCAGGTCACTTCTGCTGAAGAAACTCCAACAGAGGGTACTCCTGGCGACGAAGACGGTTTGGTTCAGTATTAATTAGCCCAGTTGCTGCAGCTGAATGAGGTTGTAATACAAGCCTTGTTTGGCCATCAGCTCGCTATGGGTGCCAAGCTCAACGATTTTACCTTGGTCCATGACTGCAATGCAATCAGCATGCTGGACCGTGCTCAATCGGTGTGCGATAACCACTGACGTGCGGTTTTTCATGAGCTCATTCAAAGCCAACTGTACCGCTTTTTCACTTTGTGAGTCCAGAGCACTGGTTGCTTCGTCGAGTATCAGCAAATCAGGATTTCGCAACAATGCCCGGGCTATGGCTAATCGTTGACGTTGCCCTCCTGAAAGGCGAGAACCTCTTTCTCCAATGTTGGCATCCAATGCACCCGGCATAGCCGAAACAAAATCCCAGGCATGGGCGGCTTTCAAGGCGGCTATCAATTCATCTTCGGGGATATCGGGCCTGCCCAGTGCCACGTTGTTACGAACGCTGTCGTTGAATAAAATGCTCTCTTGCGAAACCATGGCCAGCATCAAGCGCCAATCGTTCTCATTCCAACTGGAAGCCGGTTGGCCGTCGAGCAGAATCTCACCGCTGGTGGGTTGATAGAATCCAGCCAACACATCGGTCAGGGTGGTTTTCCCCGCCCCAGATGGACCCACAAGGGCTAAGGTTTGTCCCTTTTGCAAGCTCAAATCAATGCCGCTGAGCACCTCTTTGCCTTCGGCATAGGCGAATCCCATCGAGCGAAATTCCAACCTTGATTGAAAGTTGGGCTTCTGCCCGGTCTCTCGGGGCCCGGGTACCGGTTTTGCCTGCACCAGCTCCTGAATGCGTTCCAAGGAAGCCATACCCTTTTGCGCGGCATACAAGGCATTGGAAAAGCCCTTAAAGGGGGGAATCAGCTGGGCAAAAATGGCGAAATAGGTTAAGAATAGCTCTGGGCTCAATTCGCCCTTGAAGACCATGGAACCACCCAACCAAAGCAATAAGGCTGATACCGAAATTCCAATGGTCTCTGAAAGTGGCGACGACAGGTCATAGCGGCGCTGCACGCCGATGTTGTTTCGGGTATAAGCTTCGTCTTGTTCTTGATAGCGCTTCAAAAAGAAGGCCGAAGAACTGAATGCTTTGATGATGCGAATGCCACCCAAGGTCTCTTCAAAGGAACTCATGACCGTGCCCAACAAGGCTTGGTTGCGCTGCGATTTCTTACGCAAGGAGCGGCCAATCAAGCCTACAATACCCGCCGTTAAGGGCAAAAACAACAATATGTAACCCGTGAGTTTTGCCGATAATATCAGCAACGCCCCTAAAAACAATAAGATATTCAAGGGCATGAAATACAGGGCTTCCAAAGATACCATCAGCGCAAACTCGATCTCTTTCATGTCATTGCTCATACGAGAGAGCAAATCCCCTTTTCTTTCATTGGTATAAAAGCCCAAAGGCAAATTCAAGCATTGTTCATAAACCCCAACACGCATGCCTTGTACGCTGCGATTTCGTATCAAAACCATGAAATTCATGGCCAAAAAGCGGCTGGCATTTTTCAAAAGAGTGACGGCTACCAACCCGCCGGCGAGGTAAGCCAAAGCTTGATAAGGCTCACCAGCGGCCATTTGCGAAAACCAAGCCAAGAACGATTGATACTGGGCTTGAAACCAAGCCCCCGCCGTAACTGATATACTGGGGCTTTCAGGCTGCCCCGAAGCAAAAAGATACCGCAGCACGGGCATGATCAGCAACAGGCTTATCAAGTGAAAGACGATGTACAACAAATTGAAGAAGAAGTTGTAGAAAATCAGCCCCTTGTGCTTTGCCGCATAGCGGAGAAATTGAAAAACGGCCTTCACGTCTGGCGAAAATACGCAAATTTGCAACCATGAAGCGGTTTCCCTTGTTCTTAATTGCATCGACATTCTTCGCCATGATATTCCAATCTTGTCGCTTTCACTGGTTCATCCTAGCCGCCCTAATCACAGGCCTGGGAAGCCAATCGTGCCGCTTTCACTCGCAAGACCCCTATTATTTATCGCCGTACTACCGTCAGGTAAGCGACCATCGCAAAAGCCAAGACAGTTTTTATCGGTTTCACGAGGCCAGTCCTTTTGTGGTTACCCAAACCTACTACAAGGGCCTGGATTACTACGAACCTGACTCTACCTTCCGCTTGCCCTTTCAACTGTTGATAGGCAATAGCAATCGCATCGACACCCTAAACGACAGCAAAGGCAACCGCAGACCCATGACTGTCGCCGGTGATTTGACTTTCAACAAGGGTGGGCAATTGTACCGATTGACGGCTTACAGCCTAGAAGGCAGTTCAGATCTGTTTGTCATGTTCCATGATAAAACCAACGGAAAAGCGACCTACAAGGGAGGCCGCTACGTAGAAGTAGATGCCGAATCAGGATACATTGATTTCAACTATGCCTACTACCCCTATTGCTTCTACACCGATGGCTATGCTTGTCCCATAGTCCCACAAAAAGAAAGCCTCGACCTGGCGGTCGAGGCTGGAGAAAAAGGGCTTAGTTATAAGGTCGATTAACGACGCACTTGCAGTAGCTCGCTGGCCACAGCACCTGAGCTGGTGGTCATACGAACAACATACACTCCGTTCAAGCTGCGGGTATCGATGCTCAATTCGCGGCTTCCGCGCGCGTCCATACCCAAAACCAAACGACCCTGCATATCCAATACTTCAACCGAAGCAATGTCTTGTGAAGAACGCAAGGTAACCTGATCCTGAGCAGGATTGGGGAACAGTTGAGCACCCAAGGCTGAAAGACTCAATACAGCGTTCACCTCGTTGTCGGTAATGGTCAAAGTCAACAAGGAGTCAGCGCCAATGGCAGCAGGACCTTGCACGTTGCGAATGGCAAACACAATCTGCTTATCGCCGTCGTACACATCGTCATCGCTGATGTTGCAACGAATGGTATACACGCTGTTGTTCTTGGCTACGTTGATGGTGCGGGTAGCGAAGTTGTAATCGGTGGGTGAAACAGCAGTGGCCGAAGCTACTGCAACGTCAAATGTGAAGTTTTCATCAGCGGGGATGATGCTGAAATCCATGCGGAAAGAGTCAGCCAATTCGGTGATGGTAGCCGTTACGCCATTGGCAAAATTGACAGTGGGCAGGGGAGCACTGACGATATCGCTCCAACCGCGTGGGGTCAGAACATAATTGCTCTTATAAGGGTTGGTACCATCGAACTGCATGCCAATACCCGTGATATTCAAGTAGCCACTGGGAGCGGTTGTGCCATCCAAATCGGTTTCAGCATCGATGTTCAAGGTATCGATTCGACCGGTAGTGCCCATGATGCGCACATAGGCATATTTGTTGGCAGCCAAGGCAGTGGTTGGCCACTCGCTGGGGTCTACCAACTTCACCCGACGGAACCAAACCAATTGGCTTTCGGTGCTCTCATCAACCTGAGTCACCTGGGTTTTGGCGGTCAAATTGCGGTTGTTGGCAATCAAAATAACCGTATCCAAGTTGTCCATTTGAACCAAGCCCATGAACTGACCCACTTTGCCCTGAATCAAGACAGAGTCACCTACTTGTGGCGAGTACCCGAAGAAATTGGTGCTGTATACACCCATGCCACCAGTAGCATCGGCGATGGTAAAGCTCATGGAGCCACTGCGCATGTTGCTGCTGTGAACGGTACCGCGAACGCGGCAGCGAACACCCAAAGAATCAGCCGTCATGGCGGCACCGCTCTGGTTATTGATTTGGCCTATGGTGTACATGGGCATATCATCGTTCAACATGGTTACGTAGAAAGTATCAGGAGTTGTGATGACTACGTTGCTCAGCTTGCCCAAACCAAACTTGATGGTTTCGCTGGGTTCGTATTCGGTGTCGTCTTTGATGGAAACCGTTATCTCAATGACATCAGGCGTATTGCTGTTGATGTTGATGATTTTAGAAGTGGGGTTGAATGTAAAGTCTGAACCCTCTTTAGCCGTGCTCAAGTTGGGCAACAAACGCAAGGTGAAGTCTCCCCCAGCATCGGTTTTGCTGATCACCTTGATTTTCACCTTGAAGCTGGCATCGGTTTCGTTTACGGTGATCTTATTGTCTACGAACTGAATGTAAGAAGGACCGTCATTATCCAACATGACCAAGGTGGCCAAACTGTCAGATGAAACTAAGCAGTTGCCGCTGAGCTGACGCAGAGCCAAGATCACCGTATCGTTGGGGTCGGCTTTGATGTCATCAGAAATTTTAGCGAAAATCATGATGCTGTCTGCACCGTTTTCAGTTCCCAAGTCAAAGATCGAGTCGCGCTCGCTAGCACCCAACTTGAATTCAGCGGGAATCAAGGTTGAGTCACCTTGGCGCTTGACAATCAATTGCAGTTTAGAAGCCTTGGAAACAGGCTTGTCGAATTTCACCCATACACCAATAGTACCGGCATTTTCTTTGACAATGCTCAGGGGTTGAACCGAAATGGTAGCAGTATCGTTATCGGCGATGGTGATGGTGTGGGCCACCTCGGTTCCAATGGTGCAATTCTGTGCCTGGTCCAAACGGAAAACGACGGTTTCATCCCCTTCTTGAATGTTGTCATCGTCAATGGTTAGCGTTAGGGTATCAAGAACAGCCGCACCCGCCTTGAAGACCAAGGTTTGAGGCATGCTGATAGAGAAATCCTTGCTAGCCGTTGCTGTTCCACCCACCAAGCTGATGCGCACCGACTGATTCGTGTCATTCGAGTACTTGCGCGATACGAAGATTTGGTGGCTGGTTTTGCCTTCGGCGGTATTGCTGGTACGGGCCCAGAATTCGATTTTGGTGGGTACCAGGGCCGCCGCATCGTTGCTCAATTTAACAGCGGTAGAACCGTTGCTGGCATTAACGGTATTGATTTTATCGGGACCCCAAATGCCGTCAGCATCGGTATTGGCATGAACCAATTTGTTGTCTTTGAAAGAATAGTTGGAAACAGCCTTGATGCCTTTGCTCAAGTTATTTGGGAAAATGGTACCCCAGTTGCCTTTCACACCCGATACGTTGCTCGAGTAAAATGAGGCTTGGCTGGTGAAGTTGGTCAATCCCATCGATTCAACCATGGTCATGGCCAAAGGCCGCTGGCCGCTCATTGGACCATTGGCATCGTCCCACAAGGCTACTACTGATTTGGCTGCTGCTTGGCTCTCGCCCCAAATGGCCGAACAATCTCCACTGCCAGATCCAAAAGCCAGTACGGTAATGGAATCGCTGCAATAAGCCCGCAAGGTGTCTTGTTTGTTCAAGCTTACGGCGACAATATGGGGGTAGATGTGGCTACCGGCATTGAAGCGCGAGTTGCCCGTTTGAGAAATGCCAAACCAACCCTCATAATCACCAAACATGTCGGTGGTGAAGGTGTCACTTTGGTTGCTGCTGTTGATACCCGCAGTGGTCAAATACTTGATGTTCCCGTTGGAATTGAAGTAGAAGGCATTTCCCGCTCCAGAAACCAAAGTGGTGCTACCAAAATCAGCCGAAGTGATGGCGCGGGTCACATACTGATACTGGGTATTGGGCTGCAGACCGAAAACCCGCATGCGAAATACCACAGGAATGCGGTTACTTGTTCCGCTCACCATGTACTGGGGAACGGAAATTCCAGCCAAACCGAAAGGATTGATCTGAGCGGTCAATTGACCGGCCAACAAAGCCAAAATGGCGAGGGCAAACTTTTTCATAATACTCGTAGATTCAAAAATACGGTTTTTTATCGGGCTTAAACCGTATAGGCCAAGCTCAACAAGCCTAGAGGTTGGGCCGTCTGCTTTTGCAAGATTTTCAGGCAAGCTTCAACTGTCGCACCGGTGGTCACCACGTCGTCTACCAAGATCAAGGGAGTATCGGGAATGGGGGCTCCGCTCCAGCGGTAAACGCCCTGTAAGTTGTCCCAGCGATCGGACCGTCCCAAGCGGGTCTGAGATCGAGTTATCCATTTTCTATTCAATAAGTTATGATTTACATCTAGGCCTAAATACTCCCCCAAATAATCGGCCAATTCACAAGCGGCGTGGTAACCCCTCAACCTCGATTTCCAGCGATTGGGAGGCACCGAAACCAAAATGCTTTTTTGCCAAATGCCTTCGAACGTTAGACTTCGAGACCAAACTTGTGCCCAATACTGAGCCAGGTTCAGAGCCGTGTCATATTTTATTTGATGAATCAATTGAGCCCCACTCGAGCCTTTTCGAAATTCCAGAAAATAGCCCGAGGCAGCCAAACGCGTTCGACCTGCCAATCGCGCCTGCAAATTGTGGGTCTGGCCAAAGGTCCGGCACGCATAAGGAAGCCGCAGTTCGCAAGACAAGCACAAGGGAGAAACCGGGCTTTCGAGGGCCCTGGAACATTGGCAACAAATAGGCGCATAGAAAAAATCACGCAGGCAGGACCCAAGAATCGAACGAATCATTTCCATTCTTTAACAAACAATCGGGGCCACATCCCCCAAATTGCGGAACTTTGTTCTCATGTCAAGGCGCGAGCAACTCGAACGAGACCTACCCAAGAGCAAATTCAGCTGGGCGAGTTTTCGCCAATCTACCCGTCTGTTTCGGTACATGTCGCCAGCCAACCGCTGGTTGTTTGCCTTGGGAACCTTCTTTCTAGCCATTTCAGCGGGTTCTTCGGTCTTATTCCCCAAGTTCTTGGGCGACATGCTCGACGGCATTTTCGTATATGACCCCAAAGGCATTCAAACCGCACCGAATTTAGAAACCCTGTATACCGTTGCCCGTTGGTTTGTAGTTCTCTTTGCCGTTCAAGCCCTTTTTAGTTTTGGGCGCATGGCCATCTATGTCAAGGTAACCGAAGGCATGACCCTGGGCTTGCGCCGTGATTTATTTCGCAGCGTCATTGGTCAAAATATGGCCTTTCACCACAGCCACAACCGCGGTGATTTGCTCAGCCGTTTCAGCGCTGACATTGCCCAAATCCAAGATACGTTTACCACAAATTTGGCCATGTTCATTCGCCAAATATTGATCATGGTAGCAGGCCTGATCATGATTTTCAAGACCAGCGCCGATCTGGCTTTGCTCATGCTGGGAAGCTTCCCAGTTATAGTCATAGTCGCCTTGTTTTTCGGGCGATTCATTCGCAAAATTTCCCGTCAAGTTCAAGACTTCACTGCCTCGAACAATGTCATCGCAGAAGAAGCTTTGAGCGGCATTGTGAATGTCAAAGCTTTCAGCAACGAGGACTTCGAATCAGAGCGCTACACCGCCAACAGCACGCAGTTGATGAAGGAGAGCGTTTGGCGTGGGTATTGGAGGGGTGCCTTCTCAAGCTTCATCATTCTGTGTTTATTCGGCAGCATTGTATGGCTCATTTACCGAGGCTTAGCCATGGTTCATGCCGGCGAGATGGGTGTTGGGGAATTGGTTAATTTCATGTTGCTAACTGGATTTGTAGGTGGTTCCATTGGCGGCATGGCCGAGCAGTTCGTGCAAATACAAAAGACTTTGGGATCGGTTGAACGGGTATTGGATTTGATCGATAGCCCTACCGAATTTTCTTCAGAGCCAAACGCTGATCGAGTCCCTCCATTTGACCAAGAATTGCGCATTCAAAACGTGCAATTCGCTTACCCCAGTCGCCCTGAAAATGCGGTTTTCAAGGGCGAATTCAACTTGACCCTGAAACCCGGCGAAACCCTGGCCTTGGTAGGTCCTTCGGGGGGAGGCAAGAGCACCGTGGCTCAGCTCCTGTATCGATTTTACGAACCCCAAGCGGGCCAAATTCTTTTAGGAGATACCTCCATTCACGATTTACCCTTGAAAGCCTACCGTCAGCACATGGCTTTCGTGCCCCAAGAAGTTGTACTATTCGCCGGTAGCATTGGCGATAACATACGATACGGCAACCCAAATGCCACCCAAGAGCAAATTGAACAGGCCGCTCAAAAAGCCTATGCCCACGATTTCATTACCGCATTTGCAGATGGTTATGACACCTTAGTCGGAGATCGCGGGGTTTTGCTTTCGGGTGGTCAAAAACAGCGGGTAGCTCTGGCCAGAGCCATCATTCGCAACCCTCAATTGTTGATCCTCGATGAGGCCACCAGTGCCTTGGATGCCGAAAGCGAGGCTTGGGTTCAAAAAGCACTGATTGAGCTCATGAAGGGTCGAACCGCCTTGGTCATTGCCCATCGACTCAGCACTGTGCGCCACGCAGACCGCATTGCGGTGATGCGGCATGGCCAGATTTTGGAAATCGGCAGCCACCCAGAACTGATGAATCTCGAAAACGGCCTGTACCGACAAATGGTCGAAAAGCAGATTGAACCCTCTGATTGGATGGCATGAAAAAAAGGCTTCTCCTTGCTTTGATTTTGGGAATTTGGGCCTCCTTTGCAAAGGCCCAAGACCAAGCAGCCATTGCTCAAGCCCTATACGACAGAGGCGAATACCAACAAGCCTTGTTTCTATACGAAGATCTCATTAAAGATGAACAAGCCTCGGCCTTTTTGCACGAGCAATACCTGCAGTGCTTGGTTAAAATCCCCAATTTGGAGGAAGCCTTCAAATACCTGAGAAAGCGAGCTAAAAAAGGATTCCCTACCGAATCCATGGTGGCAGAATGTTGGATTTGGAGCCTGCAAGAAGACGGCCAACAAAAGGAAGCCGATTTAGCCCAACTGCTGATCGATAAAAGCCAGGGAGAGTATCCGCGTTTGATGCATTTGGGAGCCCTGTTTGAACAACGCAACCTCGATGATTGGGCCTTGGACTGTTACCAACGAGCCGAAACCCAATTTGGGGCCAATCCCTATTTGAATCAACGCATGGCCATGCTCATGATGCAAGGCGGCCGGCGCAGTGAAGCCCTGGGACGTTATGTTCAGTTGCTGGCCAATCAAAACCTCAGCTTCACCCAACTCAAACCCGTATTTGAATCGCATTTGAGCGACAGTGCTGACATGCTCATGCTCCAGAATACCTTGTTGGAAGTCATACAAGATCAGCCCGACAACACTGAACTGGGAGATGCCTTAAACTGGACCTTCATCAAAACCCAAGATTGGTCCCGTGCATTTTTGTTTGCCAAATCCATGGACTTACGGTTGAAGGAGGGTGGGAACCGCGTCTACGAACTGGGCTTGCTGTGTCAGAGCAACTCGGCCTACCAAGAAGCCCTGCGATGCTTTGATTATGCGGTTTCTGCCGCACAAAGTCCAGACAGCAAGAAAAGGGGATTGGCCCAGCGAAATGCCCTCCTTTTTTGGCAATACCAACAAACAGGCGCAGACAGCAGTCAATACCATGCGCTGAGTCTCTCCATGATGCATCTGGAACACGAATACGGTCCAGATGAAATCACCTTTGTATCTTCCATTTGTTGGGCCGATTTATTGATGACTCAATGGGGTCAAACCGACCGAGCCATTGGTTTGATGGAACGTTACAGCGAATTGAATGCCGAAAACCTCCCACCCACCTTGGTGGCTCAAGCCAAGATCAAAGCCGCAGACGCTTGGTTGCTGGCAGGCGAAATTTGGACCGCCGAGCTGCTGCTGGCCAAGGTAGAAAAAGCCTTGAAAGATGAACCCATGGGCCAGTGGGCCAAATACAAGCGGGCCGAGTTGAGTTTTTTTCGCGGCGATTACGAATGGGCCGATATGCAACTGAATGTCCTCAAAGATGCTAGCACCCAACTCATCGCCAACGACGCCATGGAACTCTCTTTGCTGCTCAAAGAAAACCTCGGTATCGACTCCAATTACGAAGCCATGGCCCTGTTTAGCCGTGCCATGCTGCTCGAGCGTCAACGGCAATTTGACTCTGCTTTCCTAGCCTTTGATGCCATTCCCAAAGCGTTCCCCGGCCATTCGCTGAGTGACGATGTGCTGTACCACAAAGCCATGATCCACCACGCATGTGGGCGAGATTCCTTGGCCATAGATTGTTTGGAGACCCTGATTTTGGCCTTTGGACGGGAAGTGCTCGCCGACAAAGCCCTGTTGCAATTGGCCCAATGGTACGAATATCAACAACACAACCCGCAAAAGGCCGCCGAGTGCTACCGCAAGCTCATACTCGAACATTCAGCCAGTTTGCATATCATTGAAGCCAGACATGCGTATCGCCGCCTCACGGGTCAATAAAATAGCCGCCAGCTTATTGTTTCTCCTGCCTTTTTGGGCTGAAGCGCAGCTGAACAATGCCTTTTTTACACCCCATGCTCCTAGGCAGGCGTTCGAAAGCGAAGCGCTTTTCTTCCATAAGAACAGCGAATACTTCGACCCCGTAGCCCCAGGGCAAACCCTCTTGGGAGCACAGGTCAAAGCCCTTTGGAACCGGGACCTAGGTGGACAAAGCACCATAAGTGGGGGCCTGTTGTTTCAAGGCTTGTATGGGGCTCCCACCAACCTACAATGGCTCAATCTTCAATCGCCCATTCGATTGTTTCCCTTGCTTCAGCTGCGGTATCAGCGCAAATACCAGCGGTTGTATCTGGGCAATACCCAAGGGCCATTTTCCCACGGTCTGCCAGAGATTCTCATGAACTATGACTGGGCATGGAATCGCCCGGTTGAATACGGCATCGACTACCACTTGTTTAGATCCAAAACCCTGTTCAATACTTGGATCGACTGGCGACAAGCCGCCGTGGCCAAAGAAAGTCGCCAGGAAATCATCAACGCCGGCATCTATGTTCGCCAAGACGTTTCCAGCCTTGGCCAAGGTACTTTGTCGCTTCCCATTCATGCCTTGGTGTACCACCAAGGGGGTGAGAATTTGGCGCAGCGCAAGCCGCTGGTCACGCAGTTCAACCTGTCCACTGGTATTCAATGGAAATCACCCCATTGGGAGTTGCAAAGCCTATGGCTGCAGAGCCAAGATGCGAGTCCTCAGCTTCGCCAACCCTATCGCGACGGATGGGCGAGCTGCTCTTGGATTCAATACCGAAGCGAATCTTGGGAACAGGCCTTGGTGTTTGTGCGATCCCACGAATTTTCAGCTCCCCTTGGAGCCCCTTTGATGAGCAACGTCGATCGCGCCCAACCCTATACCACCGTTCGAGATCGCGCCATGATTCAATACCGGCTTCATACCACTCGTTACCTGCCTTTGGAAGGAACGCAGTTGGATGCTCGATTGGAACCCATGTATGATTTCAGGCAAAAGCGGTTCATGGTTTCGGCAGCCGCCTACGTCAAGGTTTCATTTTAAAGGCCTCAAAAGGCCAAGGCCCATCCCCATTCCATGACATCGGCAGAGAACTGATTGGCCTTCAATCGCACCATCGCACGGCTGCGCGGATTCACGTAATAGTTAAAGCCCACGCCCTCATAGAAAGGATACTTTCGACGATCGGGACGAAGCAAATACCAACCCAAATCCAATTGGAAGCCCCAACGATCCAGGGTCCATTCCATGCCTCCGAAGGCAGCTACTTCGCTCAAATGGGCCAATCCCCGTTCTTGCATACCCTGGAATTTCGTGTATCCATACAAGGGGTCATAGAAATACTGCAAGCCCACAGACGGGCTTTTTCTGTGCCAATGGGGAACTTGTTTCTGGAAGCGCAAATCCAGACAGGCCTTCAGCAATGCCTGTCTATCGTCTAAATCGTACTCCACCTTGCCCATTCGAAGCGAAGGCCAAAACACCCATGGGCTCTCCTTTTGATAGGGCCACAAATGCGTTCGGTTTTGAGCGATCAAAGGGCTGCTCCAGGCCAGCGATAGATAAGGCAAATTGATGCCCAAATTCGGGGAACGCCAGTAGCCATTGGAAAAATGCAAGAGTCCTGCATACCCCGACCAGTGTCCCTTTTGATAACCCAATTGCAAGCGCATCATGCCATTCAAGTGGCTTCCAACGGCGTTGTTCTGAGGGTTTTTCGAAGCATGGTAAGGCCGGCTGATGTACCCGGCACCGGCAGCAAATGAATAATCGAAACCGCGTTTGGTTACGCAGCCCATGGTTAGGCCCATTCCCAAGGCATTTCCCGTGATGGCGTTACCCAAATGACTGGCATTGAACAATAACCCGCGGTAATGAACCGATGAATGGATCGCTTGGACCGAGCTCAAAAGCCTAACGCGATGCAGCGATTTTTCCAAATACCTGCGCTCTGCGCTGAAGGTCCATACTCGTCCCAAGAGATGTTCCATATCGGGGCGATGTGGCAACAGATAGCCACCGTGCGCTTGGTACAACCATGAAGCAAATTGCTGCTGCGGAAGCGGCTTTGTAAGGACAGGATTCAACCCATCTGCGCGAAGCCAAATCGGGCCAATTGCCAAGGCCAGGACCAAGCCTAACCGCCTCATGATTTATTGCTTTTTATCAGTCGCCAACACCATGCGTATGCCTTGGTTGGCGCCAATTTGCATCACATCAACCACCTCTTGAATGGTCAATTTTTTGTCCAATCGAAGCACGACACTCAAGCGGCTGTCGGGGTTGTTGGGATCGTAAAATTCCTTATCTCTTTCCAGCATCACCCGCTCCAATTCGTCAACCTCAACGGGTTCTTTGTTGTTGTCGATGTAGTAAACGACAGGACCCGTTCCATCTTCACCCATGACCGCGCCATCGGGGCGTTTTACGGTCAAAATCATGGGCTTGGTTTGGATCTTGGATGTGGTTTTGGCTTTGGGAAGCAGAACGTTGATGACGTTAGGGTTGGCCAATGTGCTCGCGATCAAGAAGAACAGGAGCAGAAAGAACATAATGTCGTTCAATGCCGACGATTCGACTTCGGCTTCTTCCCTTCTTCTTCTTCCAATTTTCATGGCCGTGGATTAGAAGTTGGACTTGGTCAACATTTCCAGCAGGCTCAAGCTTTGTTCTTGCAAGCGCTCGGCAAATTTATCGATGCGACGCATGAACAACTGATACCCAAAGAAGGCAATCATACCCACCAATAGGCCGGCAAACGAAGCCACCATTTTGGTGTACAATCCGCCCGAGATGGCCCCAATGCTCAAGTCACCGGTGGTGGAAATGCTGTAGAAGATGTTGATTACACCCCAAATCGTTCCCACAAAACCCAACATGGGTGCAATGCGGCTGATCAGGCTCAAATAATGCAAGTTGCCTTCCATGGCGCTCAATTCTACATTGGCTTTGGTCTCCATGGCGCTTTCAATTTCACGCATATTGGAACCCAAGAAACGAAGACCCGTGGCAATCACCTGGGCTTGAGCCGTATTGGTGCGTTCGCAGTATGAAAGGGCGGCCTCGGGACGATTCTCCTTGAGGTTGTCTTTCACCACGCTGATCAAATTGAAGTCAATGACAGCGCGGCTCTTGAGGTACAAGAAACGCTCCACAATGAAATAGATGCCAATCAACAAACTCAAGGCCAACAAGGCCATAACCACGCCCCCTTTGGCCATGATTTCAATGATGGGAGCCGAAACGTGTTCGGTTGCACCGGCAGCCGCACTGGTGTCGGCACCGGCCTGCAGTAGAATTAACCACAAAGACATAGTTCAAAGAAAACGGAATGCAGGCAGTCCTGCGCAGTGCACTTTGCAGATTTTATCCCCAATGCGCTCAGTCCAAACCCGCTACCCCACCGCTCACCACAAACTTGGTTACGTGGCTGGGCTCTACATCAATGGGTTTGACCTTGTTTTTCGGCACGATGAGCATTTCGCCAGTCAAGGCATACGACAATGGCAAATAGACTGAACAGTGGTCAGGCATGTTGATTATGGACATGTCTTCTTGGGTCAGAAATCCCATTCGGTGCATGCCCCCTTCCAATTCCACAACAATGGGCTTGTCAAACTTCTTATTCTCGCCCATAAAAGCTTCGGTCATGTCTTTGGTCGTGCCGAAGATGAAACTCAAACCCGGAGCCTTTTCAATGATTCCCTCAAAGAAATCCAAGACTTGTTTGGCTACTACCCCTTGGGTCAAAATACCCACCCCGACGATGCCAGCCAACACCAAAGCAGCATACAAACAGAACTGCAAAAAGCTCACTTCATCCAGATGAAGCAAGCCCGATAGCCATCCCAAGATCCACATGACGATGCCCACTGTAGCGCCTATGGGCACCAATACCAATAAGCCGCGCAGCAGATATCCGATTACACGCTGAAACGGCGACTTCAAGGTTTTGTTAAAGTGCTGAGGGTCAAAATCGTATTTTTTCATATTAGCAAATCTTGTCCAATATCGCGGCGATAAGCCTTTCCTTCAAACCGAATGGCATCTACCAAATTATACGATGCCTGCAAAGCCTCAGGCAATGTATCGGCTAGGCTGGTGACGGCCAACACGCGCCCCCCGTTGGTCAATACCCGATCGCCATCAAGGGCGGTTCCCGCATGATACAGGTATTGATCAGCTTCAATACCAACAGGCAAACTCATTTCAAACCCTTTTTGAATGCTGCCGGGGTAGCCTTGAGACACCAAGAATACCGTTGCAGCCGTTCGGGGATCAATTGAAAATGGCACTTGGGAAATATTGCCATGCGCCACTCCATTCAACAGCTCTACCATGTCGGTTTTCAAGCGAGGGAAAATGGCTTCTGTCTCGGGGTCCCCCATGCGCACGTTGTATTCAATGACTTTGGGGTCTCCATGGTCGTTCATCAGACCCAGGAATAGAAATCCGCGGTAGGGATGCCCCTCAGCGCGCAGTCCTTCCAGACTGGGAATGACAATGCGTTCCTTGACCTTGTGCATGAAACTTTCATCAGCAAAGGGAACGGGTGAAATGGCGCCCATACCCCCTGTGTTGGGGCCGGTATCGCCTTCGCCAATGCGTTTGTAATCTTTGGCTGAACCCAAGATGTGCCAATCGATGCCGTCGCTGACCACAAAGACCGAAATCTCGATGCCTTGCAAAAATTCTTCAACCACCACATTGGCGCTTGCGGCCCCAAAACGGGCCCCGAGAATCATGTCTTTCAAGGTTGCTTTGGCTTCTAGCAAATCATGGGTGATGATCACCCCTTTTCCAGCCGCCAAACCATCTGCCTTTAGCACGTAGGGGGGCGTCAAAGACTCGAGAAATGCATCTGATTCAGCCAAGTTATCGGCATTGAAATTCTGGTATGCCGCTGTAGGCACCCCATATTTCATCATGAACTCTTTGGCAAATTGCTTGCTTCCTTCCAATTGAGAGGCCCATTTGTCGGGACCGGCAACCCCCAAGTGAATGCCTCGCTCAGCCGCGAAATCCTCGAGCGCGTCGCTAATGCCCGCTACCAAGGGATCTTCATTGCCGGGAACCACCAATTCAATGTGGTTTTCAAGGCAAAATTGGCCCACGGCCTCAAAATCATTCAAATCCAACCCAACGTTGATGCCGCACTGAGCCGTACCTGCATTGCCGGGAGAAATGTACAATTGATCGCAGCCAGGACTATTGGATAGAGCTTTGGCAAAGGCATGTTCACGCCCACCAGAACCCAAAAGCAAAATATTCACCCCACAAAGTTACAACCCACGGGCATAGCAAACCGCAGCATAAAGGGCCGCCGTTTCGCTTCTGAGCACCTGGGTGCCCATGGAAATGGCTTCAAAGCCCTGGGATAGAGCCAAGGCCACTTCTCGCTCTGAAAAATCACCTTCTGGGCCAATGGCAACAACGGCCTCTTCAGTAGCAAATGCTGAAGGAGCGGGCAATTCGTCGGGGCAATGGGCGATGTAGCCTCTCATACCCACATGCTCCCGTATAAAATCTTCAAATGAAGTTTCGCGAATGATTGGCATCCAAGCGCTGTGGCTTTGCTTGAGAGCAGACAGTGCAGCCTTTTCCAATCGATCTCGATTCAATTTGCTGCGTTCGCAGCGATCGCTGTGTAAAAAAACCAATTCTGGCACCCCTAGCTCAGTGGCTTTTTCAACCACCCATTCCATCTTGTCAGACGACTTCAAGATGCCCATGGCCAAGACAAAACGCCGGGCCGCCATCACTTGCCTTTCATTCAGAATCTCGGCACTAGCCCCTCTCTTATTCAACTCCGTGAGGCGCGCTTGAAACAAAGTACCTTGACCGTTGCTCACCTCTAGGGAATCCCCTATTTGAAACCGCAATACCTGCCCCAAATGTTTGGCCTCAGCCTCATCGAAAAGCAGGGTTTGACCCTGGCGCTGAGAACTGAAAAAGGTAAAATGGCCAGGCATGGATTAGGAGCGGGACCAGCTGCTGCCGTCTTTCCCGTCTTTGATTTGAAACCCAGCCTCAGCCAAACGGTCGCGAATCGAGTCGCTCAAGGCGTAATTTTTATCGGCTTTGGCCTGAGCTCTCAAGTCTAACAAGACCTGCATCGCACTCACCAAACCTTGGTCATCGCCGCTGCCTTCCAACTGCATACCCAGCACCTCAAAGTAATAGGTCTGGAACAATTCCAAGGCCTGATCCAAGCCGGCTTGATCGAGCGTTTCTCGGCCATCGTTCACCAAATTAATGCGTCGTGCCCACTCAAACAAATGGGCAATGACCTGAGGAGTAGCCAAATCGTTGCGCATGGCTTCGGCACAAGCTTGGTGCAAATCAGCCATTTCCAAGCTGCTGCTCGCCGAGGCTTTCAAGCCTTGAGCCGTTTTCCAGGCAGCTTGCATGCGCTGCAAACCTTTTTGAGCCGCCTGCAAAGCATCGTTGCTAAAATCCAGAGTGCTGCGGTAATGCGCCTGAAGCACAAAGAAGCGCAAAATCATAGGCGAATAGGGCTGAGCCAACAAGGCGTGATTCCCGCTGAACAAATCTTCGGCCAAGATGCCGTTGTTCAGGCTTTTGGCCATTTTCTGCCCGTTGATGGTGATCATATTGTGATGCACCCAAAAACGAGCGGGATTGACCCCGTGGGCGGCGCAGCTTTGGGCAATCTCCCCTTCGTGGTGAGGAAACAACAAATCCATACCGCCGCCGTGAATGTCAAATTGAGTGCCCAAATATTTAGCGCTCATCGCCGAACACTCAATGTGCCAGCCGGGATAACCCTTGCCCCAAGGGCTGCTCCATTGCATGATGTGCTCTGGGCTGGCCTTTTTCCAAAGAGCAAAATCGTTGGCGTTGCGTTTCTCCTCTTGTCCCTCCAAACTGCGAGCCTGCTCGCCTGCACCGGCCATCAATTCTTCAATGACCCGACCGCTCAACTCCCCGTAATGGTGGTCTTTGGCATAGGCCGCGACATCAAAATAAACCGACCCTTTGGATTCATAAGCCAAACCCTTGGAGAGTATGGTCTGGATCATTTCAATTTGCTCAATGATGTGGCCCGAAGCCTTGGGTTCGATGCTAGGGCGTCTGACGTTCATCTTGTCCATGACCGCGTTGTACGCATCGGTGTAGGACTGCGCGACTTCCATGGGTTCTATCTGCTCCAATCGCGCTTGCTTTTGCAGCTTGTCTTCGCCTTCATCGCCATCGCCCACCAAATGGCCTACATCGGTGATGTTTTTCACAAATCGAACCGACCATCCTTGTTGTTCCATGAAGCGCCTGAGCACATCAAACAAGATGGGGCCTCGGGTATGCCCCAAATGGGGAGGACCGTAGACCGTAGGACCGCAAACATACATACCCACCCGACCCAAAACGGCTGGCTCAAAGTCTTCTAATTTACGAGTTAAGGTATTGTATAATTGAAATTTGGACATGTTTATTTCGATTAACGGTTTGCGTACATAGCCGCGTAGTATTCCTGGTAGTTGCCGCTGGTCACATTTTCCAACCAAGTCTGGTTTTCCAGGTACCAATCGATGGTTTTTTCAAAGCCCTGGTCAAAGGCTACAGAGGGACTCCATCCCAATTCGTTTTCCAATTTCGACGCATCGATGGCATAGCGAAAATCATGGCCTGCCCGGTCAGTCACAAATTGAATCAATCCGGCTGACTCACCCGCCGCACGTCCCAATTTGCGATCCATGATCTCGCACAACTTGTGCACCAAATCCAGATTCTGCCATTCGTTGTTGCCACCAATGTTATAGGTTTCACCCAAGCGACCGCCGTGGTAAATGGCATCAATGGCCGAGGCATGGTCTTCAACCCACAACCAATCGCGAACGTTTTCCCCTTTTCCATACACCGGCAAGGGTTTGCGCTGCTGAATGTTGCGAATCATCAGGGGAATCAATTTCTCAGGAAACTGGTGTGAACCGTAATTGTTGGAACAATTCGAAATCACCACGGGAACCTTAAAGGTCTCGTGGTAAGCGCGCACAAAATGATCGCTGGAAGCTTTTGAAGCGCTGTAAGGGCTGTTGGGGTCGTATGGGGTAGACTCGGTGAACTTACCTTCATCGCCCAAGGTACCATAGACTTCATCGGTTGAAACATGGTAAAATCGACCGCTCTCCATATTGCCATGAGCCTTGAATGCATTCAGCAAAATGGCCGTTCCTACCACGTTGGTCATGACAAAATCGATGGGGTTGCTGATGCTGCGATCGACATGGCTTTCAGCGGCAAGGTGAATGACACCATCGATGCGCTGCTGCGTAAAAATGGCCTCTATGGCCGCGGCGTCGGTGATGTCAGCTTTGACAAATGAATAATTGCTCGCCGTTTCCAGGTCGCGCAAGTTTTCCAGATTGCCGGCGTAGGTCAAGGCATCCAAATTGATGATTCGATACTGCGGATACCGGTTTACCATTCGGCGCACCACGTGCGAACCGATAAACCCGGCGCCTCCCGTAATGAGTATAGTTTGAGCGTAATCAGCCATGAAGGTGTAAAATTAAGTCAGTCAAATCGAAGCCGGGCATTATTCTGCACGAACATCGCTCAATATCAAGTAAAGCGGGGCATAAGAAGGCACCCCCATGCGCCCATCGGCTCCATAGCCCCATTCTGAGGTAATGACCAGCTCCACGCGCTCGCCCTCGTTGAGATAAAAGGGCCACTCGTTCAAGGCCGGCAATTCGTAAAAATGCTCATGGCGAATGGCTTTGTAGCGCCGTCCTTCCATGGCCGAAGAAATGATCAATTGCCCCTCTAGGGTGCGAACTTCTGCATGAAAGGAGACGGCCGTTGCAGCTTTTTGAACGGGGGCATTCAAGAATCGATTGGGATCAGAGACTTGCTTACCTTGAGCATCGAAGATGCGAAAACGCATGTGCTGAAAGCTGTCCAAGTCAAAATTTCCCTCTTGATTGTGGGCTTCGCAGTAGCGATCAATCATGGCATTTTCAGCCATGAGGCGTGCGAAAAACTTTTGATTGCGGTAGGCTTCATAATCAGGCCCATCCAAGACCTGATCGACCGCCACTACGAAATAGGCGTAGTCATCATCGGGCAAAGCCATGATGCGGGGATTGCCCAAAATCTTCGCCTTCAAGGAATCGGTTTTCACGCGCACTTCAATGATGCTCCCGGGTGAGGAAATTTGAAGGGCCTCCAACAATTCATTTCCTCCCTCTACAGGGTAGGGGAATTCAGCCAAGGTATCTGACGAATACGTATTTTGAATCGTATCATTACCGGGACCAATGAGCATGTAGTTCAACAGGCAATAATGGCCGGGTCCATAGAGTTCTTTGAGCTCTTTTCCCTTGATAAAACGATACTCCAAACCGGTTTCAGTTTGGCTATATGGGCTGCATGAGCTCAGCAGCACCAAGGCCGCCAAGATTCCTAACCACTGCTTTTTCATTTCCATGTTTTTTGAAATTCTACTACGGTCTTCTTGAACAAAGCCACGGTGTTTTCCAAACTGTCTTCGCTTTGACCTCCAGCCGCGTTTTTATGACCGCCTCCCGAAAACCACTGAGCCGAGTACTCGTTGACGGCAATATCGCCTTTGGAGCGAAAACTCATTTTCACCCGTTCGGTGCGATCGATGACCAAGGCACTCATACGCACCCCTTTGATGTTCAGACCAAAATTGACGAGGCCTTCGGTATCACCGGTTTGCACGTTGAAACGTTGAAGTTCCTCTGCACTCAAGTATATCAATGCCACTTGACCACCCGCCAAAAGCTGCATCTTTTCATGCAAACAGTATCCAAATAAACGCGATCGGTCGGCGCTGAAGCTGTCGAAAATGCGCTCGCGAATGGCCACTTGATCGACACCCATGGCCAGCAATTCGGCCGCCACTTTCAACGTATGGGGAGTGGTGTTGGCGTATTGAAAATGGCCTGTATCGGTCATCATGCCCGTATACAGGCAGGTTGCCGCGTCCAAGCTTAGCTTGGCCCCAGTGAGTTTTTGATAAAAGTCAAAAATGAGTTCACAAGTACTGGATGCGCGGGTATCCCAGAGGGCATAATGATAGAATTCTTCAACTTCTAAATGATGGTCTATCATGATTTTGTCGCATTTCAATTCGCGTACTACTTCACCCAAAAGATTGATGCGAGATAGCCGATTGAAATCCAAACAAAAAACAGCATCACAGCTAGCCAAATAAGCCTCGCTCTGCGCTTCCATGCCCTCATACACCCATACCTTATCGTTGCCGGGCAACCACTGGTAGGTGTCGGCATAATCGGTGGGGGTAATCACCTGAACCTGCTGACAAAAGCCCTGCAACAAGGCTGCCAAACCCAAGCTCGAACCCATGGCATCGCCATCGGGCTTGTGGTGAGTGGTAATGGCAATGCGGGAATAAGCCTTCTGTTGAAGCTTTTGCAAGAGTTCGTATGTGGTATCAATGGGCATTCGCACAAAAATACGGCCTAAGCAAGGTAAATTTGCCCCATGGCCGAACGCAGGTATACCATTCTTGAACATGAGTCAGGCCTGCGCGTGGTTCATTTGCGCACGCCGCATAGCCGCTTGGTGCACACCGGCTTCTTGATCGATACCGGGAGTTGCCACGACGGCGACAACCCTGGCCTAGCCCATTGCTTGGAGCACATGATGTTCAAGGGCACGCACCGCCGCAAAGCCTTTCACGTCATCAGCAGCCTGGAAGTAGTGGGTGGCGAACTGAACGCCTACACCACCAAAGATTTAACCGCTGTTTACGCTTCAACCGAAAGCAGACACCTGCAAAAGGCCGTTGATGTGCTTAGCGACATTGTCTTCAATTCCAGCTTACCCGAGTCAGAATTGACCAAAGAAAAAAAGGTCATTACCGATGAGATCAACATGTACCTGGACAGCCCTGAAGAGAACATCTACGATGAATTTCAGGAGAAGCTGTACGGGTCGCATCCGCTGGGACATAACATACTCGGCAGCAAAGACAGCGTCGAGAAAATAAGCCAAGCTGACCTGCAGGGATTCGTGGGCGCCCATTACCACCTTGAGAACATGGTGTTTTCAGTGGTTGGAAACGTAAGCGAAGCCCGGGTATTGCAAGCTTTGGACAAGTACCTCAAGCGCTATCCATTGCGCAAGGGTTTTTGGAAAGCCAGTCAAACCCCAGCCTTTACACAGTACAAGCCATTTCGAGAGCGTCAAGAAAGCGATTTCATGCAAGCCTATGCCATTGTGGGCAGCCCCGCCTACGGCGAAACCCACGACAAGCGCTATTCCTTGCTGCTGTTGAACAACCTGCTGGGCGGGCCGGGCATGAACAGCCGCTTGAATCTGGCCATTCGCGAAAAACACGGTTACACTTACCACGTAGAGAGCGGGTATCAGGCCTTCAAGTCAGAGGGTCTTTTTCACTGTTATTTCTCGTGCGAGCTGCAGTATTTGGAAAAATCATTGGCCTTGGTGCACAAAGAGTGGAAGCGCTTGCAAGACGAGCCACTGGGAACTCGCCAGCTCAATCAGGCCAAGAACCAGTACATTGGGCAGATGGTCATGAGCAATGAAAACGGGAATGCCCTTATGCTGCACCTGGGAAAAGGCGTATTGCGTTACGGAAGAGCCAACTCCCTGCAAGAAGCCATTGAGCGCATTCAAGCGGTCACGGCAGAAGACATCATGCAAGTAGCCCATGAGTTGCTTCAACCCGAAAGGCAAAGTCATTTGTTGTACATTCCCAACTAATCATGAAAAGCCGAGTAGAACGGCTCATCGAACAAGGAGAAGGGGTGTCGCTTGACTTCAAGCAATGCATCACCAGTGCCGCCAAGATTGCCAAAACCATGGTGAGTTTTGCCAATACCGAAGGGGGAACCTTGTTGATCGGGGTCAAAGACAACGGTCGCGTCAGCGGCATCAGCAGTGAAGATGAGCTGCACATGTTGCACATGGCCGCCGATTTCTATTCCCGCCCTGTGGTTCCTTTTGAGACTGAAATTCAAGAAGTTCAAGGCAAAACGGTTCTGTTGGCTCATATACCCAAAGGGCCTGATCGCCCCTATGCAGCCAAGGGTGAAGACGAAAAATTCTGGGTTTACGTAAGGGTACACGACAACAGCATTTTGGCTTCTAAAACCACCGTTGATTTCATGCGCGAACAGCGTTCAGGTCGCAGCGTAAAGCTCAAAATGGGCGGATTGGAAGAACAAATTCTCAAATTCACGGCCGAACGAGGCAAAATTACGCTCAACCTGGTGTGCAAGCGTTTCAACATCGGTCGCCGCAGGGCGAGCCGCATGCTCGTGGACCTGATGCGTTTGGATTTGCTTCGCTCCCACACCTTTGAAAAAGAGGAGTATTTCACGCTCGTGGGCCACTGAGCGGCTGCCAGATTGGAATTATGCCCTCGATGTTAATTCAGACCGCCACTGGCGGTAGCCACTCAGGCACAGCAACAGGAAAAGGGCGTACAAAACCGAGGTAACCCGTTGGCCGTTGAACCAGTATAAGGGCACATAAACCAAATCAACCAACACCCAGAGGTACCAGTTTTCGATCCAGCGGCGCGACTGCCAAAACAAGGCCGAAATGCTCAGCAATGTCAAGGCCGCATCGACCTGAATGAAACTAGCATCAGGCTTTAAATGGGAAACGGCTTGCACCCAGGGCCCATACAGCAAGGCAGCGAGAGCGAGGGTACCCACAACCCAAACTCGAGAAGCGTGGCTGATGGGCAAAGGACCTTTCCCCGGTGATGCCCATTGCCACCAACCGTAAGATTGGAACAACAAGAAAACTCCCTGCAATACCGCATCGCTCACCAGGCCCGCGCGATAAAACACCCAGGCATAGGCCAGGGAGGCCAGCATGCTCACCGGCCAATTCCA
>Ga0222714_10000913_pt1 | contig 33530 bp, 46 predicted proteins | sample C33_3DmetaG_FD_165048 | JGI IMG/M metagenome (GOLD analysis project Ga0222714, IMG submission 165048) | Estuarine water microbial communities from San Francisco Bay, California, United States - C33_3D | ecosystem: Environmental > Aquatic > Marine > Unclassified | place: USA: California... | reverse complement strand
GTATGGCAGCATGATAAACCAATACTTTAACTTTGATGTTGGTGAAGGCTTGGACAATCAAGCTATTCAAGTTGCAATTGGTTCGGAAGATATTTCTAATATCCAGCACATTGTTTCTAACCGTGACTTACAGATCTTTACAGCTACCAGTGAGTTTGTAGCGCCTCGTGGCAATGGGCAGGTATTAACGCCTGCCAATACACGGGTGCTTCGCCAAACTCCTTATGGCTGCAACTTTGTAACGCCGATTCCATTTGATGGCGGTACATTGTTTGTCCAGAACTCTGGCAAGGGTGTGCGTGAATTTATCTATGCAGATAGCGAAAATAGTTACGCCTCAACTGATCTAAGTCTGCTTGCCTCGCATCTTATTATCAATCCTCGTGATCTTGCTGTTCTTTACGGCACGGCATCGCGTAACGAACAGTATGCTAGTGTGGTAAACAGCGACGGAACAATGGCTGTATTCCATTCCGCTCGTGCCGAGGGACTTGCAGGCTGGTCATTGTGGAGCATTAATGGTGCTAGTATTGATTCGGTATGTGCGATTAACAATGCATTATACGTTTCTGTATTGCGCGGTAGTTCGTATACCTTAGAGAAATTTGCGTCTGATGACTCTCTATCTCTAGATAGTTCCAGCGCATATACTGCTGGATCTCCGACTGCTACGTGGACAGTAGCCGCTCGTTTTAATAACCAACAGGTTTTTGTATTTGGCGATGGTCAATATCTCGGCTCCTATACAGTTAATGGTTCTTCGACACTGACGTTGGACAATGAAGTATCGCAAATTGTAATTGGCTATGACTATACAGTTGAAATTAAAACGCTGCCTGCAAATGTAACGATGCCAAATGGATCGATGATTGGTTTGCCTAAACGTATTAACCGCGTATTTCTTGGTCTTGATTCTACATTGGGCGTATCTGTGCAGGGGAATAGGTTGATATTGCGCGGTGTCACCGATGACTTCTCTCTTGGAATAGCACCGTTTACTGGTATCCAAGATTTTTATTTACTTGGTTATGCCAAGGAAGCACAGATCACTATTACGCAAGCTGAGCCATTACCAATGCGTGTGCTTGGTATGAATATGGAGGTAGCATTTTAATGTGTATTTCTGCCGCTATTGCTGCTGCTGCCACTGTTGCTGGCACCGCTACGTCTATTGGAGCAGCAAACGCTAACGCTCGTCAACAAAAACTAGCTCTGGATATGGAGCGAAAGCAAATGCAAGAGGAACGTGAGGTTGCTCGTGCGCAAGCCATAGAAGCTGAAACTGAACGAGTGGCTGAGTATGAACGTACCCGCGCTGCAAATATTGCTGCCTTAGCCGCTACTGGAACGCGCAGTGAATCATTCATGCAAGGTATTGAAAAGGCAAATGAGAAAGCTTTGTCACTTGATCTTGCAAATATCCGAACTGGTTTTTTACAAACGGATATTGCTGCTCAACGTGGTATCCGTGTCAATCGTATGAATCGGCAGGCTGTTGGCATTGCTGCTGGATTGCAAAAAGCTGGCGCTATTGCTGGTGCTTTTGGTGATCTTGCAAAAATTGGTGGTGAATACAAAAAAACTAAAACGGGGTAAGAATTAGTGGCTATCGAACCTTTCCGTCGTAAAGTAGGCATTCCTAGTGCGGCTCCTCTTGTGCCTGTGCGCACTATTGCCATGCCTGATATTGGCGGGCAAATTGCTGCTGCGGGCCAAGCGATCTTTGCGGCAGGCGAACCTGAACGCCAACAAAAAGCTATTGAAGCTGGCGAAACTGCGGCTGCACAAGTGCAGATCCGTCAACCTGATGGCACGTTAATTACCCAAAAGCCTGAGGCCAAAGGCGGGATTATTTATCAGCAAGCCTATGACAAGTTGGTGCGTGAAAAATATCTGACGGAGTTTAACTTTGATCTCCAGCAAAAGCTTGACGCATTTTCTGCTGAAAACTTTAACGACCCAAAGAAGCTACAAGAAGTTGGACTCGCTCATATTGAGGGTGCGCTTTCGACTGTGCCTATGGAATTTCGTGATCAAGCTACTGAAATTGCTTTTCGTGAAGGGCAGGAGCGATTCCGTACTGCGTTAAACTCTTATACTAGTCGCCAGAATGCTAGTTTAATTCAAGGCACAATTAAGTCTATTCGGAACGATGTACAGCAATATTCAAAGCTTGCTACTGATCCAAATGCTGATCCTGTAGAAAAAGCTAAAATCAATGATCGCATAATTGCTTTATCTGGAAGATTGCGTGAACTTGGTCAGTCTGATGTGGAAGTAGATTCAATTCTTGAAGGCATCCAATTTGATATTGGAACTGCTGACGAGTACACGCTTTCCGTTCAAAATACTCCAGTCCTTATGGATTGGGCTGCAAAATCAATAGACGTTGAAGATTTGAATCTCACGCTCAATTGGCTTGATGGTGTAAATACCACAGGTACTTTAAGCGGTACTGTTACTGGTGGCGTTCAAAAAGTTGAAGCGACACAGGATTATGTTCAGAAAAAACTTAAGGCTCTTTTCCCTAAAGTAATTATTACAAGTGGTGAACGTGCAGCGAATCATCCGCTTTCTATACAAAATCCAAAGTCTCCTCATAATGTTGTTAATGGTGGCCGTGCAATTGATGTTGCGCCTATTCCGGGCGTAACTTTTGATGAGTATGTAGCAACTCTTAAAAGAGCTGGCATTAATGTTGTGCAGGCGATTGATGAAACTACGCCTGAAGCCATGAAAAAATATGGCTCTACAGGGCCGCATTGGCATTTTTCTTTTGGGCCTACAACAAATGAACAAAGCGTAATTAAAGATGGCAAGGCTTCGGAACTAAACTTTTTTAGTTTAAATGAAATGTTTCCAAGCGCAAACGTGCGTTCTAGTTTGCGCGAGGCTATCCGTATGCGGATCTCTGAGATTAATCGTATAGAAGCGGAACGTGCTGCGGCAGAACGTGAGGCTCAAACACAAGCTAAATTAGACGCAGTAGTTGGAGCTATTATAAATAGCACAGATCAAGGCATTTATAATTACAGTCCTCAAGAAATAAACGTCTTGAACACTTCGTTTGAGCAAAGCGTAGAAAAATTTGGCGGCCTTAACTCCCAAGATGGACGGGCTGCTGGTATCGACTTTCTTTCTAAATATGCTTTTATGCCGGATACAATGAAGGGATGGTTTACTTCTAATCTTCGCAATCCAAATTCGTTTAAATCTGCTTTGGATTTTTTTAATTCGGTTAAAAATTTAACTACACAAAGTGGTTCGAACATGGGTGATGTGCTGGTTGATTCCCTAACAGGGAAAGATCGCGCTATCTTTGATGCTGCTTTGAGTATGCAATCTGCTGGCACAACAGACGCTGTTATCGGAGCGCAGATTGATAATATTCTAAAAGGAAAAAGCTACACTTCTACTGAGGCGCAAACTCAGGTTAATGCCGCAATGGGCAAGGATGCTTATCGTAAATCTAAATTTACAGTCCTTAAAGAATTGTTTGGTGTTGAAGGCATTGCACCTAAAGACTTGAGCAATGCTTATGATCAAGCTTTTGCTGCTAACCTTAGCGCTCTTGGAAATAACGTAGAGGAAGCGGTTAAAGCTACGCGCACCCAACTTGGAGGTTTATCTGTAAAAAATCCTATTTTCTTAAGTGGGGTTGGCTACAAAAATCTTTATTCTAAAATTGGTGGATCGCCCAAAGCATTTAACACGATTCTTCATGCATACCTTAAAACATTAACAGTTAATGGTAAGCCTGTTCTACGAAAAATAGATCTCGGAAATGGACGAACAGCTATTCCTGTTGTTGGTGGGCCAAAGACTACTGTTAAAATTTCTCCATTTGATGGAAACGTAAATGGAGTTGGTCGCTATCAAGTTTATATTTATGATTCTGCAAAACCAAAAGTACTTTTACATCGACTTGTTGTTGATTTTAGCCGAGATCTAAACAATCAGATTAGCGATTATAAGCTTCTGCAAACCCACAATGCTATGGCTGATGCTCAAGCGGCTGAGGAAGCAGCGAGGGAAAGACTAAAAACAGATGAAACTGTTGCTCGAGGACGTTCTCGCCCTACTTCTCCATTCTAGGATTTTAAATGCCTGAAGCAAAATCTTTTATCCCATCTAGATATACTACGCTGGTTTCTAATGTTGTTCAGGAACCTGAAAAGGAGCGTGGGTTCTTTGGAGACATAGCTGATAGTTATGCCTTGGGCATTTACGGACAAATTAAAGATCAATTTGATCGGTATGATAATTATACTGAGCGTGATCCCAACTTTGATCCATTGGATAATATTCCTTTGGGCTATGCACAATATGCAGAAGATATGCGTTATGCTCGAAGCAAAGAAGAGTTAGACGCAATTATTCAAAACATTGATGAGAATAACGAAATACGAAGAAGGCAAGAGGATTACTCGTTTGGGTATAATCTTTTAGTAGGTGCAATTACTGGGATTGTTGATCCAATTAACTTGATTAATCCAAGTATTAAAGGCGCAACATTTCTTGCTGGTGCGGCAAAGGGCGCACTTGTTTACGGCTCGTTAAATGCTGGGCAAGAAATTATTCGCAATGAACTTGATCCCACATCTACTAATGTTGAGACTGCATTTAATATTGGCGCTGGCTATTTATTATCTGGATTAGTGACGGGTGCCGCTGCGTTTTTTTCAAAGACAGATCTTGAAAAAACAAATTTAGATTTTGAATCTTATAGTCGCGTCAATGCAGCAGGCGAAGCTTATGATCGCACAATCAGTGCCGTAGATAATTTAGCTTCTGTAGAAAGCCTGCGGTTTGGTGAGCAAGATGTTAAAATTGTTTATGGCAATACTGGGAAGTATGATGCCACGGGCAATTACATTGCTGCTACATTTCGTTCTGCCGATGCTGCTCGTGAATTGGCTAAACGCGGTAATGTTCAACGCCCTGCTGATGATATACTAAACGATGTAATTCCTGAAGGCGATGTAGTTCGTGGCCCTGATATATTGCCAGATGACGAAGCAGCTACAGATTTAATTGAAACTGGCATAGGTTCTCAAAGAACAAAGTTCACACTTGAAACGCCAACTCAAGAAGCGCCAACTCAAAAAGCGCCAACAGGAAAGTTTACGCTTGAACCAGAAGGAACACTTGCAGCAAAAGCTATGCAGGATGAAGTTGTTTCTGATCAGGTATTTGAGGACATTATCTATATTGATGATGCTGCAATCCTTAACACATTTGACGATAAGCCATGGACTAAACCTCGCGTTCCCGGCGTGGAACCTTTGGCAGAAGATGCGTTTGAAAACCCTGCTGAGTGGTTAAACTTTGTAGTGCGTCATGAACTGCACCACAAAACAACTAAGCGTCTTCCAGATGAAACCAAGGCTGAGTACGAAACGCGGATTAATCGACTAGCTTACGAAGATATTAAAGCTGGCAAAACTCCTTTGTCTCCTACGGATAGTTTTCTTGAAAGGGTTATGCTTGCCCCTACCCCACAAGGCGAAGCTATGCGCTTGGCCCCACGCAATACCTATGTTCATAAGGCACTGCAAAACACGGCTGGCGATATGTCAACTACCATGCTTGGCAATCGTGTAGGTTTGCCAACTACTCCGGGCGGCTCTGTGTTCCAAAGAGCGCAACGCTGGTTGGTTTCTAACTATGTGCTAAAGGTAGCAACTGACGCTGCTTACGTTAAATATGTTACGGGCAAAGCTGGCGGCAGTGCAACAGGCAATGCTGCTGAATCGTTTAAGATTGGTCTACCTTTTGTTGGCCGCGCAAAGCGCACTGGCAAACTATCGCGCTCAGAGTTTCAAGAATATATTGGTCGAGCAGCGCAAACTGACAGACGCTTTGAGATGCACGGCAAGCCCGTTACGGATGCTGAACATGATACTATCATGGAGGCGGCAACTGAATTGCGTAAATTATTCCGGCAATTTGGCGATGAAGCCGAAAAGCTAGGTATGTTTGAAGTGCAAAAACGTATCAGCAGCGACATTGAAAGGCTGCGGAACAGTATTGCTCGTCGCACAGAAAAGCTTGATAAGTTTACCGGCGATTTGCGCACAAAGATCCAAGCTGAAATTGACGAATCTGAAAGCCAGCTAAATACGCTTGTTCGTCAACAAGAAGAGATGCAGGCAAATCCAATTATGCCTAGCCGTGAGAAGTATTACTTCCCACGCATCTATGATCTAAACAAGATCCGTGCAAAACGTGATGACTTTACCAGTATCATTGCCTCTCACTTTGGTGGCGATGAAGCTGCGCAGGGACGGGCAAAAGAATGGGTTGATAAATTACTAAATGGTGGTGGAGAAGATGACTTTGCACCTGCCGCTGGTGGCCCAATTAACACTTTGTCTCGTCAAATTACTTTGACCAACGAAGATCTAGCAGACTTTATTGTTTGGGATTCTGAGATTGTCATGGGCGTTTATTCACGCCGCATGGGAGCAAGCATTGAAATGGTCAAGGCATATGGCTCTCGTATGCAAGAAGACTTGATAGATGATATGGTAATGCGCTTGCGCGATGATGGCGTAAAAGAAGATCGCATTACAAAAATTGTACGCCTGCAAGAAGATATGCGGGATCGCGTGCTTGGTCGTTTCCATGCAAAAGATCCAATGAGTTGGGACAATCGGGTAGCGCGTGGGATTAAAAATTTCGCAAACATTACCCTCATGGGCAGGGGTATTTATTCGCAGGTAACTGATGTTGCCCGTGCTTTAGCCATTAATGGATATGCTCCTTTATTTAAAGCACTGCATACTGCAATGCGTGGTGAGGTTCGTGATCTAGCTACTGGGCGATATGCTAAGCAGGCAGGCGAAGCTTTGGAATTGGTCAATGCTCGCTGGATGGCAAGCTTAATTGAGAATGATAGTGCTTTAACTGTTACGCAACAGACCGCATTAGAGCGCGGTTTGGCCGCAGCGCAGTCACCATTTTTCCGTTATAATCTTATGAACCCATTCACGGTAATCTGGAAAGATTTCACGGGTATCATGAGCAGCCACACTTTAATCGATGAATCTATTACTGTTGCTAATGCAATACGCTCTGGCAAAACGCTAGAAACGCTTAGCAAAAGCGAAAAGCGAATTGCTGATCGACTTGCAAGTTTTGGAATTGATGTGCGTAGCGCACAGTTAATTGCTGATATGCCGTTTGAAAAAACAGGTGGTGATCTTTACCTTGCGAATATTGAAAACTGGACTGGCCGTAGCGGTGCTAAAGCAAAGGAAGTTTTCCTTGGTGCATTGTCCGGTCAGATACGTTCTGGTGTTGTAACTCCCGGCCCATTGCAACGTGCTAACATTATGGATGGCGTGTTTTATGTAAAGGGCAAGCGTGTCGAACAGCCATTGCTTAGCCTGCCGTTTCAATTACTTTCGTTTACTTTGTCTAGTTCAGCCAAGGTTACGCACTCAATGCTGTCTGGCAGAGATCGCAATCGAGCAGTAACTCTTGCATCTTTGTATATTGCTGGGATGTTTGCCAGCTATTTAAAATCTGGCGACAATTGGGACAAAAAGACTTGGGAAGAATTTGCTCTTGAATCTTTTGAGAACAGTTCAATTGCCGGATACTTAACCGACGTTTACAAACGCACGGAAGACCTCACAGGCTTTGGCCCACGCGCCGCTATGGGTGCTTATGAATTTGGCGAAGACACTATTTCAGATGAGGTTGGTGCGGTGGCCGGGCCGGGCGTTGGCGTTATTGCTGGCGCTATTGAAGCTTTTGTAAACCCAGATCTCGAAGATCAACGTCGTGCTGGTCTTGTACGCCGTGCTGTACCATTTAGCGGTATGTGGTTTTGGAGTGATACTATGCGTGAAATGTCAAACTGGGCTGCGGACGCAGGCTGGATTGATGGCCCTGAACCTGATCTTTCTGATTTTGAAGGAGAAGGCGTGGAAGGTGCCTAATAGATTAGTCCATTGATGTTAGTGCAGTAAAAACTGCAATAGGATAGCGGAGATACCTGATGCCGATTCTGATTAACGATAACACTGCACGAGTTCAATACGTTGCCACTAGTGGGCAGACTGTATTTATTGTGCCTTACGAGTTTTTCGAGGTTGGTGATCTCAAGGTTTATAATGGTAGCGCGTTGCTGACGTATAATAGCAGCCCTTCATCTGCATCGCAGTACTCCGTAACTGGTGCTGGCGTTACTGGTGGTGGCTCTATTACACTGGGTTCGCCGGGAGCGACAGCAGGCAATATTATTACTATTGTGCGTGATATTCCTATTAAGCGCATTACCGATTTTCCAAACGCTGGCCCATTTAACATTCAAGCTTTGAATGCTGAACTGGACAAACTTACTGCCGTGCAGCAAAATCTGGAAACAGATCTTGATAACCGCGTTATTCGTTTGAGTGACTCTGATACACCAAACACTTTGTCTGCAATTCCAAACAAAGCTGCTCGTCAAAATAAAATTTTAGGCTTTGATGCACAAGGCCAGCCTGTGGCTTATGATTCAGCATCTTTTGCTACCTTGGCTTCTTATGCTACAGCTTTTGCTGATACATTTATTGGCAATGGTAGCACCACTACCTTTACATTAAGCGGCGATCCTGTTGTTATTGCGAACCTCGACGTTTCTATTAACGGCGTAACGCAGGTTCCGTTTACTAATTACACCCTATCAGGAACAACATTGACAACTGCGGCTGCTGTGCCGAATGGTGCAGTGATGCTTGTTAAGTTTAAAGAGGGATTGCCAAACTATAGCGGCGATTCGCAGGATGTAAGATATAATCCTAGTGTCTCTGGATCTGTTCAACGCAGTGTGAAAACCAAGCTGAAAGAAACTCTTTCCGTCAAAGACTTTGGCGCTGTTGGAGATGGTGTAACTGATGACACCACTGCATTTCAAAACGCTTGGGCTGCATCAAATCCGCAAGCTGTATTTGTTCCTTCTGCGTCATACAAAATAACTGGTACTGTTACTGGAAAGTTTTATTCCTTTGGGGCTGTGACAATAGTTTCTGGAACCGTAACATCCATTACCAATTTAGTTCCATAATGCTAACATTCTAAAGTAGGATAATCCGATGTCACTTACCAAAGTAACAAACACGATGATTGCGGCATCTCCTATCCGCCCTCAGGATTATGGAGCCGTTGGCGATGGCGTTGCTAACGATACAACTGCTATGCAGGCTGCAATTAATGCGGCTATTGCACAGAAAACATATGTAGAATTAAACGGCGCTTTTAAATTTGGTGCTTTAACTATCAATGGCAAGTGCAGAATTACAGGCACTAATGGGCGTACATCCATTACTGCCATTGCTGGCAACTACGATATGTTTACGATCAGTGGCAATGACGTCACGATTGAAAATCTTTACATCGATGACACTGCGAAAACTGGTGGCTGGGACTTTACCCTTGCTTGCGGCACATCGACGATTGAGCGCATCCAGATATTAAACATCAATACGTTTTATAGCTTTGGTTTTGCGCGTGATACTGGAACCACTGGTGTTCACGTTACTACTCGCGTCACGGAATGCCAAGCTCGTGGTCACCGTGGTCATGGCATTTACTTTACGCGCCCGTTTGCGTTTATTTTCTTGACGCAAATCTCGATTGATTATGTTGGCATGGGATCAGCAGCCAACTTCACAGGTTTTTATTTCAATCCAGCAGGTATCGGCGGCGGCGCTGGCGGTCTGGTTATGGACGATTGCGACGTTCTCGGCACGATGGGCGTCTTCACCAACGCCAACCAGCGCGGCTACGACATCCGCAACACGGCAGCGGTTTGGATGAAACAGTGCCGCGCAGATACTGTATGCGAGATCGGCTTTGTCTTTGATACAATCACAGGTTTGCATCTTGTAGGCACTACTGCCGGACTATGCGGAAGCCACGGCTACTACTTGACCAGTGTTATCAACTCTAGCTTTGTTGGCATAGAAGGCTTTGGTCGCAACTATCTAACTAGCCCACCCGCAGGCGCTGATGGTATCCGTTTCGTATCTGGCTGCGGCGATATTGTAATTACTGGCGGCTATATGCGCGACTTTACTGGCAACGGTTTTTACAAAGTTGCAGCGCAAGCTGGCCCAATTAATATTGGAACTATGCAATTGATTGCCAATACGCTGCGCGGTGCTGCATCGTCTGGCAACAGCCCAGTGTTGCTAACAGGTATTCAGTTTCGCGGTAATGTCGCTGGAAACTATAGCTTGGGTGGTAACTCTGACTATCTCCAAGCTTCGCAACTCGACGCAACCACGGTGGTCAATGTTGGCCCCGGCCCTATTACTGGATAATCACATGGGAACTATTGACGAAACTCAAGCGCAACTCAACACGCACGAGGAAGTTTGCGCATTTCGCTATGACAGTATTTGTGCTCGATTGAAGCGTCTTGAAAGCATCGGCATCGGCGCTTGCGGAACCATTATCTTATTGTTGATCGGCATATTACTGAACTTAGTTCAAAAGGGCGCTGCGTGAAATCTGTGCGCCCACCTTGGTTAAAGGTTGCCTATAGTTTTTTGGGCTTGCGCGAGGTTGTCGGGCCTAAGCACAATAAGATTATACTAGGCTGGCTTGAAAAACTTAAGGCTTGGTGGCGCAATGATGAAACGCCTTGGTGCGGTGTGTTTGTAGCGCACTGTATGCAGGAGGCGGGTCTTCCTTTTCCTAAATATTATATGAGAGCAAAAGCTTGGGCTGATTATGGCTCATTGCTGCGCCGTGATAGACTTGCCTCTGGAGCGATATTAGTCTTTGATCGCGCTGGTGGTGGTCATGTTGGATTCTACGTTGGCGAAGATGCTGGACATTATTTTGTTCTTGGTGGAAACCAAGGCAACGCTGTTAGTGTGATGAAACTTGGCAAGTCTCGGCTTGTCGCATCGCGCTGGCCTTTTGGGGTGTCTGTAATTGGCAAGCCTGTATATATGGATGGCGGAATAGTTTCCGTTAATGAAGCATAAGGAAAGTAATATGAACCTTCTATCTTGGTTATTAAACCGTTTGAAAGAACCAAGCACCTATGCTGGCTTTGCTGGTTTGGCTTTGGCATTTGGTCTTTCTGACGCTGAATGGGCTGCTATCTCAGCAGCCATAGCTGGTATAGCTGGCGTAGCCGCTGTATTCTTAGCAGAGAAGCCAGCCGAATAATGAAGTTCCTGACGTCCTTGCTGGCTTTAATCGAGAGGTTCTTTGCCTACCTCGATAAAGCGCGTTGGAAGCAGCAAGGGCGTCGGGAAACGATCAAGGAAATGAACGATGCCATTAACAGGCAAATTGCACTTGGCGAAGCTGCCGTTGTTATTCCTGATCCTGAGCGCGACGAGCGGTTGCGTAACAGATTTGACCGAAGTCGCTCCAGCAAATAGCTATTGCACCATTGCAAAACCCATCAGCTACGATGCAACGCAAGACACTCCTGAAACTGTGGCAGAAATAGAGCTACATAACAGCGTCTTTGTTTGCTTGTGCGAGGATGATTGTCCGAAAGGCAAGTAAATGCCGCCGACCATAACCATCGACGAAGAGTTATATAAATACTGCACCCCTCGGCAGAAGCAGGTTCTTGAAGCTATAGAACGCCTTGGCAGTGCTAGAGCCGCATCCGCTGAATTAGGAATGAACATAGGCGGTGCAAGCGAAACTTATATTGCCGTAAAACGTAAGGCTGCAAAGTTTGGTTATGCGCCAGAGCATGACTTCACTCGCCCTGTGCCTGATGGCTTTATCGCCAAGGGCGTAAGCACCTATTACAATGCTGAAGGCAAACCATCTGGGCAATGGGTAAAAGCATCACTCAGCCATGAAGCTCTTGTAGACGCTATGAGAGAGGCAATCGAAGGCTTCAAGGGTGATATAGACCAAGCAAGCCCTATCGTTGCCCCTGTGGCTTCTGACGAGCATCTATGCAATCTTTACACGTTCACCGATTACCACCTTGGAATGCTGGCATGGCACAAAGAAGGCGGCAACGATTGGAACATCTCTATTGCGGAGCGCACAATCATTGCCGCGCTGCAACAGATGATCGAGCAAAGTCCTAAAGCGCATACCGCAGTCATCAATATACAAGGCGACTTTCTGCATACGGATGGCAAGACGCCAGTGACGCCAGCATCAAAACACGTTCTAGACGCTGACAGCCGATTCCCTAAGATACGCAAGTCCGCGATCCGCGTCATTCGATCAATGGTAAATATGTCACTGCATCGGCATCAAGAAGTGCATCTAATTATAGCTGAAGGCAATCACGACGAAGAAGCAAGCGGCTGGCTGGCTGACTTGTTCTCGGTGCATTACGAAGAAGAACCTCGCGTCACTGTCAATGATAGCGTCCTGCCATTCTATGTCTTTGAATGGGGCAATACGATGCTGGGCATCCATCACGGGCATAAGGTAAAGAACGAGAGCCTACCGCTTTTGTTTGCCGCCCAGTTTCCACAAGAATGGGGTCGCACGACACGGCGCGAAATACACTGCGGCCACCGCCATCACCGCGATGAGAAAGAGTATAATGGTGTGACAGTTGTGCAACACCCCACGCTGGCGGCGCGTGATGCCTATGCTGCGCGTGGAGGTTGGATTGCGGATCGAGCCGCTTGGGCTATCACATACCATAAGAAATATGGAGCTGTTGGCCGCGTTATGATAACGACTGAGATGCTTGAAGCAGACTAGATTTACTCAACGAAGCGCAAACCAAATGTCCGCAAGGTATCTTGCCCGTTCTCAAAATCCTTTTTTTCATACAATGAACCACCACAACATTCGGGATCGCTACATGAATTGTCGCCCAAGTAGCCAAGCATATCAATGCAAGCATTATAAAGCGCATATAATTGATCAATATTAATATTCCGCCATTCATCGGTCATTTGCTTTCCTTTAGTGCTGCGAGAACGATTGCAACGTCTCTACGCCATTGCTGACGGCTATCGCTATCAGGGTCTAAATCCCATACGCATCCATTGGATTCGCATAACGCACGTTCGATTGCATCGGTCTGGGGCGGAAGGGGTGGTGTCACCCCAAAAGCGGCTAACCATCCTTCAGTCACAGCAATCTCTCAATCTCAATACCTCGCCGGATGCCCTGCTCTACGAGACGCATCCAAATGGTGTGATCGTAATCACCAATAAGATAACGCGTCCCGTCATCGTTGTCCTGCTTCTGTGCTTGCTCGGCACAGATTTCCCGTGCGGCCAGTGTGATTTGTTCGTCAGTCATCTGCTAACACCTCTGGGGCTGGCTGCAAACCTTCCATAAATTTTGCCCAAACTGCTAATGCACCCACCATAAATGGGCCATCGTCTTGTTCACCACTTTTGATTTGTCGGATAAACTCTGGGTTGCCATGCGTTTTCTCCACATGATCAGCAACCACTCCTCTAAGTTCTGTCAATGTCACTTGCTTCTCCCATTAATATTAAGTGCGCCTAGCCATTAAACGCCCAACCAAAATAACGTCTTTCCCCAGATCTTCTGGAGGATACCCTGCCTTCAACATGGCGACAATCGCTTCTAATGCTTCGGCTGCGGCTTCTGCATGGTCTGTCATAATATCACTCCCAATGTTCATTTCTTTCTATGGCATCAGCCGCCATCTCCAAAGCTTCGGTCATCCAATATACGGCGACATAATCATATTCTGCACCTTTAGAATAAATGCCTTTGCCAAATATCTTGTCTGAACTGCTGCGCAAAAATGTTAATATACGCTGCTGTTCTTCTAAACTATCTTGGCAAAACTCCGTATCTGGTATTGGCATCAGCTTCTTCCTTTTTGCTTTCTGCCCATGTCATACCATTGGCTCGACGTAGCGGCCATGCACTATCCGAACTGGTGCGGCGATTTGGATTTGGTCGATGAGCCAAGATAAACTTAATGTCATGCTTGCTCATGTTGTTCTCCAGCAACGAACCTCTTGGGTTTTGCGGTCAATCCGCACAGTAAAAGTGCCACCATATTTTCTGGAATATGCACCAGCGGCACTTCTCAGAAGTTTGGAATCTTCAATTTCAACCACAAAACTATCCCCTACTTCCATTTCTGGAAAAGGATATATACGTGGACGTCCTTTATTTGGGCTTTCCTTTGGCATTGGTACGTTTTTTTCTATTTCGAAAGTCATTGTATTCTCCAGTAAAAGGGCGGGGCAATAACCCCGCCTGCTAGATTAAAAAGGAACTACGTCGTCGAGGTCATCCGAGTTATTAGTAGGATCATCAGCGACAAATGGAGATGATGCAGAAGGTTTACTATCGCCGCGCTCTCCCATTAAAATCATCTTGCCATCAAAGCGGCCAACAACAACTTCAATAGCTGTCTTTGCAGTGCCATCTTTGCCTTGATACTCGCGGACATTTAGTTCGCCCTCGATGTACACCTTGCTGCCACGGGTTAAATATTCCTGTGCAAGCTGGGCTTTCTTACTGTCAAAGACAGTGATGTCCCACCATTGCGTGAACTTTTCACCCTTTACCACCTTGTTGGTGGCAAGCGAAAAACGGGCAAAGATATCGCCATTATTTGTTTGACGGATCTCAGGGTCACGACCCACGTTACCAATCAACAGTACCTTAGATAGCATTACTCAACTCCTTCTTCTTTCTTGCAAAAGCCTGTCGGCTTACATTGACTCGTGCCTGATCCACCTTGGATACGGCATCGATGATTGAACGATAATGGCCTAGCAAATTGTCTAGTCCCTCTACTGTTTGGGCAATCTCAATTTGATCTACAAAATCCTGCAATGCAGCAATGTTAGGATCATCGAACTTTACGTTTTGATCCATGTCTGGATCATCTCCAGTTTCAAGACCCAGCGTTTTAAGAAGCGCATATTTTACTGCATATGACATAGCTTTACCCGGCCCCTTATCTTGGTCATCAATCCCATAACCAAAAGTTTCGACATTAATAAAATCTACAGGCTCATCGATATTCACAAACCGAATAGTCATAGAACATTGTGTACGGTTACCTATCTGCTCATGCTGCACACGGATTGGGTAATACACTATGCCTGCTTCAAGTAACGCAGGTCGCACTTTTGCTGTCACAACATCGTGACTTACGATGCTGTAACGCATTCCCTGCTTCTTATCCTTTTGGATATAGGTTACTTTTTCCATGGCCTTTGCCAGTCGTTGATGTAAATTCATGCGTTAAACTCCCTGTGTTTCCATACGATAGCACCTCTGCCACTTGGCATTTTGCGGCGCTGTTCTGTTGGCACAATCATGCCACTCTTAGTTAATTCTGCGCGGCGACTGCGGTATGTTGAACCATGATTCTGGAATGCATTGCCCAGTTCATAGTCTGTAAACCCGCGCTCACCTTGATCCCAAGCATACGCAAGAACATCTTCTTGGATTAATGTAAGGCTATCGATTATGCTCTTGGCAGCATATTTGCTGGTATCTGGATCGTGCAGGCGATGTAATTTTTTTGCATCAATCATGTCTCCTTCTCCTTCCTTAAACTTAAACGACCACGGCGATCACGGCGGACGATGATGCCGCTGCCGAATGCTTCGGCGGCATCGTCCGGCACGAGAGCCTTAATTTCCTTGGCTTTGTCTTCATTTATTTTGGCAGGCTCGATGGTATCAAGCCACTCTTGTGCCAACACAGGCCATGAATTGGTGGTGGACATATCAACTGAGCGCATATTATCGATCAGGATTGTCTTAGCCAACGCCTCCGCTTTTTCGGAGGCTGCGGCGTTGTCTTCTGGTGGGACTTTATTTTGTACGTGCCACCAAAAGGACTGCTCAGCAGTGATAAGCTCGGCAATGTAATCATCATCACGAGTGACAGTGCAATACTCAGGCTCATTGTTGCCAAAGATGCACGAGAAGTAGCACTTATCTACCTGAGCCACAGCCATGTAATGCTGAAGCTGCGCCATATAATAGCGAGCTTTCTCACGCAGGTTAGTAAATGATCCAGTGTGTTTGCATTCTAAGAAGGTTCCCTCACTAGAAATCCAGCCATCAAGATGACCATTCATGAACGTGTATACTGGATGCTCTCGGAATGTATCTTCTGTTACAGTAAGCCCAGACTTCATCTCAAAAAACTTCTTGTGCAGTGGCTCGGTCAAGATCCCAAGCTGCACCTTGAACACATTGCTCAAGTCTTCGGGCTGCGTAAGCCCAACCTTTTCATTGTATAATGATAGCCAGTCTCCACGCATAATGCGCGTAGCATCACTGCCACCAATTCCTCTGGTACGATCCATGTCTTTCTCCTTTGTTGTGTTATTGTTTGTGTGATTTACGACGTTCTGCGGCGTCTGTAAATTCTTTTGTTGCATATTTTAAATGATTATAGAACACATCTATATCGGTACGCCCATCCTTGGCTGCTTCAATAAAGTCGGCAGGCAATGGAAGGCGCGGCCACTTGTGCGTTTTGACAAGACTCATGCAGGCGTATTGAAATTTATAATACGGCATATCCTGCAAGGCATAGAAGTATAACTTTAATCCATCTGCCATAGGCACAGAGCATTGCAGCATTTCAGCAAATGTACGCAAAGCATCTGCTATCTTCTCACGGGTGACAAGTGGTAACGCTTGCTGCGTAGAGGCGAGAGCAAGCGTTAGCTCTTGCGCACCCCCTTCAATTAGATCCAATGATATATTTCTGTCCTGTTCCAGTCCCCTGTATTCCGTCTGTGAAAACGCTAGATTGATCAAGCGCCTCACTGAGTCGTTGATGATTGTCTGAAGTTCGGCTGGTGTTCCGTCGTGTTTTGGCATTGGCAAACTCGACAGATCTTCGTATCCAATTACGCCACGTTGCTCTCCAGTCTGCCTTTTGCTTTCCTTCGGCAATCCAGTAATCACGGAACCTATCTGTTTCATTATCGATCTCACTCTTCGTTAGGGCAGGAAACTTCATAAGCGCCCAGTTAATCTCCTCGTCACCGACATTCCAATCTGAAGGCAAAACGTGTTGACGCGCACCGCGTTTCAGAGTGGGTTGTATCATTGGTGTATCTATAAATGTATTGGAGGAACGTGGTTCAGGGGTGGGCGGAACCTCGTTCAGGGGTGGGGGGAACGTAGTTCCGGGGTCAAGTGTGAGGTGATACAAGTTTCCCTTGCCGGGTTTTTCTTGTGTATCGACAAGCCCAAGCTCTTCCAGATTGCGAATTACTTTTCGCAAGCCACGCTCTGATAGTGATGTCTTGTTTGCAAGCTTGGCAATCGAAGGCCAACAGATACCCTCATCGTTTGACCAATCAGCCATAGCTATAAGGACTAGCTTTTGGGTGGATGTCAATTGAACTTGCCAAGCCAAGTTCATTAGTCTAATGCTCATCGTATCGCACCTCTCCTCCTTTTATTTAGGTGTGGTTACTCTCTCTCCTAGCCTTAGGCCCCGCTTCGTGCGGGGTCTTTTTTATCCGATGATGCCTTCCCATTTGGCTACATCTTTGGCTGGTATCTCAATGATTTTAATATCAAAGCAAGCTTCTACAAGTTTCTTTTTTATTTTATAAACGTCAGTTATCATGCCTTTAACATCTTCTACCACAGTCTTTATTGTGTGTCCACGATCATCGATGACGCAGTATTTAAAATCAGATCGATAAGTTGTGATCTTTTGATTCCTTACAACGCATTCATAAGGTGGCTGAAGGATCAGGTTTTCGATCTCACCTCGTTCTTGCATTGCTTTCAATTGCAGGTAACGTGTGCCTTCTGCTTTTGAATGGAAGAAGATTCCATCAATGCGCTCACCTGCTGCATTGTATTTACCCTTCCTCACTCCAACCTTTCCAGCACGGCCAGCAGTACCACGTTTTCGCAAAGTCTGGGGAGAAGCTGGGATCTCTGGTGTTACCGCAGACTTGGCAGACTTTGATGATGGGTTCAGGGTTGGTTTTTTTCTTGGCATTTTGATACCTCTTGCGCAATGATACGTACTCCTAGTGCTTTAGCCCAGCACATAAAGAAGAATGCTCCGGGCAAACGGGCTTTGCTTTCCCATTTAGCGACCATCGATTCTGAAACCCCAATCATCTGATCTAAATCTGATTGGCTGAGTGAAAGTTCTTTTCGCCTTGCGATTAAAGAATCGATCAGTTCATCATAAAAGACAAGCTCACTTGGGCTGGCTTTTAATGTGTGTATCCGTTTCAATGCAGCCTTTCCATCGGCACTGAGCCAATGGAAAGATAGCATTTCTTCTTTATCAGACATCTGAAAGTATACTACCAGCTATGCGTTCGACAGCAACACGGGCATCTTGATGCTTGAGGCCACGCGCATAAGCGGTAGCACCAGTAACAATATCCCAAGGGCTGCGCATAGGGCGTCCTTCATCTGCATTATGAGCAAGCTTAATAGCCTGTGCTTGGTTCTTCGTAAACCTTTTGATTAACACTGCGTCAACACGCTCTTCGTCTAGGTAAATAGACTTGGCATTAGCGACAGCATCTACAATAGAATGGTTAGATGCAGTCTGTAATGACTCAAGTGCAGGCATTATCTCACTGGCCCACCGATGTGGAGCGTTGAGCGAGTGACGAATCGATACCTCTTTGTAGCCATGCGCTCCCCATACAATGCGGTTGCTGCATACATAATCAAACAAGAAGGTTCCGATCTTTAGTGTCGATGAACCGACCTCGCTATTCTGCACAAAGAAACCACGCGCAAGCAAACCTGACTCTCCATTGCGGCGATCAGGAATCTCGACGCGGTTCTTTTCATCGGCAAGAAACACAAACATATCACGATCACCAGCAAACAAAGTGGTGTTATCTTTAGTTATCGTAACTTGTTTGCCGAACTCACCGGGAACAGTGAACTGTGCATCAGGGCCGCTGCCAAAGTTGCGAACCAGTGCGTCCACTACATCAGCATTCCAAATGCGACCATAAGTAGGGCCAGTTACTGCGGACAGTTGGTCTTCTCGTGATAGCCAGCCCACCTGCTCGACCTTGCGCTGTGCCATAGATTGATTGAGGCAATCGCTGACCAGATCGCTTGGCAATGTACGCATATAAGATGCAGGCGCACCAACAAGTTGGCATAGCTGACCAAAGGCCCAGTGACTAGGCGCAGTAACTCGATCATCATCCATCATGATAGCAATAGATCGAGGGTCATCTTCTACGGGTGCTATGGACAAATTGCGGTTAGCAATTGTTCCCATCTGTGAGATGATACGTTGCCTGCGTGTGAATGCAGCCATATCATCGAGGGAAATAAATCGTTCATCATCAGGACGCTTAGCCCATTGTTGATGCGCTTGTGTAAGTGTAGTCATTGTTCTCTCCTTAGTTAGGAATTATTATAGGTTTCCAATCACCTTCATCACCATCTCCAATCGAATAAATGTCTTCACGATTGTAAGCGTTGATGTCAGGATCATTTAATCGCAATAGCATTAACATAGTTTCTACTGTTCCATTCCAATGAAAGTCACAGTCAAATGTTTCGCCGTTCAGTGCGCCAACGATTTCATAATCGCCATCACTGCGCGGCCATGCGAAGGTGATGTGGTTTGGATATTTACGCACGGTCTTTTACCTCATGCTGTAGCAGATCAATGCTGAATACTATATTTTCTCGACGATAAATTGTTTCGTCATTCTCGCTATCGTAACAGATAGGTTGAACGAACTTAATTAATTCAAGCACTTGTTGCACCTTGTCGATAGGTACAAGGAAGCGTTGATAACTAATAGACATTACAACATAATCAGTCTTCTTCATTTCTCTTCTCCAATAAATCGTGGAAGCCAAGTCGCCTTGCTTCCTCTTCAAGTTGACGCACTCTATGTCGTGCGCGTTCTAATTGTTCAGGCAGTTGCCTGATTCGGTACATTAATTTTTTAATATCTTTTTCTTCTGCATTCATCAGTGTCTCCTGATTGCATCTTGGAGGTAAAGGATTTCAGTACGCAGATCGTCGATCAAAAATGAGAGGTTGTTTTCTTTTGCAACGGCTAAACAATTAACCATCGTTTCAAGTTCCTCTGCTATCTCAGCAATTTTATAATCACGTTCTGCAAAGCGGTAAGCTTCTGGCTGCATATCAAAATCATACAACACTGCCTTCATTTTACTCATCTTACTTTCTCCTAGTTAAACATATTTTTATTTTTATATGCTCTGTTAAACGCTGGTTGGCAAGCGATTTAGCTGCGGCCAGCGCACACCACTTCACCCTTTAGGGTAGGCGGAAGAAAAAAAAGGTGGGGCCGAAGCCCCCGGAGTTATACCTCCTTGTTATTCTCTAGATTGCGGACAACAATCCAAAGCATAAATACGATGTTGATGAAAACGAATGCCTCAAAGGGCAGGATGTGCGATATATCCATGATGATTCTCCCTAAGGAGGTGGCTTACGCCACCCCCTCCTCTGCTGCTGCTGATACGCCACCTTCGCGGATAGCTTCTACGTCAACGCCGAAGCGTTTGGCGGACTCAAGCGCGGCGCTTTGGAAGTCCTTACGAACTTGTGGTTTATAAGTTGGGCGAGTGAAACGCTCACCTGTGTGCTTGAGATGTCCTTCTTCAGCGACTTCCAACAGCGCATTGAGCGTAGTGACCTGCGTTTGCATACGGTCTGCCCAGTCAATAGCGCGGACTAGTTGTTGCTCACTGATTTCGTCACCACGGTGAGCACGAGCGGCAACGCGAACTCGTTCGCTTGCGAGGTCAAGCTGTTCTGTAGATGACTGCAAAGTCAAGGCGGCTGAGTAGCAGATGCCGTTGAAGAATCTCCGTTGAGCATATGCGAGTGCATTGACCTCGATCTGTTCACCAGTATCACGGTCTGTTTTTATCATTGGTTCAGTCATGAACTCAGCGATGGTATCGATTGCTTTTGTAAGTGCATTAATAGTAGTCATGTTACTTCTCCTAGTTGGTAACTTCGGGGCTATCCCGAAGGTGGCCCTAGCTGAAAGGGCGTTCGTGGTTCTGGCGCAAGGCCGCACCGCAGGTGGGCCTGCGTAGCAGGTTGCCTTGTGACAGGTTCCGAACCCCTGTAGGCAGGGACAACTAGGGTAGACCAGAAGGGAGCAACGGAGACGCAACCTGAGCAGTATGGCACTTACAAAAGCAATCGGTGCCGTCTCTTTTATCAGTCTTTATCAGTACTTATAATCAGTCCATTGACAGGTCGAAGAGGTCTGTCGTACCTCTCGCGCGCGGAATACTTAATGACAAACGGAGCTGCCTTTGCATGGTTAATGTAGTGAAGCCAATCGAGTCTCCTAATGGTGCTCTCACTGAAATGCAGGATCGGTTTGTAGATGCTTATGTATCCAATGGCGGTCGCATAGAGAAGGCTGCTATCGAAGCAGGTTACAGTGAGACATCTGCTCGTACCTTAGGCAGTAGATTAGCTAAAGATCCCCGTATCTTACAGGAGATATATAGACGCACTGTAGAGCAGATTGCATTAGCTGCTCCGAAGGCTTTAGCAACAGTTGAGCGATTGGCCGTAACAGCACGTAGTGAGAAGGTACAACTTGAGGCAGCAGCAGATCTGTTGAATCGAGCAGGCATCAAGGCTCCAGATAAAGTCGATCACAGGATTAACGGAGAGATCAGTGTTACTATCGATCTCGGTGGCAAGTGATAACTGATAGGAATCTGTACCCCCCATGTGTAGTGTAATGCATGGGGTGGGGTCAAAAAATGGAAGAGGTGGTATTGCGAGTGAACCCCTATCTGTATTTTTCCCTTCAAACCCGCGAGGTGAATGATGGCATACACAAAGCCCGGACTTAGGGATCGTATTAAGGCCGCTGTGATGCGTGGCTCTGAAGGTGGTAAGGCTGGTCAGTGGTCTGCGCGTAAGGCTCAGTTGGTGGCTCAGCGTTATGAGAAGGCTGGTGGTGGTTACTCTGGTGGCAAGACGAAGGAGCAGGAGTCGCTCTCTAAGTGGACAAAGCAGAAGTGGCGCACTAAGTCTGGTAAGAAGTCGTTAGTTACTGGTGAGCGTTACCTGCCGGAGAAGGCAATTAAAAAATTGTCCCCCTCCGAATATGCGCGGACTAGTGCGGCGAAGCGTGAAGGCATGGCGAAGGGCAAGCAGTTTGTTCGGCAGCCTAAGTCCATTGCCGAGAAGGTTAAGCAGTTTAGAAAGTAGGAGTATTGATATGCCGATGGTTGGTGACAAGAAGTTTGGTTATGGTGCTAAGGGTATGGCTGCTGCTAAGAAGGCTGCTGTCAAGACTGGCAAGCCAATGAAGATGGCTAAGCCAAAGGCTAAAAAGAAATGAAGAAGAAGAACTGGATCAAGGACGCAATCAAGAAGCCCGGTGCGCTACGCAAGACTGCTGGCGTGAAGAAGGGTGAAAAGATTCCTGCCAAAAAGCTGGAGGAGCTTGCGGAGAAGAAGGGTGTTACTGGGCAACGCGCTCGGTTAGCCAAAACTCTCAAGGCAATGGCGTCTAAGCGTGGCTAAGGATTATCGCCTCTCTAAAGCTGGTGTCGCTGGGTACAACAAACCCAAGCGCACACCTAGCCATCCCAAGAAGTCTCACATCGTTGTGGCTAAAGAAGGTAGTCTAATTAAGACGATCCGCTTTGGTGAGCAAGGTGCTAAGACTGCTGGCAAGCCCAAGGCTGGCGAAAGCGAGGCGATGAAAAAGAAACGAGCAAGCTTCAAGGCTCGTCATGCTAAGAACATCCGTAAGGGCAAACTGTCTGCCGCTTACTGGGCTGACAAGGTAAAATGGTAAATGGCCTATCCGATACGCCCGAAAAATCTAAAGAAGATCGGTGTCGATGATGACAACGTAGCCGCGCTACGCGATCTTCAGCGTAAGGTTACGGCGTTGACGGAAGGCCAGCCTAACCAAGCTGGTGTAGGCTCTTTGACTTGGAGCGATGCGCTCGGCACTTTCACTATTACAAAGCCCGGTGGAACTGTTGTTCCTGTAGGCACTGTAACTAGCGTTGCGGCCTCTGGCGGCACTACTGGTCTTACCTTTTCTGGTTCACCTATTATTGGATCTGGTACTCTCACACTTGGCGGGACACTTGATTTAGATAACGGCGGAACTGGCGCGACTACTGCTGCCGGAGCGCGAACCGCTCTTGGTTTGGGTACTGCTGCTACTACAGATGCCTCTGCATATGCTACCGCGGCTCAAGGCGCTAAAGCTGATACTGCTGTTCAAACTATTTTATCTGCCGATGGTTCTGTAACTATAACTGGAACTACAGCTATAGACCTTTCCGTTGTCGTTGCTGGTTCAACATCTAATGTCCTGCTGCCTGTTCGCAACACCACGGGCGCAACGCTCACAAAAGGCACTGCGGTATATATCAGCGGCGCTACTGGTCAGCGTTCTACTGTTAGTAAGGCGATTGCAACAAGTGACGCAACATCTGCGCAGACACTTGGTTTAGTTACCGCTAATATTTCTAATAACTCCAATGGCAATGTGACGCTTATTGGAACCATTATTGATATTGATACATCTGCCTACACGGATGGTCAGCAACTATATCTTAGCCCAACAACGGCTGGAACACTGACAGCAACTAAGCCATATGCACCTGACCACTTGGTTTACATGGCAGTTGTTGAATACGCGCATCCAGTGCATGGCAAGTTATTTGTCAAAGTCCAAAACGGTTATGAAATGGACGAACTGCATAATGTTGCGGCCCAATCCCCTGCTAATAACGATGGCCTGTTTTACAACACAACGACAAACTTATGGGAAAAGAAGTCGATTGTTACGGCGCTTGGTTACACACCTTACAACGCTACAAACCCTGCTGGCTACACGACTAACACAGGAACAGTTACTAGTATTAACTTAACTGCTGGCACAGGCATCGCCGTTTCTGGTGGGCCAATTACGTCTTCTGGTTCTATTACTGTAACGAATACCGCGCCAGATCAGGTCGTATCTTTAGCTGGCGCTGGCACAACTGCCATTACTGGAACATATCCAAGTTTCACGATTACATCGAATGACCAGTATGTCGGAACTGTAACAAGCGTTAGCGGCGCAGGCACTGTCAACGGCATCACGCTTACTGGATCAGTAACTAGTAGCGGCTCTTTGACGCTGGGCGGAACTCTTAGCGGGATTGTTAATAGCCAACTGACAAACTCATCTATTACAATTAACGGCTCTGCAATTAGTCTTGGCGGTTCTGTTTCGGTTGGGACTGTTACAAGCGTTGGTGGCACTGGCTCGGTAAATGGAATCACGCTCACCGGCAATGTCACTTCAAGTGGCAGTCTAACGCTCGGCGGCACACTGTCGAACGTCAGCCTCACAACGCAAGTCACAGGCACACTTCCAGTTGGCAATGGCGGCACAGGCACAGCTACGGCGTTCACCACTGGCTCCATCGTCTTTGCTAACTCATCCGGCATTTACGCCCAAGACAATGCCAACTTCAACTGGAACAATACCAACAAGACGCTCGGTGTTGGTCGCACTGCATCATCTAACGTGCGCGTTTATTCCAAGGGCGGCACAACGGGTTCAGGCGCGTTCTCTTACTATGGTGAGAACAGCGCGGGGACTGGCTGCTTTGGTATCCGCGACGATGGCGCATTTTATTCTGGTCAAGCATCTCTTTCGCCTTACAACCTGACCACTGCTGCTGCTGCAAACCTAGTCGTTGCTGCGGACTATTATCTGTATCGCTCAACTTCTTCGGCGCGTTACAAGAAGAACATTGTTGATTATGATCGCGGGTTGGATGCGATAATGTCGCTACGCCCTGTCTATTACGAAGGCAAAGGTGAGATCGACGAAGGCAAGCGGTTTGCTGGTTTTGTCGCAGAAGAAGTTTACGACGCTGGGCTAACTGAGTTCGTTGTATTGGACGAAGAAGGAAAGCCTGATGCATTGCACTATGGCAATATGAATGCGCTTTTAGTAAGTGCGCTACAGGAAGCTCTCTATCATATTACCATTTTAATTAAACGCGTAAACGAGTTAGAAAAAAAACAGTAAGGGACATTATGAGCTTTGCTAATATGATTTCTATTGAGGATCGCCGCCGCCTCCGGCACATTGTTCGCAAGGTTCATTTGTCGCATTATCCTGCTGACAAGCTTACCAATGTTGAATGCGATAAGCTAATCGATGCATGGGGGCCAGAAGTCGTGTCAGATATTATCCGCAAAACTATGAATGCTGGGCAGATCGCTTGAGTGGTTTAAAGTACAAGCCGGGCGGTGAAACGCTTCGGCAGTTCATGCTAGATGATCACTTCTTCCGTGGATTGCGTGGGCCTGTAGGTTCTGGCAAATCCGCTTGCTGCGCCATTGAAATGTTTCGTCGATCCTTAGCACAGGAACCAAACAGTGAAGGTATACGGAAAAGCCGTTGGGCCGTGGTACGTAACACTAATCCGCAGCTCCGCACCACTACCATTAAAACATGGCTCGATTGGTTTCCAGAGCATATATGGGGGAAAATGCTTTGGCATCCACCGCCTTATACTCACCACATCAAAAAGGGCGATCTGGATATGGAAGTTATTTTCTTGGCGCTTGATCGTCCAGAAGATGTAAAGAAACTTCTATCTCTTGAACTTACGGGCGTATGGATAAACGAAGCAAGAGAAATCCCCAAGCAAATCGTTGACGCTTGCACAATGCGTGTCGGACGTTTCCCTTCCATGAAAGATGGTGGGCCTACATGGTATGGCGTTATTGCGGATACAAACGCTCCAGATGAAGATCACTGGTGGCCTGTGATGGCAGGGGAAGCGCCTCTCCCAGATCACGTATCCCGTGAAGAAGCAATGATGCTTATTAAGCCGGACACATGGCGATTTTTTACCCAGCCGGGCGGTATGGTAGCCAATATCGACAATGAAGGTAATGTGCAAAACTACCAAAAAAATCCTTTGGCCGAAAATCTTTCGAACCTGACACCCAACTATTATCCAGATATTATCACTGGTAAGACTAAGAGTTGGATCGATGTCTATGTCATGAACAAACTTGGCAGCCTTTCTGATGGCAAACCAGTTTACCCAATGTTTGACGAGTCCGTGCATATTGCTAAGGAGCCAATTCTTCCAACGCCCGGTATTCCAATTATTGTCGGACTTGATTTTGGTCTAACCCCAGCGGCGGCTTTCTGTCAGATGGTGCGTGGGCGGTGGTTTGTGCTGCACGAATTGGTAGCGCAAGACATGGGGATAGTTAGATTCGCTGAGTTACTAAAGATTGAAATGGCCCAGAAGTTTCCGGGATCTCAGTTTATTGTGTATGGAGATCCGGCTGGTGACTATCGTGCGCAGACAGACGAACGAACACCATTCCAGATTTTACGGCAAGCTGGAATTACTGCTTACGTTGCACCAACAAATGATCCTGCACTGCGTATTGAAGCCGTAGCCACACCCCTCAATCGTATGGTTGATGCGCAGCCGGGCTTCTTAATTGATTCGCGTTGCAATAACTTAACCAAAGGTTTTCGTGGTGGCTATCACTATCGCAGACTACAGGTATCAGGTAATGCTCGGCATGAAGAAAAGCCGGAAAAGAATAACTTCTCTCACGTACATGATGCATTGCAATATGCTTTTTGTGGTGGCGGAGAAGGCCGTGCATTAACCACAGGTCGAACTGATACGCGTCCAGTAAATGGTCGCGCTATTTTTGATCTATTCAAAAAACCAAATAGATTGCGCCGCTCAACTTTTTAGTCCATTGCTTATCTAGGTGCAGTCGATTCATTGAGTTGACATGGGAGCTATATCTTATGTGCTTTAAGAAACCAAAGATGCCTGCTGCATCTACCGAAGAAATGCAGGCTGAGGCTGAATTAAAACAGCAGCGCGAAGCTATGCGAGCAGAATTGGCTACTGTAAAGGCCGAATCGAAAGATCGTCGTATGCAAGAAGCGATTGCTAAATCTACTGGTCGGTTTGGTTTCCGCTCTTTACTTTCTGGTCGCAAAGGCGGACAGGGTTTTGTTTCTCGCAGTTTGATGGGATAATTATAGATGCCTGTTGTACAACAGCCAGCGATTAGCATTTCTTCTAACGCTACAAGTGCGGAGCGAGTACTGGCTCGTTTTCAACGTGCCAAGGTTTTACGAGAGCCTTGGGTTTCAGAGTACGAAGAGTGCTATGAATACGCACTACCAAGCCGCGAAAGCTTTTATGCGCAAGCTGCTGGACAGTCTCGAACAGATAAAATTTTTGATGAGACTGCAATTGTGGGTGTGCAGGAGTTTGCATCACGCCTACAATCTGGTCTTATTCCTAATTATGCGCGGTGGGCTGAACTTATTGCAGGCTCAGAGATCCCAGAAGAAGAGCGTTCAGAAGTTAATAAAGCTTTAGAGGACGTTACTGAATACGTTTTTGAGATCATTCAGAACAGTAACTTTGCGCAAGAAGCAAACGAATCACTAATTGATATTGCTCTTGGCACTGCTTGTATGCGTGTTGACGAGGGTGATGCGCTTAATCCTGTAATGTTTACGGCAGTACCACTGCCACAATTATATCTTGATACTGGGCCAGATGACAAGTTGGACTCGATATTCCGTGAGCGTTCTATCAAAGCTTCGAATATCAAAGTCGCTTATCCCAATGCCAAGTTGCCAATGGAACTTGCGCGTGAACTTGCATCCGGCACAGATCGACACGTTACGATTGTAGAAAATGTGTATCGTGATTGGTCATCCACTGTAAACGAAGTCAATAAGTTTTGCGTTGTAATCCCCGAATACAATGAAATGTTGGTAGAAGAAACTTATCGTGGCACGGGTTCTAGCCCATATGTTGCGTTTCGTTGGTCTAAGTCGGCAGGCGAAGTATGGGGTCGTGGGCCGCTGCTTAATGCTATGCCTGCGGTAAAAACCACCAACCTCGTGGTGCAAATGATTTTAGAAAATGCTCAGATGTCAATCTCTGGAATCTATACTGCTGAAGACGATGGAATTATAAACCCGTCAAACATTCGCTTGATTCCCGGGACAATTATTCCCGTGGCTCCGGGCAGTTCTGGTATTCGTCCTGTCGGCTCTGCTGGTAGCTTTGACGTTGCTCAACTTGTGCTATCAGATATGCGGATGAACATTCGCAAAGCTTTGTACAACGAAATGCTTGGCAATCCGAATACTACGCCAATGTCTGCTACTGAAGTTGCGCAGCGCATGGCAGACTTGTCACGGCAAATTGGTTCTGCTTTCGGACGTTTGCAGGCAGAGTTTATCAATCCTATTTTGCGGCGTGTTCTTTATATTTTAAAGAAGCAGGGACGCATTGAGATCCCTACTATTAATGGTCGTGAGGTTCAGGTGCGCTCGACTAGCCCATTGGCTCAAGCGCAGGCGTATGAAGACATTACTTCAATCAATCGTTTCCTCGAACTAATACAAGGACGATTTGGCCCACAAATGGTAAACTTGTTTGTTAAGGGCGATGAGGCTACAAAGTACTTAGCTGCTAAATTTGGAGTGCCAGACAGCCTTGTCCGCAATGAAGCGGAACGGGCTGAGCTTGCACAAAACATATCACAGATGGGACAAGCGGGACAAAATGGAATCGACGCATCGGGTCTTGGGGGCTGACGGAATTAACCGAAGCTCTAAGGAAGACGAAGAACTTAATCAAATCATCTCAGCCTTGTTTCGATCACGGGCTGGTAAGCGGGTTTTAGATTACCTGCGATCCATAACTATTGAGTATGTAGCAGGCCCAAACATTAGTGATGGTGAACTGCGGCACCGAGAAGGAATGCGCTACCTTGTCGGTATCATCGAGGAGCGCATGAGAATGGGACAGAAGTGATGGAAGAACAAACTGAAAATGCAGAAGCAACTGAATCTGTAGAAACCCCTGCAACTATTGAGCGCCCAGAATGGTTGCCCGAAAAGTTTTGGGTAGACGGAAACGCATCCTACGAAAACCTTGCCAAGTCTTATTCCGAGCTAGAAAAAATGCGCGGCAATATGAAAGAGGCCGTGGTTAAAGAGTTTGAAGCTGAACGGATTGGTGCGCGTCCAGAATCACCTACTGATTACAAACTGCCCGAAGCGGACTATCTTGATGGTGATCAACTTGCAGGCAGTCCCATTGTTGAATGGTGGCGCAACTTTGCTCATGAAAGCGGCTACAATCAAGAGCAGTTTGAAACTGCTATTAACAAGTATGCTGAAGTCGAAGTCGCTCGAATTCAGGAATCTTATCAGCGTGAGATAGCTGCACTTGGTGAGAATGCCGATGCTCGTATTGAAGCTGTGACACTTTGGATGAACAATACTTTTAGCGAATCGCAACGTGAGGCATTGGCAGATGCCTGCGCTACAGCTTCTGGTGTTGAGGCTGTTGAGCAGATCATCAATATGCTTAAGGCTAGTGGGAATGTAGATCCTGCTGCCTTTGAAAAGCCACCAGAAGTTACTCGTGCAGATGTTGAAAGGATGATGCAGGATCGTCGCTATTGGCATCCTGCTGATCGTGACCCTGCTTTTGTTAAGCAGGTAGAGGACTTCTTTAAAAAATCTTTTAGCGCATGATCCGCAAGCTAAAAGCTAGTGACATTGCCGAGGTTATGCAATTAGCCAAGGCAATGCACGAGGAGTCGCCTTTTTATAATTGCTATCCTTTTAGCGAAGAAAAAATAACCAGACTTTATGAAGTCTTTCTTCATGATCCAGATTGGCTTTGCGTAGTTGCAGAGTTTAACGAAAAGATCATTGGCTTCTTAGCAGTAACAATTGTTCCTACCTTTTTTGGGGATGCTCGTTTTGTTGAGGACATATCTTTTTACGTTGAGCCTAAATATCGCGGGACTAGTGCTGCACTTCGTTTAGTTCGATTTGTAGAAGAGTGGGCTATCATGAATGAGGTCGCAGCAATTAGGGTTGGTATTACTACTGGCACTAATCCTAAAGCTGCGGGTAGTTTCTTTGTTCGTCTTGGTTACGAAGAAAGTGGCAGACTATACACGAAATTAGTTGGGATGAGCAATTAGTCCATTGATGTATTGTTCATTTCAATTGATTTGGACAGTTAGGCCCGCAAAGTTACCATCGGCCCGTAAGGATAACCGAATGCAGGACAGGAGCGGATAACCGACTGAAACTGTCGTCACTTAATGAAAGGTAGCTAAAATGGCTCTCGATATTAACGACGCGTTTGTTAAGCAGTTTGAATCCGAAGTCCACATGGCTTACCAGCGGATGGGTTCAAAGTTGCGTAACACCACGCGTTTTAAAGGTAACGTGAAGGGTTCGTCCACCACGTTCCAAAAAGTTGGTACTGGCGTTGCTGGTACTAAATCGCGTCACGGCAACGTGCCTGTAATGTCAGTTGATCACACTGCTGTAGAATGCACCCTCGGTGATTACTACGCTGCTGATTACATTGATAAACTAGACGAATTGAAGATTAACCATGACGAGCGTATGGTAATCACTCAATCGGCTGCTGCGGCTGTTGGCCGTAAGTCCGATGAATTGATTGTTGCTGCTCTTGATGGCACGAGCAACACCATTACCGAAAGCGGTACAACTGGCCTAACTATTGGCAAGATTGAAACTGTGTTTGCGGCATTTGGTGACAATGATGTGCCAGAAGATGGTGAGCGTTACTTCGTTGTTTCGCCTACTGCTTGGACTGATTTGCTGAACATTTCGGCGTTCGCTGATGCGGACTTCGTTGGTGCAGACGATCTTCCATACAAGGGCGGCATGGTTGCTCGTCGTTGGCTTGGCTTTATGTGGATGACCTTCTCTGGTCTCGACAAGGCTTCCAACATTCGCAAGAACTTTGCGTACCACCGTTCGGCTATTGGCCTTGCGTCGGGTGCAGAAGTTTCGACTGAACTGAACTACATTCCTGAGAAGGCAGCTCACCTTGCTACGTCGATGATGTCGCAGGGCGCGGTGTTGATCGATACTCGCGGCGTGTACGAAGTTCAGGCATATGAAGCGTAAGGAGATTTAATCATGGCACTTAATGCTTCAAATCTTTGGAAGGCAACTGGTGGTACCACGAGCCTTCACATCTATCGCTCGACAGATGCTATCGCTACTATTGTTGGTTCTGGTTACTTCAATGGAGTAACTAACAACCTCAAGCAGTGGGATGTTATCATCTGCGTTAGCGATACTGGTGGCACTCCTAAGGTGGATGTTGTGACTGTTACTTCGGCTACTGGTGCCGCGACTGTCACGACTACCGCTGTAGAAGGTGTGACTACTTCGTAAGCAATTGCGGGGAGAGATCTGTGGCTCTCCCCCAACTTTGGACTGGGTGCGTAGTCCCACGCGCTCAGTCCATTTGCTAGGAATTATAAATGGCTGTAACCGATGTAGACATTTGCGCTCGTGCGCTAGTTATGATTGGCGCTCAGCCGATTACGTCTTTTTCTGACGGAACAACCGAAGCTATTGTAGCGAGCAATCTTTATGAAGATACAGTTCGTGATCTTCTTACCCGCCATCGCTGGCGTTTTGCTTCTGGTCAGGCTCAACTTTCTCGTCGAACTGATGCCCCGCTGGATAGCTGGGATGCTGCGTATCAACTTCCTGCTAACTTACTTGTGCTGCATGACCTTACAGTCAACGGCTACAATGTAGTGTATGACCGCTATCAGAATCTTGCATACTGCAATGCGGATGCTGCTGATGTTGTGGTGGCAAACTATACGTTTCGAGCAGAAGAAGATCTCTGGCCTCCTTATTTTATTTCTCTGGTCGAAGTTTATCTTGCCAGTTTGTTTGCCTACGCCGTAGCAAATCAAATCCAAACTGCGGATTACTTAGATAAAAAGGCTTTGCGTCAATTGGCACTGGCTAGAAACATTGATAGCCAAGAGCAGACAACTCGCAAAATGGATCTATCTTTGTTCACTCGTGTGCGCAGGACGATTGGTTAATGGTTGTAGCGCGTCAGATTCAAACAAACTTTTCTAGTGGAGAGCTTAATCCGTTAATGCGGTTTCGCTCAGATACTGGCGCGTACCAAAATGGAGCGGCTCGACTGCGCAACATAGCATTGCTCAATACGGGTGGTGTTACGCGTAGACCCGGCACGACTTATCTTGCTGCACTGCCTGCTCGTTCTCGTCTAGTGTCATTCGACTTCGATGATAATGAGCGGTATATCTTTGCGCTTAGCAATGCCAGACTAACTGTTTATGATGTAAATGGAGCGCTTGTTGCAACTGTAACGAGCGGAGCAACTTGGACAACTAGCCAGTTATTTGAACTGACCTACACGCAGGTTGGCGACACAATGATCTTGGCACACCAAAGTTTTCGGCCCAAAGTCATTACACGCACAAGTGCATCTACCTTCACGATTACTGACTTTACGTTTGATCAATCCGTCAATGGCAGATTAACTTATCAACCATACTATAAGTTTGCCAATGATGCTGTGACGCTATCATGCTCATCTACAACGGGTAGTGTCACGCTAACAGCTTCGTCTGCGTCATTTACTGCTAACTATGTAGGACTGCGTTTGCGTTGGCAGGATGTCGAGATTGCCATTACTGGCTATACTAATTCGACTACCTTGACAGGCACGGTTCAGGGAACATTAAAAGCAGAGTATGACATTGATCCGTTTCGTAGTGAGATTAGCTCGACTACGGTTGAAGTTACTCATGTGCTGCACGGGTTTGCTACTGGCGCGACTATTGTTATTACGGGTGCAAATGCTGTTGGCGGTATACCTGCCACAGAATTAAATGCCTCACATACAATTACCGTTATTGATGATAACCGATACAGCATAGCAGTTACAACTGCTGCTACGGATAGCATTGATGGCGGTGGGCCTGCGGTGTTCTATACGTCTAGCACTACGGCAACGCGCACATGGTATGAACCCGTATTCTCTACGCCAAATGGCTGGCCTGCTGCTGTTGCGTTTCATGATGGACGCCTATGGTTTGGTGGTACGACTGCCCAGCCAGATGGATTGTATGGCAGCATGATAAACCAATACTTTAACTTTGATGTTGGTGAAGGCTTGGACAATCAAGCTATTCAAGTTGCAATTGGTTCGGAAGATATTTCTAATATCCAGCACATTGTTTCTAACCGCGACTTACAGATCTTTACAGCTACCAGTGAGTTTGTAGCGCCTCGTGGCAATGGGCAGGTATTAACGCCTGCCAATACACGGGTGCTTCGCCAGACTCCTTATGGCTGTAACTTTGTAACGCCGATTCCATTTGATGGTGGTACATTGTTTGTTCAGAACTCTGGTAAGGGTGTGCGTGAATTTATCTATGCAGATAGCGAAAACAGTTACGCCTCAACTGATCTAAGCCTGCTTGCCTCACATCTTATTATCAATCCCCGTGATCTTGCTGTTCTTTACGGCACGGCATCGCGTAACGAGCAGTATGCTAGTGTGGTAAACAGCGACGGAACAATGGCTGTATTCCATTCCGCTCGTGCTGAGGGACTTGCAGGCTGGTCATTGTGGAGCATTAATGGTGCTAGTATTGATTCGGTATGTGCGATTAACAATGCATTATACGTTTCTGTATTGCGCGGT
>Ga0222714_10000912_pt1 | contig 33548 bp, 31 predicted proteins | sample C33_3DmetaG_FD_165048 | JGI IMG/M metagenome (GOLD analysis project Ga0222714, IMG submission 165048) | Estuarine water microbial communities from San Francisco Bay, California, United States - C33_3D | ecosystem: Environmental > Aquatic > Marine > Unclassified | place: USA: California... | reverse complement strand
TACACGGAACGCAGGTTTACAGTGGAAGAATGGCCAACGCTCAAGGCAACACTCGACTACGGACAGCTGCCGGTCTACACCGAAGGCGATCTGGTGATACATCAGAGTCACGCGATCTGCCGGCATTTGGCGCGCCGCTTCAATCTGTACGGTGACGACGAGGCAGACCGCATCCGTTGCGATATTGTGGAAGAGACCTTCGTGGATGCCCAGAACAACATCGGTACCTTTTTCTGGAATCCGGAGTTCGAAAAGTTGCGCGACGAGTATGAGCACGTGCAGCTTCCGGCACTGATGACGCGGCTTGAGAAGCTGTTTCTCAGTAATCCGGCTAACAGTGGATATTGGGCGGGGACAAGATTGTCCTATGTGGATTTTCTCGCCTGGCATTTTCTCGACTATGTACGGCCCTTCTCGCAAAAGACCCTGGATCAGTTCAGCGCACTAGCCGCCTTCAAGCACCGCATCGAGTCGCGGCCGGCGATCGTCGCCTATCTGGGTTCGGAGCGACGACCCAGAACACTTACCGTCCCGGTGGCGTCCTGTCCCTTTGGCGGAACCCCGGAAACGAGTTAAACCGGACGGCCAGCCACGGTTCTGGTTGCGGCTGACAGACGCCATCGGTAACGGGACGTAATCCCCGCTGGTTGCGGTTATTTCGGTTGACTCGTGGGCGTTTAACCGGACAATAGGCACACCGTTTCGCAATTGAGGCTAGTCTCGCTAAGGGGGATTAGGGAGCGAAAGCTGCCAGGGGATGTGTGCTGGTTTTACTCCAGTCTTGATGCCAGGCTTCCTTTGTAAAACAGTACGAGCTTTTTATTACAATCAGGTGGGTTTTATTATGAAAAAATTATTAAGCGGGTTGATGGTTCTCTCTCTGGCGACTCTGGTAGGCTGCGCGGCTGGCACGAATCCCGCGGTAGGCGCATGGAATATCGAAATGAATACTCCGCTCGGCGCGATGCCTGCGGTACTGACCATCAACGCCGATGGTACTGGCAGCATGGCAGCCGATGGACTGGGTGAAGCGCCGCTGGCTGGCATCATGGTTGAGGGTAATGCGGTGAACTTCGACGCGGAAGTCGACGCTCAGGGTCAAACTCTGGTACTGGAGTTCAAAGGCACGATCGAAGGCGATTCACTGACTGGTGAATTCGGCAGCGATTTTGGCGCCTTCGGTGTGACTGGCACACGTCAGTAAGACACCTGTCCCCACCCGCCAGCACTGGCGGTCGGAGATAAATAAAAAGGGATCCCGCGGGATCCCTTTTTTGTTACCCTTTTTTTCATGTTTGTTGTGTACTGCTTGTGTTTTATTCCCCGTGATTCCGACAGCCATGTCAGCTAGATGATGTCGAACTGCAGCGATTCGTTGACGATGTCCAGATTCTGCTGCGCGTTTGGACTGTGGGGATTGATCTCGAGCAAATCCTCAAAAGCCTGCTTTGCCTTCGCCAGTTCATGGCGCTGGATATAGACCATGCCGAGACCCGAGATGGCGCCGAAGTGACGCGGTTCCAGCGCCAGCGTCTTCTCAATGTCGGCCAGCGAGGCATCGTAGTTGCCGACAAGGTAATACAGCGTGGCACGCTTGTTCCAGGCTTCGGCGTACTCGGGAAAGCGTTCGATGATCTGGCTGAAGATCAGCAGGGCATCGTTGTAGCGCTGCTGATTCATGCGCTGTGTGCCCAAGCTCATCAGGCGTTCGACGTCGGCATCCGGATGTTGCAACCAGATCTCCCAGATGCGGTTCTCCGCGCGGCGAATGGCCAGGGTGTCGGTGTCGTGCTGCAGCACGTCGAAGAGCTCGTTCAAGCGGGTATCGCTCTGATCGGCCATCAGCGAGGCCGAACAGAGACAGGCAATGAAAAGGAGTGCGCGTCGCATCGGGACAGGATTCCTGTGCGTGTGTCTGGTCAGTATAGTCAGTGCAGCGCGGACTTGACCAGACCCACCTCAGCCGGACACACCTCAGCCAGAACCAGCTCAGCCAGACCCACCTCAGAAGGAAGCGGCAGTCGCCTTGTGCCAGTCATCGCGGTACTGCTCAGGAATGGAGTCCGTCAGCAATTGGCCGGTGAGTAACGGCTGATAGATCTGGTCATAGTGCTTGAGGCCCAGTTCGCAGCGGCTGTAGAGATCGGCCGGGGTCAGATCGCCGGGATTGTCGATGCCCATCGCGCCGCACAACTCTTCGAAGGCGTGAACCGTCAGGCGCTGATAATTGGCGACGCGCTGTGACTTGTCCTCGACATCGATGGCGCGGGCCCGATACGGATCCTGGGTTGCCACACCCGAGGGACACTTGTTGGTGTTACAGCTCTGGGCCTGCACGCAGCCAAGCGCGAGCATCATCGCCCGCGCCGCGTTGACGGTGTCGGCGCCGACCGCAATCTTCTCCAGCATATCGAACCCCGAGGCCGTCTGGCCGGCACTGATCAGCTTGATCGAATTGCGCAAGCCGGCGCCGCGCAGCACCTGGTGAATGTAATACGTTGCTTCGAGGCAGGGCGTACCGAGTCGATTGGAGAATTCCACGGGGGCGGCTCCGGTGCCACCCTCGGCCCCGTCGATGGTGATGAAGTCCGGCAGGATGCCGGTTTCCAGCATGGCTTTGACGATGGCGAGAAACTCCGATTTCTTGCCGAGGCAGAGTTTGAAGCCGGTGGGTTTGCCGCCACTTAACTCACGCAATTGCCTGACGAATTCCAGCAAGCCCTTTGGAGTATTGAAGGCGGGGTGCGTCGCCGGTGACAGCACGGTCTTGCCTTCCTCCACCAGACGAATGCGGGCGATTTCCGCGGTGACCTTGGCGCCAGGTAGCACGCCACCGTGTGAGGGCTTCGCACCCTGAGACAACTTGATCTCGATCATCTTGACGACTTCGAGGCTGGCGCGTTGGGTGAAGGCCTCCGGATTGAACGAGCCATCCGGGTTGCGGCAGCCGAAGTAGCCGGTGCCGATCTGCCAGATGATGTCGCCACCATGTGACAAATGATAGTCACTCAGTCCGCCCTCGCCAGTGTTATGTGCGAAGCCGCCGAGTTTGGCGCCTTTGTTTAGTGCGGCAATGGCGGTTGAACTCAGTGAGCCGAAACTCATCGCGGAGATATTCAGGCGCGAGGCGCTGTAGGGCTGCTTGCATTCAATGCCACCGAACACGACTCGCTTGTATTGCTCGGCAACCTGCGTCGCCTTCAGCGAGTGCAGCAGTGAGTGATAGCCTTCGGCGAGGATGTCCTGTTGGGTACCGAAAGGCAGGGTGTCGTCGGCGCCTTTGGCGCGGCGATAGACCAGATTGCGGCGCTCACGGCTGAACGGCTTCTCCTCGGTATTGTTGGCAATGAAATACTGCTGAATCTCGGGGCGGATAAATTCCAGGCCGTAGCGGATGTTGGCGAGCACCGGGTAGTTGCGCCGAAGGTTGCTGACGCCAAACAGCAACTCGTAGCCGCCGATCAGCGTCCAGGCGAGCGTGATCAGAAAACAGGTGAGTGGCACCGGATGCGCCGCGAGTGCCTGCAGGGACATGAGCCCATTGGTGCTGCTGAGCAACCAGACTGTGCTCAGGGGTAACAGGATCAGGGCTACTGCCCAGTACAGTCGTACAACCGGTGTCATAGGATCGCCTCAGGCAAAAATTAGCGCGGGACCGAAGTCCCGCGGAGTCGCGTGCCCGGGCGCTGGAGCTAGCCTGTCTAGAATCTCCACACCAGAGTCACCGCGGTCTCAGTATCGGTCTTCTCCCGCAATAAGGGAACTTCGGTCTGGTGTTTCACTTTCACCGAAAATTTCATCGACAGGTTTTCCATGATGTCGGTCTGTATCGCGCTCTCGGAACGATAGATGCTGCTGTCGCTGCCGGATTCAATACTGAAGTCCTGGGTGAAGTCTGCCGTCTCGGAAAGATCCCACGCATAGTTTGCTTCCGCGCGCAGAATCGCCTCACTGGTTGTCTCGATCGCCGTTTCGGAGCGGCGCACACCGACACCCAGGTTGACGGCGAGCTGCATGGTCTGGATGTTGTTCAACAGATTGCGACCATAGCTCAATGAGAGATCCGACTGGCTGTCGAAACCGCTGAACCGGTCGTCTTCGTACGCAGCTCGACCGAGTACGAAGCTGTCTTCATTGATCGTGTATTGGGCGCGCGCCACATGGTAGACCCGCTGCGCTGCCAATTCTTTCTCTTTCTTGGAACGGAAGCCTTCGGAGGACAACCGATAGGCCCAGTCACCGGTGTCCCAGTCGAAGACGACCTTGTATTTGATGTTCTGGTCCTCGGTGTTGCCGGAGGTGATGATCGCCCCCAGCTCAACCTGGGTGGCCATGCTGCTTTCTTCCTGAGCGGGAGAGGGACTGCTGATCGCCGCGGCGAGCACACAGGCGAGGATTCGGTGTGAGTTGGACATAATTCATTTCCTCAGTGTCACGGCGCGGTTGTTGAGTGACCGCTGCCACATTTGCCATTCAGGGCCTGCGCCTGATTGTCTATTGCGGTCGGCTGAATTCACGATAACTGAATCGACAAAGCGAAAATTTGAGGTTCTTTCCACTATGAAGAGTTAATTGGGTGTCCTTGAACTTCTCTGGAACTTGCTTTGGAACTTGCTCGAACTTGCTGAAGTGGGAGGTTAATTGGGTGTCCCGGGAGTTGTTACGAGCCGATTCGGTGTCCCGGATGGGGTTGAGGCGCCGATCGCGAGTCGGGGGGCGGGGCTGACGAATATGCTGGAAGCCGCTCTTCAACTATGGGTACAATCGACCCTCATGCCACCCAGCAACCCGTCACGGTATCCCGCGAACAGATGAAGACCCTCTTTCTGCTGCGCCATGCCAAATCCAGTTGGGCCGATCCCGATCTAAAAGACTTCGAACGACCACTGAGCGCCCGAGGTGCCGAGGATGTGCCGCTGGCAGCGAATCGTTTTCTCGCCCGACACGCCGGAGTGGACTGCATCATCTGCAGTCCCGCCACACGCACCAAGATGACGGCAAAACTCTTTGCCAAACAGATTCACTACCCTGTCGATGACATCGTCAGCAATCCGGAGTTGTATTTCGCCGGAGCGCCCATGTTCCTCAAGGCGACGCGCTTGGTGGATGCCAACTGCAACTCCGCCATGCTCATTGGTCACAACCCGGCCATCACGGAATTTGTGAATGAGATTGCCAACGCCGGCATCATCAACCTGCCCACCTGTGGTCTCGTCGAAGTGGAATTGCCAATCGACAACTGGGCCGATGCCCAGATGGGAATCGGCAAGCTCATCGATTTCGATTATCCGAAGAAGCATCTGTAGACCCGTGTCCGATTTCACGATTCGCCATCCTTTGCGGGCCCTCACCCTGATCGGATTATGCGTGATGGTTGCAGCCTGCGAAGAACCGCCGTCAGCGTCGCCCGTGCCGCAGGCAGGTGCTCGCTGGTATGATGCCGAACAGGTGCAGCAAGGCAGCACCGTGTTTCTGCAACACTGCGCCACCTGTCACGGGGAACAGGCCCAAGGTCTGGTGGCTGATTGGCGCCAGAAACTCGATGATGGTTTCTTTCCGCCGCCCCCTCTGAATGGCACAGCCCATGCGTGGCATCATCCGCGTTCGGTGTTATTGCAGGTGATCAACGAGGGTGGCCTCGAGTTCGGTGGCCGGATGCCTGCCTTCGGGGCGGTACTCACGGAGACGGATAAACTGGCGGCAATTGCCTATTTCCAGAATTTTTGGGATGACGAAATCTATGCAAACTGGCAGCAAATGGGTGGCAGCAATTAATCTGGCGCGCGTGGTTCCGCTGCTGCTCGCCGGCTGTCTGACCGGCTGCCTCACCGGCAGTGCGGCGACATCGCAGACCGCGCATCAGCCATCGCCAATGGCTTTGTACACACAGCCTTGGCAATCCACCCTGTATCTCGACCATCCCCTGGTCGGCAAACTGTGGGACAGTGCCGCCAACCGGTTCATCGATGGCGCCGAACTGGAGGCTGCTATTGTCCGCGCGTCCTACGTGCTACTCGGTGAAAAGCACGACAATCCCGACCACCACGCGATGCAAGGTCAATTGCTCGCAAGCTTGTTCCAGCAACATCGGGTCGCAAGGCTGGCCTTTGAGATGCTGGACAGCGCGAGCCAGGAGCGTCTCGATCAAATCTATGCGCAGCGTCCCGAGACGTTGGCGGAGTTGAAGACTTACCTCGACTGGGACGAGGAGGGTTGGGACTGGACCTACTACGGGCCCCTGCTACAGGCTGGCTATCAGGCTGGCGTGCCGCTGTTTGCGGCCAACATCGACACCGACACGATGCGCGCTGTCTACGCCAGCGAACTGCCGGCGGCCATCGCCACGGTGCTGGATGCGGAGGTTACTGCGCGCCTGAACCAGGATGTCGATGAGAGCCACTGCGGTCTGCTGCCAGAATCCCAGTTTCCTGCGATGGTGCGGGTACAACAGAGTCGGGACAATGCCATGGCGCAAGCGCTGGGCCCTGTTAGCAACGAAGGGGTCAACGTGTTGGTCGCGGGCAATTTCCATGTGCGGCGCGATCTCGGTGTCGCCAATTACCTCCTGCACGGTCAACCTGAGTTAGCGCCGCGGGCAATCGTGGCGTTGGGAATGATCGAGGTGCAACCCGAGGTCACCGACCCCGCCGACTACCTGGAACAATTTAACGCCGTGCGAGCCTATGACTACATCTGGTTCACGCCGGCGATCTCCGATGAAGACTATTGTGCCTCCCTGCGGGCTGGTGAGTGACCGTCTGTGTGATTGAAATCCGGGCGTATTCACGACACACTGGCCGGATGTTGAGAAAGGGTACTCCATTGTGAATTCGAAGTTTCACTTCAGCCTGCTCGCCCTCCTGTTGTGCAGCGCCGTGGCGTGGGCGCAGTCGCCGATTGCACCCGATCTCAATGAACTCGATTATGACGCCGGCGGTGAATTCAATTTTGTGCGGGTGCAGTACAACAGTTATTACGGCGGTGGCTATGGGTATGGGCCATGGGCCATCGACTTCCCCGATGCCGACCGCAATTTCCTGCGGGGTGTCTCGCGTCTGACCAACGTGCGAGTCATGAGTGATCCCATCGTATTGCGGCTCGATGATGATGAGATCTTCGACTATCCCTTCCTCTATATGCTGGAGGTTGGTCAGGGGGGCGGCATTACCCTGAATCCGAAGGAACAGGAGAACTTGCGTGAATACCTGTTGCGTGGAGGTTTCCTGCTAATCGATGACTTCTGGGGTCAGGAAGAGTGGGATAACTTCTACGCTTCTTTCAGTCTGGTGTTCCCCGACCGGGAGATCATCGAATTGCACGCCGATCACGAAATCTTCCATGTCTACTACGACATCGATGGCCCTACCATGATTCCGGCGCTCTATCGTGACGACCAGCACGGCGAGAAGGGCATCGATTACGCGAGCAACCATGCGATTCTGGATGACACAGGCAGAGTAATGGTTCTGATCAACTGGAATTCAGACATGGGCGATGGCTGGGAGCATACCTACCATCCGGCCTATCCCACGCGCTATGCAAATTCTGCCTACCGGCTGGGCATCAACTACCTGATGTACGCGATGACCCACTAGGTCAATTCACCGCTCTGCTGATTTACTGAACTGACGGCGAGTGGGACTAGTGCAGCATCGGGTCGGCCTTGTCCGGATCGATCGCAAGTGCCTTCAGGTGCCGCTGGAACGCCTTCTTGTCCAGTGCCCCAGTCCGCAGCAGGCCCACGAGTGCCGCGTGGCACACATAGTCCGCACTGATTTCAAAATAGTCCCGCAGGCAGGCACGAGATTCGCTGAGGCCATAGCCATCGGTGCCCAACACGAGGTAATTCTCCGGCATCCAGGCGGCAATGCTCATCGGCAGTGCTTTCATATAATCCGAGACCGCCACGTGCACTCCCGTGCTATTACTGAACAGTGTCGTTACATAGGGGATCGCTGGCTGCTCCAGTGGATGCAGCCGATTGTGACGCTCGCAGTGCTCGGCTTCACGCGCCAGTTCGTTATAGCTCGTCACGCTGTAGAGGCTGACGGAGAAACCCAGGTCAGCCAATCGCTCATAGGCCGCGAGCGCCTGTTGCATAATGGAACCGCTCGCCAGCAAGTGCAGTGCGCAGTCTGCCGCCGGATGGGTTGCCTGGTACAGATAAGCGCCTCGAATAATCTGCTCCTTCAACTCCGGCCTGTCCGGCATTGCCGGCATCAGGTAATTCTCGTTGTAGGCTGTCAGGTAATAGAAGATATTTTCCTGCTCTTGATACATGCGGCGAATACCCTCACGCACAATGTGCACGAGTTCATAAGCGAATGCGGGATCATAACTCTTGAGATTGGGGAAAGTGCTCGCAATGATCTGTGAGTGTCCATCCTGGTGTTGGATGCCTTCGCCATTGAGCGTGGTTCTGCCGGCCGTACCGCCCACAAGAAAACCACGGCACATCATGTCGCCACAGGTCCAGATCATGTCGCCAACACGTTGGAAGCCGAAGATCGAATAGAAGAAATAGAACGGAATCATCGGCAGGCCGTGGATGGAGTAGGCGGTACCTGCGGCGAGGAATGAGGCGAGTGCCCCGGTTTCGCAGATGCCTTCCTGCAGAATCTGGCCGTCTTCGGCTTCCCGATAGGCGGCCAGGGTCTCGGCGTCCACGGGTGTGTAATGCTGGCCCTGCAAAGAAAAAATGCCGGCAATATTGAACAGCGCCTCCAGGCCAAAAGTCCGCGCTTCGTCCGGCACGATCGGCACGATGTATTTGTTCAGCGACTTGTCGCGGAGCAACACGGAGAGGATGCGCACGAGCGCCATCGTCGTCGAAAGCGGTCGCGAGGTGCTGCCTTCCAACAGGGTTGCAAACGCATCGAGCGGCGGAGGCGACAATTTGATGCAGTCGCTGGTCCGCTCAGGCAAGTTGCCACCTAACTCTTGTCTTCTGGCGCGGAGATACTCCAGTTCCGGACTGGACTCAGCGGGTTTGTAAAACGCGGCGCGGCGAATCTCATCATCCGCCAGGGGAATGCCAAAATTTCGGGCAATCTGAATGCGCTGGTCGCCATCCAGGTTTTTCTTCTGGTGAGCGGTATTGCTGCCTTCAGTGCCGACGATGCCATCGCCCTTGACGGTCTTGATCAGAATCACTGTGGGTTTGCCGTTGCTTCTGAGGGCGCGCTGATAGGCGGCGAAAATCTTCTTTTGGTCCTGGCCACCGCGCTTGATGCGATCCACCTCGTCATCACTCAAGGTGTTCATCAGGGCTTCCAGTTCCGGGTTGCCATCGACCCAGTGTTCCCGCTGACGGTCGCCGGGCAGTACCGAGTAGCGCTGATAATCGCCATCGACACACTCCTCCATGCGCCGACGCAGCACACCGTGGGTATCGGCCTCGAGCAGTTTGTCCCAGCCGCCACCCCAGATCACCTTGATCACATTCCAGCCAGAACCGTTAAACGCCGCCTCCAGTTCCTGGATGATCTTGCTGTTGCCCCGCACCGGCCCATCGAGTCGTTGCAGGTTGCAGTTCACCACGAGGATCAGGTTGTCGAGGTTTTCGCGGGAGGCGATGTTGATGGTACCTAGTACTTCCGGCTCATCGGTCTCGCCATCGCCGATGAAGCACCACACCTTGCCGCCCAGTTTCGGTTTCAGGCCGCGGTTCTCCAGATACTTGGCGAAGCGCGCCTGGTAGATCGCCGTGGGCGTGGAGAGTCCCATAGACGCATTCGCGACCTGCCAGAAATCCGGCATGGACCGGGGATGGGGGTAGGAAGTGAGGCCGCCGCCAGGTTGTAACTCACGCCGATAGTTTTGCAGCTGCGCGTCGGACAGTCGGCCATCGAGCCAGGAGCGGGCGTACACGCCGGGCGACGCGTGGGGTTGCAGTATCACCAGGTCGCCGCCGTAGTCGGCGCTGCGCTTGCGGAAAAAATGATTGAAGCCCACTTCCATCAGCGTGGCGGCACTGGCGTAGGTCGCGATGTGACCCCCAACGCCGTTGCCGGAATCCTGTCCCTGTAACACCATGGCCATGGCATTCCAGCGCAGGATGTTTTCGATGCGCTGCTCCAGTTCCAGGTTGCCCGGATAGCTGGGTTGTTCCGACAGCGGGATGGTATTGATGTACGGCGTGTTGACGGCGATGCGTGCCACCGGAATCTGCCGACTCGAACTCCACTGGTTGAGGCCGGACAGAATCGCCTGCACGCCCTCGGGGCCGTAGTTGGCGTAGATGTCCTCCATGGCCTCGAGCCATTCCTGCAGGTCGGCGTGAATCGCGGGGTTGTTCGGCTTGGTCTCGGGCACAGCTCGTGGGTCGCTTGCGGGTTGCTGGAAAGGCCTCATTATACCCAGTCTCGCAAGAATTTGATTGCGTATTCTGCTAAGATCGCGCACCTGATTGGCATTATCTATCGCATCAAGAGCAAAACAGGGGGTGATATGCCAGAGTTGGTGTTAGACAGGACAGATTATAAAATTCTGCACTACCTGCAAAACAGTGGCCGCATGTCCAATGCCGAGCTGGCCGAGGCTGTCGGCTTGTCGCCGTCGCCATGCCTGCGGCGGGTCAAGGCACTGGAACAGGCCGGCATTCTCAAACAGTACGTGGCACTGGTGGACGCGAAGGCGGTGGGACTGCCGATCAGTATCTTCGTCAACGTGACACTGCGCAGTCAGGAGCGGGCGAGCCTGATGGAATTCGAGTCCCAGGTCGCGGTGTATGACGAGGTGCTGGAGTGCTACCTGATGACTGGCAGTTTCGATTACACCCTGCGAGTAGTGGTCCCCGATCTCGACAGTTACGAACGCTTCCTCGCCGAGCGGCTCACCCGCATCAAGGGTGTCGCGAACATCCAGAGCAGCTTCACCCTCAAGCAGGTGGTGTATCGCACCGAGCTGCCGCTGGCCCGGGTGTCCCAGGGCTGACTGGAGCCGGTTTGGCATGTATGCTTTAGCGCTGATCCGGTAAAAACCGGCGTCTGCACCAGGCGTGTTTGCCTTCTGATTCGGTTCACTCGGGATCCGCTGCACTAGGGATTCGGATCGATAAAGACACGGCGCAGACTGACAAGTACAACGTATCCATTCTCCGGAAGGTAAGGCTCATGAAGACACGTCACTCCTCCCTACTGCTCGCAGCTGCCAGCCTGTTAGTGGCAAGCTGCTCGCCAGAACCCCCGATGGACTCCGGCAATGCCTCCCAGTTTCTGGGACTTTCCGCGGTCTCCAGTCAGGCGCACCTGATCAGCGGCGGCGATGCCCTCGTCAACATCGTCAGTGACCTGTCCGAACCAGACCGACTCAGATTCCAGCTCAATGACAAGGAGATCGAACCCGACGTGGCGTTGGCCGAGAGTGAAGATGGTGTCTTTCAGTACCATGCTCTGATCACCGGCCTCAAGGAAGGCAATAACCTGTTGCGTGTCGCCTCCGGTGCCGGCATCGCAGCCCTGACCCTGGTGAACTATCCCATCGACGGCCCCATTATCTCGGGCCCACACCAAACGCCCTACCTGTGTCTGCGCGACCTCGCTCCGGGGCGCGACGGTTCACCCCGACGCTTCGCGATCGGGAATGGAGACTATCTGGACGCGGGCTCAACTGATAGTGACTGCTCACTTCGCACGCGCACGGACTACGTCTATCGCTCCACCGACAGCGATGCCGAGTTCAAGCCGCTGGGCAGATTGTCCGATCGTCCCCAGGACCTCGCGTACACCACGACCAGCACCGGCGCGAATGTGCCTTACATCGTGCGACTCGAAACCGGCACCATCAATCGCGCGATCTACCAGATTGCGATTCTGCACGATCCCGCCACTTCGGCCCCTAGCGCCCTCACGCCTTCAGGGCAGTGGAACGGTCGTCTGGTCTATACCTTCGGGGGCGGCTGTGAGGCCGGCTATTTCCAGGGCGCGGCTACCGGCGGGGTATTGCGTGACAGCATGCTCGCCCGAGGCTATGCCGTTGCCTCGTCGACGCTCAACGTGAATGCGCAGGGTGGCTGTAACGACGTGTTGTCGGCCGAGACGGCGATGATGGTGAAGGAACACTTCATCGAGGCCTACGGCAAGCCGGCCTACACCATCGGCAATGGCGGATCCGGTGGCGCGATGCAACAGCTGCTCATCGCCGGCGCCTATCCGGGCATTCTCGATGGCTTGTTGCCGAGCATGACGTTTGCCGACGCGGTCACGTATTTTACCGATTCCCAGGAATGCGCCAGTCTGCTCCGCGACTACGTCAACGATCCCGAGCGTGGCATCAGTGAGGAGATCAAGAACATCCTAGGTGGCTGGTCCATGTGGTCAACCTGTGAGCGTTCACTGGGTGAACGCCCCAAGCGTATCGCCCCCAGTGATTGTTCTGCGGAAATTCCGGCCGGTCGGGAATACGATCCTGTCACCAATCCGGAAGGCATCCGCTGCTCCATCTATGACGGCATGAAAAATATCTTCGGTGAAAAACTGTTTGCTGACGTGAGCAATCAGCGGCCGTTCGCGCCGGCACCGCATGACAACGTCGGTGTGCAGTACGGGCTCGCGGCGCTCAATGCCGGACTGATCGACAAGGAGAGATTCCTCGATCTGAATGAGAATATTGGCGGCTGGAATATCGATGTGCAGTCCCGTCCCGAGCGCACCGTTGCGGATCCGGACGCCTTGCGAATCGCCTATCAGACTGGGCGCGTGACGAGTGGTTCGGCCGGTCTCGCCCTGGTACCGATAATCGACGACCGCAGCTATCTGGATGACATAGGCAATTTCCACGCCAGCGTGTATTCCTTCGTCATGCGCGCACGCATGGAGCGCGATAATGGCCATGCCAACAACTATGTGTTGCGTCGCCACAGTCGTGATATGGATCTCGCCGATGACAATCTGGCTCTCATGGATCAGTGGCTTGCCAACATCAAGGCAGACAAGTCGCGCGATCTGTTGCTCGACAAGATCGTGCGGGGGCGCCCGGCCGATCTGCAGGATGACTGCTTCGCAGCGAATGGGGAGCGCATCGTCGAGACTCCCGTCTTCGACATGGACAATCTGTATGACAACACTCGCGGCAGCTGCAATGGGCTGTTTCCGCCTCACGCCGGATTGCGTCTGGTTGCCGGTGGTCCGTTGACCAATGACGTGCTCAAGTGTCAGTTGAAGCAGATCGACTTCGATGACTACAAAGTGGAATTCTCCGCCGATGAGAAGGCGCGTCTTGCGGCTATCTTCCCGGAGGGAGTGTGCGACTGGAGCAAGCCCGGCGTGGAGCAGCAGGAGAACAAGACCTGGCTCTCCTTCGGGCCCTCACCGGTCAATCGCTACGAGGCTGATGGTGCAGAAGACTGAGCGCTGTTATTGGGCAGTCTCAGTCGTCGGCATGCACTGATCCGGCCGCACGCTGCGTGGCAACATAGTCGAGAATCAACTCGGCGTCGGTTTCCACGCAGCTTGCGCTGTTCACAAACAGATAGTCCAGGCTCTGTGCCTGAATCGAATTGGCCTTGGCGATTATCGTCCTGAAGTTCTCGATGTCTCCCGGTGCCAAGCCAAGGTTGCTGTAGAAGTCGATCAGGAGCTCCAGCTCCTTCTCGCTGAGATTGTCCGCAAAAATCTGCGCAATACCGGGTTCGAAGTTATCCCACGCATACACGCGTTCATAACAGTCGATAATAGCACTCTTGATCGTCGCTGGCAGGACAAGAGTCGTGGAAGTCGCGAGTATCGAATCGTAATGGCGCAGGATAGCGCGAGCCTGCAACTCGGTTTGGGTCTCAAATTGCTTCCGGACACTGCCGACTGCCAATAGGCGATGGGCCGACTTGAGTGCATCGGCCTCGGCAGGCAGGATTGTCAGCAGCAGCGCGCCGAGGCAGATTACACGCAGGATCTCATTCGTTGTTAACAATTTCGAATACCACGGTGACCGAGGTCTGGTATTCTACTTCATCGAAACTGGGGGCAACAGCGGGGGCAGCCTCACTGCTCATGACGGCGCCACGCGTGGCTGTTGCATCCATGGCCATCTCCGGGGCAGCGGCCAACGGCATCACGCGGGGCATCTTGCGGATGCCTCCGTAATAGAAATTCACCGCGCGTAATTGCAGGCCCAGGCTGGCTTCATAATAGGCCTTCTGTTCCATAACATCCTGCAGCGCCAGCTCTCGCACCTGATCCTCGAAATCGTCCTCAAGGCTGTGTTCGAATTCGGTTCGTTCGAATTTGACTTCGCTGTGATTGTCGGCGGCAGCGGCCAGCAGTTGCAGGTGAGTCTCTGAACTCACCTTGACGTCGAGTCGCGCCGCCACCTCGAAGCGATTCGGGTTACGCCCGAACAGTCCGAATTGGGGCGAGCTTGAAAACTTCGAATTATTGATCGCCGTCTCCGGTATGCCGGCGGCGACAAATTCGCCGATCAATTGCTGGCGCAGTCGCTGATTTATCGCCATCGACTCATTGAGGGTGCGGGCCTCGGTCGTCACTAGCAGGCTGACTTTGGCCACGTCCTTGAAACTCGTCAATTCGCCTTCGCCGCTGATGTTGACCAGATTGGGTCGTGGCATCAGGAATTCGCGCAATTCATCCGGATGTCCGGACAGCGTCGGCTGGGCCAGTGCAGTAGTGCCCGCCAGTGACAGCAGCAGGGCGGGGAGTAGCCTGTGACAAAGCAGGTGACGGAGAGACTTGCGCTGACTCGTGCGCTGGGGCCGATAATGAGTTCCACAAAGCGTTCCGCAATCCGTTCGACAGAGGACGTCAGATTGGGTGCCAAAGCGGATTGCGCGAGGTGAGGCGAAACGGGTGTTGCAATGAGAGAGGCGATGGGCTGGTTTCATGGTCGGTTCCTTGTCAGTCGTGCCGCCCGGGAGGGCAGCAGTCGGCATGCGAATCGCGTTACCCATGAAGACGCAGAAGGCCTGGAGATAGTTTGTCGGGATTGATTTTGCGGCAAAGCAATTGACGAACGGGCTTGCCGATGACAACATGCTGACATAAATAAGGACTCCAAAGGGAATAACCGTGCATTCACCCAAGCGCATGCTCTTTCTGGACCTTGTCTTGTCAGTTTTTCGGCTCAATGGTCTGTTGATTGCCGAGGGCGACACGATGACCGAGACCCTGGGTCTCACCAGTGCGCGCTGGAAAGTGATTGGTGTCATTGCCTTGTCAAATGCCGGTCTCACCGTACCCGGCATCGCCCGAGTGCTGGGGCAATCGCGACAGGCTGTGCAGCGCCTCACCGATGTCATGGTGCAGGATGGACTGGTCGCCTATCACGAGAACCCCAAGCACAAACGCTCGGTCCTCGTCACCCTGACCGAGACTGGTAAAGAGGCTTATCACCAACTCCGCGAAGTGCAGGATCCCTGGGCTATTCGCAATACCGAAGACATCCCCACTGAGGAACTCGAAACGGCTCTGCGTCTCGTACGCCGCCTGATCAAAAAGTTCGACAAGTGATGAACGACTTCACCACCAAGCTGCCTCGTCAACTCTACCGTGCCGCCGATGTGCAGCGGCTGGACCGAATCGCCATCGACGACTACGGCATCGATGGCTTCAGACTGATGCAGAGCGCCGGGGCAGCCGCCTTCACGGCCCTGCTGGATCGCTGGCCACAAACCCGACATCTGCGGGTCTTCGTCGGTAGTGGCAATAACGGCGGCGATGGTTATGTGGTGGCGCGACTCGCCGTCGAACAGGGCATTGAAACCCGGGTAATACAGCTCGCCAGCGCGGATCGGTTGCAGGGTGACGCCCGTCGGGCCTGCGACTGGGCCAGCGAAAAAGCGCTGACTACCTGCAGTCTCTCGCACTATATGGCGCAAGAGGACGCAGACCCACATACCGTCATCGTAGATGCTTTGTTAGGTACGGGTCTGGCGCGGGACGTGAGTGGGGATTACGCGTCTGCCATCCGGACCATTAACGACAGTGGCAAGCCTGTACTCGCCATCGATATTCCGTCGGGCTTGAGTGCTGATACGGGCTGCCCCCTGGGTGATGCCGTGCGCGCGGACCTTACGGTGAGCTTCATTGGTATGAAACAGGGACTGCTCACCGGCATGGGGCGCGACTATGTGGGCACGTTACTGTTCAGTGATCTTGATATTCCAGGTAAGGTTTACGCGAATGCGAACGCACCGGAACCCTCGGCCTGGCGCATCGATATTAATGATGCGACCCGGCACCTGCTGCCGAGAGCGCGTGCTTCCCACAAGGGTAACCACGGCCACGTGCTCGTGGTGGGCGGTGATTCGGGGTATGGCGGGGCTCCACTGCTGGCGGCAGAAGCTGCCCTGCGCGCCGGCGCCGGCCTCGTCAGCCTGATCACCCGTAGTGTGCATCGCCCGGCCACGCTGGCGCGGCGTCCGGAATTGATGGTGCAGGGTACCGAAGATCCCGGTTTCAATCCGGAATCGCTATTGGCCCGCGCCGACGTCATCGTTGTGGGACCCGGCCTCGGCCAGTCGGACTGGTCCCGGGGCCTTATGCAGTTGGTGCTGGCGGCGCAGCTCGCCCAGCGTATTCCGCTCGTGATCGATGCCGATGGCCTGCGCCTGTTAGCCGAGAAATCCAGTGCCAGCGCAGGCGCCCGCCGCGATAACTGGGTGCTCACCCCCCACCCCGGTGAAGCCGCGCAATTACTGGGCAGCACTGTCGCCTCGCTACAGGCCGACCGTTTCGCCGCCGTCCGGGCCTTGCAGGCACGCTGGGGCGGAAGTTGCCTGCTCAAGGGCAGCGGCAGTCTGATCTGCGAAGGCAACTCCAGTCGGGTGAGCCTGTCGACGGAAGGCAACGCCGGTATGGCAACGGCAGGCATGGGGGATGTGCTCAGTGGTATCATCGGCGCCCTCGTGGCTCAGGGCCTGAGTCTCGCCGATAGCCTGCGCTGTGCCGTGGTCATTCATGGCGAGGCGGCAGATCTGGCACGAGAGCAGGGCGGCGAGCGCGGCATGCTGGCAACCGATTTGTTTCCGCACATCCGCCAACTCCTGAATCCATCCACAGCCTGGCAGGCCTGAACCGAGACCATGGACAGTATTGATTATTTTCTGAAGAACGAAGCCGCAACCCTGCGGCTGGGTACGGCGCTGGCGCAGGCAACATTCCAGCCTTCGGTGGATCTTGCGGTGAAAGCACTGCCCGGCGAGGGTGTTGCGAGCGTGGGCGGCATCATCCATCTGCACGGTGAATTGGGGGCCGGAAAGACTACCCTCACACGCGGTATCTTGCGGGGCTATGGCTATCAGGGGGCGGTGAAGAGTCCGACCTATACCCTGGTCGAGCCCTACGAATTTACCGCGTGTCATATATACCATTTCGACCTGTACCGTCTCGGCGCCCCGGAAGAAGTGGAGTACCTGGGTACCGAAGACTATTTCTCGGGGCAGCATCTGTGCCTGATCGAGTGGGCGGAGCGGGGCGCAGGCGTCATTCCGGCGGCAGATATCGAAGTGAGTCTCACGGCGGAAAACAAGGGCCGCCGCCTTCATTGGCTCAGTCGATCCGAAAAAGGCCGGCAAATTGGCGAAAGAATGTGGGCCGCAGGCCGAAATCTATAGTTAGCTTGAACTGTGTCATTAGCAAACTGCCATGAAACTCCCGAACGGACTGAAACGGACCTGCATCTCGCTGTGCCTGCTGGCGCTGGCGTCGCCGGCTGCCGCCGATGTCGAGGCCGTGCGAGTATGGCGCGCGCCTGATCATACCCGTCTCGTATTCGACCTGAACGAGATCACCGACTACCAGCTCTTCACCCTCGCCAACCCCGAACGGGTTGTCATCGACATCAGCAACGCCACCCTGCTCGGGGACCTGGGCGATCTGGATTTCATCGACAGCCCGATCAGTGGCATCCGCACCGCACAACGCGACGACAAGAGTCTGCGCGTGGTGCTTGACCTGACCGCCAGCGTCAAACCCGAAGCCTTCACATTGGGCGCAAACGGAGAATTCCGGGACCGTCTCGTCGTGGACCTGTTCGATCTTGAGACGCGCCCGGTTACCACCGCCCGCACGACACCCGTTGTGCAGCAAGAAGACAAGCGTGATCTGGTGGTTGCCATCGTGGCGGGTCACGGCGGTGAGGATCCTGGTGCGCTGAGTTATGACCGCAAGATCATGGAGAAGGACGTCACGCTCGCCATCGCTCGCGCTATTCGTGATCGGCTCAACAGCATGGAGGGTTATCGTCCGGTCATGATTCGCGATGGTGACTACACGGTCGAATTGCATGATCGCCCGAAGATTGGCCGAGAGAATCGCGTCGACATCTATTTGTCCATCCATGCCGATTCCTATTCCGGTCGCGCCGCCCAGGGCGTAACGATCTATGCCCTGTCCGGTGAGACTGCCGACCGCGAAAATGCCCGGCGCATCTCGCAGAAGGAGAATCGCGCCGATCTGCTCGGTGGCATCGAGGGCGACACCAACATCGCCGACGTGGATGATGATCTCGCTCTGACTCTGCTGGACCTCTCCATGGCCTGGAGCATCGAGCAGAGCGTCAAACTCGGCACCAATATTCTGGCCTCGCTGGACCGGGTCGCAAAGCTGCGAAGGGACAAGGTGCAGGCCGGTAACCTGTGGGAATTACGCTCTCCCGACATTCCCTCGTTGCTGATCGAAACCGGCTACCTGTCCAATCCCGAAGAAGCGAAGAAGCTGGCTACCCGCGCGTATCAGGAGCGTCTGGCTGCCGCCATCGTCGAAGGCGTGATGGCGTATTTCTATGTCGCGCCGCCGGCGGGAACGCTCGTCGCATGGCAGAAGGCCAATGGCATCAAGCCCGCACCTCCGGCGAGCTATATCGTGCAGCGCGGTGACAGCCTCTCGGTCATTGCCCAGCGGCACGGGCTGACGCTTAACGAGCTGAAGTCGCGCAATGGCCTCACCTCCAACACGATCCGCGTCGGTCAGGAATTGCAGCTGGGTTCGGTGGCGAGTGCGGCGCCGGCAGAGCACACGATACGTCGCGGCGAGACGCTCTCGGAGATAGCGGCGCAGTATCAGATCAGCACCGCCAGTCTGCGGCGTGCTAACAACCTCACCGGTGACCGTATCATGGTGGGTCAGAAGCTACAGATTCCTTCGCTCTGAACGCTGGCAGACGCGCCAAGGCCTGCGTCAAACATTCCCGCGCACAAGTGCTACAATGCCGGCTCCATGCCGACCTCACCCAGCATACACATGACCCAATGACCCGAATCAATCTCCTCAGTCAGCGTCTTGCCAATCAGATTGCCGCGGGTGAAGTCGTCGAGCGACCCGCCTCCGTGTTGAAGGAGCTGTTGGAGAACAGCCTCGATGCGGGCGCCGATCGCATCGATATCGAGGCGGAACAGGGCGGCGTCAAATTGCTGCGCGTGCGGGACAATGGCAGTGGCATCCACAAGGATGATCTCGCGCTCGCGCTAAGTCGTCACGCCACCAGCAAGATCGCAGAACTGGAAGACCTCGAGAATATCGCGAGTCTCGGGTTTCGTGGCGAGGCACTTGCGAGCATCAGCTCCGTCTCGCGTCTGACCCTGGTGTCCAAGGCGGTCGCCGACTCCGGCGAGAGCGCCTGGAAAGTCGCCGCGGAAGGTCCCGACATGGTGGCAACCCTGGCCCCCGCCGCGCACGCGCAGGGGACCTCGGTAGAGGTACGCGACCTGTTCTTCAACACACCGGCCCGCAAAAAATTCCTGAAGACCGAGAAGACCGAGTTCGCTCGTATTGATGAAAACCTGAAGCGTCTCGCCCTCAGTCGCTTCGACGTGCAATTCACGCTCAGTCATAACCAGCGGGTGATTCACAAGCTGCAACCTGCACTTAGTGACCAGGACCGGCAGCGACGGGTCGCGCTCGTGTGCGGGCCGGCCTTCGTGGAAAACTCCGTGTCCGTTGACATCGAGGGCCCCGGACTGCGGCTGTGGGGCTGGGTCAGTCTCCCCACGTTCTCCCGCAGTCAGGCCGATCTGCAGTATTTCTATGTCAACGGCCGCATCATCCGCGACAAGCTCGTCGCCCATGCTGTCAAGCAGGCCTATCGTGATGTGCTGTTCCATGGACGGCACCCGGCGTATGTGCTGTATCTGGAACTGGCACCGGCCGCAGTCGATGTAAACGTACATCCGACCAAGCACGAAGTACGATTTCGGGACAGTCGGCTAGTCCACGATTTCCTGTTTAGTTCGCTGAACCGTGCACTGGCCGAAGTCACGCCTTCCTCCCGTCTGGACGGACAGGCGGCATCACCACACTTTGCTAACACAAATCATATGGAAAGCAACAGTGACTTTGGGTTCGGACAACAAAGCAGCCTGTCCCTGCGTGACTCGAGCTATGGCCAGGGAGTTCGGCCCGGTGGTGGGCAATATGGTGGCGCTCCGGTTTCACCGGAAAGGATCCAGAAGCAGCTCGCTGCCTATGCCAGGCTGAATGCAGATGACGCCGAGATTCCGCCGCTGGGTTACGCAATCGCACAACTGCACGGCGTCTATATTCTCGCCCAGAACAAGCAGGGTCTGATCATCGTCGACATGCACGCGGCCCATGAGCGCATCACCTATGAACGAATGAAGACGGCCTGTGCCAACGAAGAGTTGAAGATGCAGCCGTTGCTCGTGCCGCTCTCCATTGCCGTGAGTGCCTCCGAAGCGGCGAGTGCCGAGGCTCAGCGCGATGTTCTCCTGCGTTTCGGTATTGAGCTGGAACGTGTCTCGGAAGAATCTCTGATCGTGCGACAAATTCCATCGATCTTGCGTGATGCCAACATCGAACAACTGGTACGCGACGTGTTGTCTGATGTGATGGAATACGGCACGAGTGATCGCATCCAGTCTCATCAGGATGAGATGCTCTCGACGATGGCGTGCCATGGTTCAGTGCGTGCCAATCGTCAACTCACCATCCCGGAGATGAATGCCCTCTTGCGAGACATGGAGGCGACGGAACGCAGCGGCCAATGCAATCACGGTCGACCGACGTGGATTTACCAGAGTCTGGATGAGCTGGACAAACTCTTCCTGCGTGGCCAGTAAGCGGTTCTGGCGACACTTGTGAGTGCTATCCCCAACAAACCCGATGTCATTTGTCTGCTGGGACCCACGGCGTCTGGCAAGACGGCGGTAGCGGTCGAACTCGTGCAGCGCCTGCCGCTGGAAATTATCAGTGTCGACTCGGCCCAGATCTATCGCGGACTCGATATAGGCAGTGGCAAGCCGGACGCAGCGACTTTGCGACGTGCGCCCCATCGACTGATTGATATTGTCGACCCGTCCACCCGCTATTCGGCATCGGATTTTCGTCACGACGCCACGGCGGCGATCGAGGCAGTGCTGGCCAGCGGCAAGACACCCCTGCTGGTGGGTGGCACGATGCTCTATTTCAAGGTGCTGCGCGACGGCCTGGCCGCGCTGCCCCGGGCTGACGCCGAGGTGCGACGAGAGATCGAGGCCCTGGCGACGGCAGAAGGCTGGGCGGCGGTACATGCCGAATTACAGGCAGTCGATCCGGAATCCGCGGCCCGCATCCATCCCAATGACCCCCAACGCCTGTCCCGGGCACTGGAGGTATACCGGGTATCCGGTCGCACCATGACGGCGATACATGGTGAAGAGAAGCGTGCTCCGTCACCGCTCTTGCCCTGGCAGTTGCATTTTCTGGGAATCGATCCGGCCGATCGCAAGGAATTGCATGAGCGCATCGCCGCCCGCTTTCGCCAGATGTTGGCGGCCGGTTTCGAACAGGAGGTGCGTGCCCTGCATCAGCGCACCGATCTGGATTCTACACTTCCCGCAATTAAATCAGTGGGTTACCGACAGATGTGGGCCTACCTCAACGGCGAATTACCCTATGATGAGATGGTAGAAAAGAGTATTATCGCCACCAGACAGCTTGCGAAACGACAACTCACCTGGATGCGGGGTTGGCCAGACCTCCATGCATTCGAAGCCGCAGCGACAGATTTTGCGGCGGAATCGCTTACCGGTGATAGTGAAAACCCTGAATTCAGCCCGTCCTCCAGCCATAACACCGGCGAGTCCGCGGGCGCCGAGTTGGGCAAGATTGCGAATAGAATTGCGAACAGGATAGAGCGCATCTTGAATTAGGCTGTCGCCGCTCCCATATAGAACTTTGTGCTGAACTGGGTAGTCTTAATTGATTAGATCGACGTATCTTTGTCGGTGCATTATTTGCTTTGTAGATTGTAAGGAGAACATAAATGTCCAAAGGACACACGCTACAAGACCCCTTTTTGAATGTACTCAGAAAAGAACGGATTCCTGTGTCGATCTATCTGGTTAGTGGAATCAAGTTGCAGGGGCAGATCGAATCCTTCGATCAGTTCGTCATTCTACTGAAGAATGCCGTCAGCCAAATGGTATACAAACACGCGATTTCAACTGTCGTTCCTGCTCGCATGGTCAAGATTCCCATGCCGGGTGGCGATTCCGCAGACGATGACATGCGCGAACCGGGCAATAGTGCCTAGATGCAATCATGCTAATCGCTTGAGAGGTCTCTGATTGTTTTTTGACAGACCAGAATCTGGCGAAGTCTCCATTCTCGTTCATATTTCGATCGAATCGGAATCTGAACGAGAAGATCCAACCGAATTTGAAGAACTTGCCTTGTCCGCAGGAGCGATGCCTGTCGCCTATATAACCGGTACGCGGTCAAAACCCGTGCCGAATTATTTCGTTGGCACCGGCAAGCTCGACGAGATCGCCGCTGCCGTGCAGGCGCACAAGGCTGAACTCGTACTTTTCAATCATTCCCTGTCGCCGAGCCAGGAACGCAATCTCGAACAGTACCTGAAGTGTCGCGTGCTCGATCGCACCGGATTGATTCTAGATATATTCGCGCAGCGCGCACGCAGCCATGAAGGCAAGTTGCAGGTGGAGTTGGCGCAGTTGCGTCATATGAGCACTCGACTGAAGCGCGGATGGACACACCTCGACCGGCAGAAAGGCGGTATCGGCATGCGCGGAGCCGGTGAGACGCAACTCGAGCTGGACCAGCGCATCATCGCCCAGCGCATCAAGGCGATTAACAAGAGCCTGACTCGAGTGCGGAGTCAGCGAGAGCAGGGTCGCAAATCACGACAGCGCGCGGAAATTTCCACACTGTCGTTGGTGGGTTACACAAACGCAGGCAAGTCGTCGCTCTTCAATGCGCTCACAGATGCCGGCACCTACGCTGCTGATAAGCTTTTCGCCACGCTGGATTCAACGCTGCGTCGCATCGAACTACCGAACTATGGTCCGGCACTCGTCGCCGACACGGTCGGATTTATCAGCCACCTGCCACACGGGTTGGTTGAAGCCTTCCGGGCAACGTTGGAAGAAACGGCATCCGCCAATCTCCTGTTGCATGTGATTGATGCGGCCAATCCGGCGCATCCCGATTTCATTAAAGAAGTCGAAAAGGTGTTGGACGAGATCGATGCCAGCGACGTGCCTCAGCTGCAGATCTTCAACAAGATTGATCTTATTCCGGAGTGTGAGCCACATCTGCAGCGTGATGCCGAGGGCAAACCGGTGCGCGTCTGGTTGTCGGCGAAAACCGGTGCTGGCGTCGATCTGCTGTTGCAGGCGATCGCCGAGTTGCTGGCAGGCTCACTCGCTGCAACGACGCTCGTGCTGGAACCTCGGCACACACGCCTGCGCAGTCAGCTCTATGCGAAAGGCTTTGTCGAAGACGAGGCTATCGATGAGCAGGGCTTTTACCACGTGCAGGTGCGATTGCCGCGCCTGGATCTCGAACGCATTCTGCAGAACAGTGGAACTGCAGTGCACACAGCCAGACAGGCTGAGATCAACACACCGCAGTGGGACAGTGAAACCACGGCGAAAAGCGCCTGATTCCGCGGTGGTACGCCTGTCTGTCTGGTCAAAATACTGTGTAAAACCATTTATTATTAGCTAAAATCGTCAATCTTCGGATTTTAGAGCTTTGGAGAAACCAATGGCTTGGAATGAACCTGGTAACAATGGCAATGGCAACGACAAGGATCCTTGGGGCGGTGGTCGCCGAGGTGGTGGTGACCAGGGCCCGCCAGACATCGATGAAGTCATCAAGAACCTCACCAGAAAGTTTAACCAGTTGTTTGGTGGCTCAGGCAGCAGTGGTTCCGGTTCGAGTGGTGGCGCGGCCAACAGCGGTGGATTTTCCGCCGGTTTGATCGCGGGATTGATCGTTGTGGTCGCCGTAATCTGGGCATTCATGGGTTTCTACATCGTGGATGAAGCCGAGCGTGGCGTCGTCCTGCGTTTTGGTCGTGTGCTGGATTCCCAGGTGCAGCCGGGTCTGCACTGGAACCCGCCGTTGGTTGATGAAGTGAATCTCGTGAACGTCTCCGAGTTGAATGCGAAGACGTATGAAAACCGGGCGATGCTCACGACGGATGAAAACATCATCGATATCGCCGTCACCGTGCAATATCGCATTCAGGATCCGGTGAATTATGTGATCGCCGTGCAGGATCCGCAGCGTAGCCTCGACAACGCCGCAGAGTCGGCAATTCGACATGTGGTTGGCGGCAATTTCATGGATCAGATTCTGACTACCGGCCGCAGCGCGGTGGCTGAAGACGTCGAAGACCGTTTGCAGGAATACATGGATCTGTATCGCACCGGCATTCTTATCAGCCAGGTTAACGTCGTCGATGCGCAGCCACCGGATGCTGTGCGCCCGGCGTTCGATGATGTCATACGGGCGCGTGAGGATGAGCAGCGTGCTCAGAACCAGGCGCAGCAATATTCCAATCAGATTATTCCAGAAGCCCGCGGTGAAGCGCAGCAACAGATCGAACAGGCGAACGCATATCGCGAAGAAGTGATTGCGCGCGCCACGGGTGATGCGTCTCGCTTCGATCAACTGCTTACTGAATACAAGAAGGCGCCAGAGGTCACACGTCAGCGTCTCTATATCGACGCTCTTGAGGCTGTGATGACGGCGAGCAGCAAGATCATGATCGATGTTGAGGGCGGCAATAACATGTTGTATGTGCCGCTGGACAAGATTATCGAACAAAATGGCACATCGGGCTCGCTCATTGGTCGACCTGGAACTACCACACAGGAGCTGCGGGACCTCGCCAATCAACTGGCACCGTATCTGCCTGATGTAAACAACAATCGCACGGTGGACAGCAGTCGTCTGCCTGCCAGTGGAAGAGGAGTACGCTAATGAAAAACTTTATAGCGGTAGGTCTCATTTTCCTGATCGTGATCATCGCCGGGAATTCGCTGTTTGTGGTGAAGGAAACAGAGCGTGCTGTGATGCTGCAGTTTGGTGAACTCGTCAATGACGATCTCTCGTCAGGCCTGCATGTGAAGATTCCCTGGGTGAACACCGTGCGCAAGTTTGATGCGCGCATCCAGACCGAAGACTCCATTCCTGAGCGCTTCCTGACTCTGGAGCAGAAGGCGCTGGAAGTGGATTCTTATGCCAAGTGGCGCATTGTGGATGTGGGCCAGTTCTATGTGTCGACGCGTGGCGATGTGAGCACCGCTGGTAGTCTGTTGGCAGAGCGCATTAATGACGGTCTGCGAGACCAGATTGGCGCGCGCAATCTGCAGGAAGTGGTTGCCGGTGAACGCGATCAGCTGATGATCGACCTCACCGCGGAACTCAATGAATCAACGGCTGCTGATATTGGAATAGAAGTCATCGACGTGCGCGTCAAGCGTATCGACCTGCCCGATGAAGTCCGCTCCTCGGTTTACGAGCGGATGATCACCGAGCGAAACCGCGAAGCGCAGGAGTTGCGTTCACGCGGGGAAGAGTTGGCTATCGGTATCCGCGCCGACGCCGATCGTCAGTCCATCATCTTCAGGGCTGAGGCCTACCGGGACGCTGAGCGCATCCGGGGTGAGGGCGATGCCGAAGCTACAGCGATCTATGCGGCGGTCTACCAGAAGGATCCGGAATTCTACGCGTTCACCCGCAGCCTGAATTCCTATCGTGCGACGTTCGGTTCGAAGGGCGATGTGTTGCTACTCGATCCGCAGAGCGACTACTTCAAGTATCTGAAGAACGAGGCAGCAACCCAATAGAACACTAACCTATTAAAGGACACCCAATTAAACGCTATTGGAAAGAGATTGGAGAACCTGTTGAAGGACACCCAATTAACTGACCAATCGGGATGGCATTGAAAGGACATTGGAAGCATATTTGAAGGATATTGGAAGGACACCCAATTGAACTGCTTGGCAAGATGATCGGCGGGACATCCAATTACCCGGGTTGCAGAAACCGACCCGGTTAGAATACCAAGTCAAAGGGATACCCTGAAAACCTGAGTCGCTGATCGGATCGCGATTCAGGTTTGTCTTTTTGGAGCCGACGATAATCGGGTAGGCGTGCACTAACATGATGTGGCATGAACTGGCGCTTGCGCTATGCCTGATGCTGGTAATAGAAGGCATTATTCCCTTTGTGGCACCGCGGCGTTGGCGCAGGATGCTCCTTTTGATTGATGGCATTGATGACGGCACGCTGCGATTAATCGGACTCGCGAGCATGCTGACCGGTACAGCCTTGCTGTACCTGATTAACTAACTTATTACTGAAGCGAACACCTATGACTTCTGCAAAACGCTGGATATTGCCGGACGGAGTTGAGGAAATTCTCCCGGCTGAGGCCCATAAACTGGAATCCCTGCGTCGTCAGATAATGGACCTCTATGAGTCCTGGGGTTATCAGCTGGTTATCACGCCACTGATTGAGTACCTCGACTCACTGCTGGTGGGCTCGTCTTCTGAGCTGGAGTTGCACACTTTCAAGATCATTGATCAGCTAAGTGGTCGGATGATGGGCATTCGCGCGGATATCACGCCTCAGGCAGCACGCATCGACGCACACTGCCTGAATCGAGAGGGCCCTGTGCGCCTGTGCTACGCCGACAGTGTCTTACACACCAAGCCGCAGGGGCTCTTGACCTCTCGTGTGCCGATTCGCATCGGCGCCGAGCTCTATGGCCATGCCGGGATCGAATGCGATATCGAACTCATCTGCCTGATGCATGCCACATTGCAGGCGGTAGGGATCAGTGGAGTACACATCGTCATGGGGCATGTTGGTCTGTTTCGATCGCTCGTCGAAGCGGCAGAACTCGATCAGCAAACCCAACGAATCCTCTTCGACGCGGTACAACGCAAGGCGTTTGATGAGTGCGACGCGGCCGTGGAAGCTGCAGTGAAGGATGAGAATCTGCGTGAATTGCTGCAACGACTGGTACGTCTCAGCGGCGATGCCAGCGTGCTCGACGAGGCGAAGGCAGCCTTCAAGACGGCTCCGGACGCGGTGAAGCGGGAGTTTGATGATTTGCTCGCCGTGGTGGCCGGCATCACCAAGCGAATTCCCAAGATCGTGCTGTGCTTCGATTTGTGCGAATTGCGTGGCTATGAATACCACACTGGCATAGTATTCGCGGCCTACACGCCAGAACACGGAAAGGCAGTGGCCAAGGGCGGGCGCTACGACCACATCGGAGAGGTGTTTGGCCGCGCCCGCCCAGCATCCGGGTTCGACAGTGATCTAAAGACCCTGGCAAGACTAACAAGTCATACTTTCTCACGCCGTGCAGGTATACTTGCGCCCCTGGCGACAACACCAGACCTGATCGCTGAAATCGCCCGGTTGCGGGAAGATGGTGAAATTGTCGTCGAGTCACTCACATCCGAACCGTTGGCTGCCGAGGCTGCCCGCGAACTCGATTGTGGGCATAGGCTCGTCAATCGCAAAGGCAAGTGGAAAGTCGAGGCCCTGTGAGAGCCTCCAATTAACAATTGAATGCAAACCAGTTTGAGCGAAAGAACATGTCTAGATCCGTAGTAGTGTTGGGAACCCAGTGGGGTGATGAAGGCAAAGGCAAGATCGTCGATCTTCTGACCGATCAGGCAGCGGTTGTCGTCCGCTTTCAGGGCGGTCATAACGCCGGCCACACACTCGTGATCAAGGGCGTGAAGACAGTTCTGCACCTGCTGCCTTCAGGCATTTTGCGGGAAGGCGTGGACTGCGTGATCGGAAACGGCGTCGTGCTTTGTCTCGAGGCTTTGCTGAATGAGATCGGTGGACTTGAGTCTCGTGGCATCCATATCCGCGATCGATTGAAAATTTCAGGCGCGTGTCCGCTTATCCTGCCGTCGCATATCGCACTGGACCAGGCACGAGAAACGAGCAAGGGGCTCAACAAGATTGGAACGACCGGACGTGGCATCGGTCCTGCTTATGAAGACAAGGCTGGCCGACGCGGTCTGCGACTCGCAGAAACGCGCAATGAACAATTGTTTGGCGACAAGTTGGCGGAGTTACTGGACTATCACAACTTCATGCTGACGAATTACTACAAGGTTGACGCTATCGATTTCAGAAAAACCTATGACGAGTGTCTGGCGCAGGCAGAACAGGTGAAGCCGATGATTGCCGACACCATTGATATTCTGCACAAGCACCGCAAGGCCGGGGACAACATCCTGTTCGAAGGTGCACAAGGCTCGCTGCTCGATATCGACCATGGTACGTATCCTTTCGTCACTTCATCCAACACGACGGCGGGGGGTACGGCGACTGGCAGCGGATACGGACCTCTGTATCTTGATTATGTACTGGGAATAACGAAGGCTTATACGACGCGAGTAGGTTCTGGTCCGTTCCCGACAGAATTATTCGACGACGTAGGCGCACATCTGGCTAGCGTCGGCCACGAACGCGGCGCCACTACCGGCCGGCCGCGACGCTGTGGCTGGTTTGATGCCGCGGCGGTACGACTGGCGATGCGCATCAACAGCGTCTCTGGCATCTGCCTGACAAAACTGGACGTGCTGGATGGGCTGGAATCGATCAAAGTCTGCACCGGATACCAGGATTCCCAGGATGGTCCGTCGGCGAGTCTGATGGACATCGACAATTACAAGAACTTGCAGCCGGTTTATGAAGAATTGCCGGGCTGGAAAGAGTCTACTGTCGGCGCGAAACAAGTCAGCGACTTGCCGGCGAATGCCCAGGCATACATCAAATACATCGAGCAAGTCGTCGAAGTACCGGTCGATATCATTTCCACAGGCCCGGACCGCGAAGAGACTATCATTCTGCGACACCCGTTCAACCACTAGTCTGCGACAACTATCCCTTCTTTCGGGGACATCCAGTTAATCGCTTCTCGGGGTGGCATTTTCGGGGCGTTTGGTGCATTTGGGGACATCCAAATAATCTCGCCCCGAAGCTTCGATTCTGAGTTCGCCAGTTGTGCGGAATTACATGGATGTCCTGCAATTTTGTTTGGAAATTCGCAGAATTGGAGTTGTACCACGGGCGAGGGAAGCCTCTTCAATTAGCGCTTCGGAGCTAGTGGTTCAATTCAATATCACCGCGCAGTGCCACGTTTTGTGTCACTGCCACGCCTTTTTACGGGCGATTACGCCTTGCATAGAAATCCAAACACTCTAGAATCGTCGGTCCGTCTCGTTTTTCCCCGAGGGTTTGCGGCTGTGAATTGCGGGAAAAGTGGCGACACCAAGCAACAGCGACTATAAAAAAACTGTGACCAGAGCCCGCTATCAACAAGTGTCCCTTCAGGACACGCCCTATTATCACTGTATTTCTCGCTGCGTGCGCCGCGCTTATCTCTGTGGGGACGATCCAATATCAGGGCAGAATTTCGACCATCGCAAGCAATGGCTCGTGAGGCGCATCAAACAAATGGCGGCGCATTTTGCAGTCGATATTTGTGCTTATGCCGTCATGAGCAATCATTATCATCTCGTGTTGCATGTTGACTCAACCGCAGCTGCGGCCTGGAGTGATGAGGAGGTCATTGCGCGCTGGCGGGCCCTGTTTCCGCGCAATGGAGCGCTCATTCAGACGCTTCAGAACAACAGCAACACACGAGTTGCCCAGAAATTACTGCAAGACAACATCAGGCTGTGGCGCGATCGCCTTACAGACATTAGCTGGTTCATGCGTTGTGTGAATGAGTCCATCGCGCGCCGAGCCAATCGGGAAGATGAGTGTACGGGTCGATTCTGGGAAGGCCGTTTCAAGAGCCAGGCCTTGCTGGATGAGAAAGCGCTCGTCACTTGCATGGCCTATGTCGATCTTAATCCGGTGCGGGCAGGCATCACTGACTCTCTGGAGCTGAGCGACTTCACCTCGATACAAGAGCGACTTATCCAGCACGCGCGCAGAGTCAAACATCGCAGCTACCGTCAACAGCGTTTACTACAGCGTCGCGCGAGCCGCCACCTAATTGGCCGCCAGGATGCAGGTCAGGCGCGTCTGCTACCGCTGGCGCAATTGCCCGGAATGGCTATGCCAATTCTTCCAGTCACCGAGCACGCCTATTTCGAATTGCTTGATATCACCTGCAGATCACTGCAGGCAGACAAGAGTGAATCCCCGAAGTTGTCCGGACATGCGCTTCTGCAAATGCTCGGCATTCGGAGTGATACCTGGCTTAAGAGTATTTCCGCCTTCCAGAAACATTACGGGCTCGCTGCTGGCGGCGAGTCGGCGTTACTCAATTTTCAACTGAGCCGCGTCCGGGCTGGTGTCGAGTTCAAGCATTCCGACAAGTGGGTGCGCGGAGTGCATTCGGCGCGACTTCTCTACGGCACCTGACCAACTAGCCTGAATTACAAACCCCTCTCAAGCTCCGCCATTCGCCAACCAGCGAAGGATCTCCCGTGGCAATCTCGAGAAATTCAACCCGAAATTGGGGGATTCCTCATCCGCATTTGCCAATCCAAACCGTGTTAGCAAGCTGAACGCGCTGATTTCGAATTCGTTTTAACATTCACCTCGGACTTTTTTACTTGGGAAAAACAATTGGGTGTCCTTTATTTATATATGGATATTTGATTGGGTGTCCAATGAATATCCCATGAATAATCCCGATAATGGAAAGAGCATGTGCTTGAGGGCGCAGCTAACTGTCAGATTTGTCGCTGATTATTGCGATGAACTGGGAATCACGGTGAGATTGGTGTTGCGTGACAAAGCGCACATGTCGCTTACGCGGCAGACGTTATGATGCGCACATTTACTACATATTGTTTGACTTTGGTGTGGTTACACTATATGTTGCGCAGCAGAGTGAATGCTAACGTAGCGACATGTAGCGACATGTAGCGACATTAAGGGACGAGACGAAGTCCTGAAAGCTGGCAGAAGATTTACCAGCACAGCAATCAAACGAACAATCGACCGAACAATTAAAAGAACAATCAGAAGAAAAATTAGCAGGTTCAGAAGAACAACCAGGACAGAGAAAAAAAGCAGGTGCACACGAGACGCCTGCAGAAGAGCACACACCCGACACACTTTTCCTGGCTCTTCCACTCAACCAAATCGCGTTAGCCGGAGTTCCAACGAATGACTAAACTCGCTCAAGCCGCAGTAAGAAATACCCAGAATGCCCTTCAGGATGAACAAAGCCTCGACGCCAGAACACTGCAGCTGAAGCAACAGAAAGAAGAGGCCATCCGTACCCAACTCGCCGAATTCGCCCGGGAATTCGAACAGCTCAAACGACTGCATAAGACACCATAAGACTTACGAAACTTCCCTCACCTAAAATTTCTCAATCAGCTGCTACGTTCGCCCTGCGAATACAAAACTCCGAATTTGCAAAACCCGCGAATTGACTGGTTGCATCTGCAATTCGAACTGATGTCGCGCCCGACGTGGCACAAATCTCATCCCCGCGCCATTTCCATCTCCAAATTGGAATTCAACACAGTCGGCACTGACATCGGTAAAAGGCGATGAATTTTTTCCGACGTAGCGGTACCATGCAGGCATTCGAAGTTACGCTCTACCCACAGGAATACTCCATGTTCGCCAGATGCCACTCCAGCACTCTTAAAGCAACAGCCGTGTTACTCTGCTTGCCAATACTGCTGGTTGCCTGCTCAACCCCCGGCGCACACTCCCCGCTGCTCAGCGCCGAGCCGGCAATCGATGCCGTGCTGACACGTCCGCCGCGTACACTGAGGCTGTTCTTCGCCGCGTTGCCTGATGTATCGCGCAGCTACATCACGCTGCTCGGGCCAGCCGGTGAATATCAATTGCGAGGCTTGCACACGATGGCGGCCGATGATCTGATGATTGAAATTCTGGAGCCAGCTGCAACGCCAGGAGACTATACCGTGCAGTGGTCAACCGTCGTCGGCGATGACCCCATGGAATATACCGGGTCCTTCGCTTTCCACGTTCAGGCCGATTGAACGAACACAGCTATACGCAAGACCGCTGCGACAAGGCTTCTTGCGACAGATCAAACTCGGCAGCATACGCTTCGCGTATCCTGCGACTTTTGTAAAAAGTGAGCCAACTGCAAACGCCGGGTCATGAGTAAACCGAATTATTTCCAACTCCTCTTCAAATCGCTCTATGAACCGCGAGCGGCGTTTCGGGAACTCTCGACCCTGGATCCCGCGCCGATGTCCATCCTGTTGCGCTACTCCCTTTGGCTCCTGATTCTGCCCCCCCTTGTTCGCCTTCATCGGCGCCTCCAACTTTGGCTGGCGACTGGGAGCCGCCGAACCGTTGCGGATGTCTACGGGGTCGTTGTTACTCGTCAGCGCCGGCTATCTGCTCGTCCTCATCATCGGACTGGTCAGCACTGCCATCATCAGTCGCTGGATGGCTTCCACCTACGGCGCCAACAAGAGCCTCGGTCGTCACCTGGCGCTCATCACGATTGTCGGTGAGCCAATGGCAGTCGCCAGCATCGTGCACCTGTTTCCCCACGTGCTACTCAATGTACTGATCCTGATTCCCACCGTGATCTGGAGCATGTATCTGCTCTACACCGGTATTCCGGTGGCGCTGGAAACACCGGCAGAGCGAGGCATGTTGATGGCATCCTCACTGGTCGGCTGGCTGCTGGTAGCGGCAGTGAGCCTGCTCGGTATCAGCATGTCCCTGTGGACTCTGGGCGTCGGCCCCTTGCTCGGAGTGTAGGAAGGTCCACGGATGAATGACGCTGTAAACAAGACGTATCAGGATCGCATCGTACTCCGCCTCGTGCAGTTCTCAATTTTCTGGGCGCTGGTGGCAATGAGTGCCGGTGTCTATATCGCGGCAGAGCTGCTCTGGCCGACGTTGGACTTCGGACAGTTCTGGCTGTCTTTCGGTCGCCTGCGACCGCTGCACACGAATGGCATCATCTTCGGTTTTGGTGTCTCGGCCTTGATGGCCACGGCCTTTTACAGTGTCCAACGCACCTCACATGTCACGCTGTTCGCGCCGCGGCTCGCGTGGTTCTGTTGCTTCGCCTGGCAGCTTATCGTACTGACCGGTGGACTGTCATTGCTGGCTGGTTGGACCACGTCGAAGGAATATGCGGAGCTGGAATGGCCATTCGACATCGCCATTGCCGTGGTTTGGGTGTGCTTCGGCGTGGTGTTCTTCGGCACCATCGCAACGCGCAGGATTCGGCCGATTTATATTTCGAACTGGTTCTATGGAGCGCTGATCATCGTCATCGCGATGTTACACATCGTCAATAATCTGGCGATTCCAGTTACCCTCGGTAAATCGTACTC
>Ga0222714_10000911_pt1 | contig 33569 bp, 14 predicted proteins | sample C33_3DmetaG_FD_165048 | JGI IMG/M metagenome (GOLD analysis project Ga0222714, IMG submission 165048) | Estuarine water microbial communities from San Francisco Bay, California, United States - C33_3D | ecosystem: Environmental > Aquatic > Marine > Unclassified | place: USA: California... | reverse complement strand
AAGCATACCGTGGTCAAGGTAAAGGTTGATTCATGAGAATACTGGGAATATGTCCTTCACACGACAGTAGTGTCTGTGTCGTAAATGATGGTAAGATTGAGTTCTTTGTTAAAGAAGAACGACTATCTGGTATCAAACGAGACATGGGTGCAAAAATGTGCCTTGATCTTGTTCATCAAATCTATGGATCTAATTCAATAGATTATGCAACATATTCCTGGCAACAGTTTGAGGATGGACGTAGATTTCTTGCAACGGAAGAAATAGTAAGACGTAAATTTGGATTGACTCTTAAAGAACCACGTCCATTTTCAGATAATAACTATTTTCAACATCATTTAAATCATGCATCCGCTGCATTTTATAATAGTGGATTTGAGGATGCATTAGTCTTTGTGATGGATCGAAATGGTACGGAAATGTTTGTTAATTTCCAAACCCAATATCGTGAAGCCGAAAGTGTATTTCATTGCAAATATCCCAATAAATTTGATATTCTTGAGAAAAACTTTTGGATTTCTCAAGACTTTGATCAAGTACCAGAAGAAATTACTGAATATCTTGATCATTATAAGTCTGAATATGATGTAACTCATCGATTCAGTATTGTGAAAGCTTATGAAGCCGCAACAACAATGATCAATCAGGATGCATTGGAGAATGGTAAGACTATGGGACTCTCCTCTTATGGAGAAGACTTGGATTATCCACCACTCTTTGATGAAAATTCAAGATCAATTGATTCATTCTTTGAAGAAATTGATTTTCAGAAGAATCCTGGTATGCCTACTGCATGTTTTAAAGGTTGCAAAGATGAAATCACTCCAACAGTGACTCCAGAAAACTTCCAAAAGTATGCAAATTGGGCAAAACATGTACAACTCGAAACTCAAAGTGCAGCATTACGATTGATTCGTAAACATGTCGAGAAGACTGGTATCAAGAATGTTTGCATCTCTGGTGGATATGGTCTGAATATTGTTGCAAACGCATACTATATTAAGAATCTACCTGACGTTAACTTCTATTTTGAACCATTGTCTGATGATACTGGTAATAGTATCGGATGTGCAATGAATCTATATCGTCAGTTGACTAATGATAGTGAAATTCATTATCCAAAAGACAATTTCTATCATTATTATGTCGAGACTCCTCTTGAGACTGAAAAATATCATTCGGTCAAGGAAGTGGGTGTTGAGGAACTATGTGATGTTCTGGTCGATCAGGAGATTATATCGGTCTTCCAGGGTGCGCCAGAGTCTGGTCCTAGAGCGTTAGGACATCGTTCTATCCTCTTTGATCCAAGAAATAAGAACGGTAAGGATATTATCAATACGTTGAAGAAACGAGAATGGTATCGTCCATTTGCAGGTATCATTTTAGAAGAACACTTTGATAAGTACTTCGATACAATGGGACTCAAAAAGTCAGAGTATATGACTATAAATTTTGATTGCAAAGAAGATGTTCAAGATTATATTCCTACCATTGTACACGTTGATAATACCTGTAGAATACAAACAGTCGGAAAAGACAATACATTCTTATATGATTTGTTGACTTGTTTCTATGAAAAAACTGGTTGTCCGATATTATTGAATACTAGTTTTAATCTTGCTGGTAGACCTCTGATTCAAACAAAAACTGAAGCTCTTGAGTTTATGACAGAGTTGAGTGATACGGTTCCTTTCTCTGGAGTATACTTTGTTGATGATAAAAAACTAGTTTCCATTAAAAATGGACTAAAACATATTTACATGAATAAGGTAATTAAGAGACAGACGCTTGAAGATCGTCTAAATAATGGATAGAGACTTTTATTTTTTACTAACGATGGCAGATTCAACACCAAAAGCTGGTCCAAATGCAGCAGACGCACCTGAAGTTACTTCAGAAAATGCAAATGTTTTTGGATATGATGTTGCTTCTCAAGCAAAAAGAGGAAATCCAGCACCTCAAGCACCAAATGTTAATTCACCACTAGCTGCAGGTTGATTTGTGACTGAAAAAGAAGCGTATATAAATGAATGGATCGAAGAGTTATCCGACTCTAAGGACGAATTGGGTGGATTTTCTGTTTGCCCATACGCTTCTTCTTCAAAAACTAAAATTGTAGAGTGTTCAATCGATGATATTGTACCCGAATCTGGGTATGATGTCATCGTTTTTGTTGTTGAGGACTTCTGGAGACCCGAACAATGCATGAAATGGGCTGAACATTACAATGAAAAGTACCCATATTACGTTTTTTTCGAAGATGTTTCCTCCAGAAACACTTTTATTGGCGGTGTAAAGACAAATAATAAGAAATTTAATCTAATTTTGTGTCAGTCAAAGAAAAAATTGACTTCGATTCGCAAAAAATTAGCTGAAACTGAGTATTATTCCTATTGGACGAAAGAATATCTGGAAGAAGTTTTGGGTGATGAGATAAAAATTTTAGAAAATAAGGACATTTCGGGATAGCAACCCCGTAAAAAGTTCTGATCTAAAAAATCAGGAGCTAAAAATGTCAAATTTACCAGTTGATAGAGATGCAAAGTACATGAAAGAGATGTGGGGAACCACAAAACTCGTTTCAGATTATGCTTCAATGAGACAATTCGATGTTTACAAAGAAAAAAGAGAATTTCTCCAAGAAATAATGGACTATGAAAGTAATCATGATTTGAAAAAGCAAACTGAATTGCATGAAAAGATAAGAAATGATGATGATTACGATGATTGGGATTATGGAACTGAACCAACCTACGGCAAAAAATGGTAAAAAGGTCTTATACATATAATAAATACCATTTGTTTGGGTAATGGCAACGATTTCTCGCAAATTTAAAGATATTAGTCTGTCATTTGTTAGAAATCCTGTAACTAATGATATTATATCTCTCAATGACGCTGATGCGATTAAAAAATCTGTAACAAATCTAGTTAGAACTAGGATTGGTGAAAGGTTTTACAATAGATATCTTGGCACAAGAGTTTACGATTCTTTGTTCGAACAACAAGATGCAGGAAATGCATACGTTTTTCAAGATGAAATAAAAACTCTCTTGAAAAATTTCGAACCAAGAATCGTGAACTCTATTGTTTTAGTGACGTATCCAGAAGATACTAATGAATTATACATTACTATTGAATATGATATTGTTGGACTTCCAGTTCCAACTCAAACTATAGATTTCATTCTTCAACCAACTAGAATCTAATGTCCTTCAATCAGTTTACGAATTTAGATTTTAATAATCTAAGGACTCAAATCAAAGACTACTTAAGATCTAACAGTAACTTTACTGATTTCGATTTTGAGGGATCGAACTTTTCGACTCTGATTGATCTTTTAGCCTATAATAGTTACATAACTGCCTTTAACACTAATATGGCAGTTAATGAAGTATTTCTTGATAGCGCAACTCTTAGAGAAAATGTTGTTGCTCTTGCCAGAAATATTGGTTATTTACCTAGATCAAAGAGGGCTGCAAAAGCAAAGGTAAGTTTCACAGTAGATGTTAGTGGAACTGAAGCAAGAACTGTAAAAGTACAGGCAGGTCAGTGTGCCCTTGGTGCTGTAGAAGATGGCAATTATATATTTTCAATACCAGAGGACATAACAACTCCTGTAGATATTAATGGTATTGCTAGTTTTGAAAATTTAGAAATGTATGAAGGAACATTTCTAACAAGTACTTTTGTTATTAACGATAGTCTTCCAGACCAAAGATTCATAATTCCAAACTCCAACGTTGACTCTTCTACAATTCGTGTTTCTGTAAGAGATCAAGTAACTGAAGTCTACTCTGTTTATTCAAATATTCTTAATATTAACTCTAGTTCTAGAGTCTTCTTCATTCAGGAAGTAACCGATGAAAGATATGAGATAAGATTTGGTGACAATATTCTTGGAAAGAGACCTACTTCAGGAAGTGTCGTTACCGTCACTTATGTTGTTACAAATGGCAGAGAAGGTAATGGAGCGAGTAACTTCACTTTCTCTGGAGTTTTAAAGGACAATAATCTAAATTCAATTACAACTGGTATATCCCTCTTGAGAACCACTGAGAAGTCTTCTAACGGGGATTCCATAGAATCTATCGACTCAGTTAAATACCTTGCGCCCAAGGTCTATGCATCGCAGTATAGGGCGGTTACGGCTAACGACTACAAGGGACTGATACCATATATCTATCCAAACGTGGAATCTGTTAATGCTTATGGTGGAGAGGAATTGGATCCTCCAGTTTATGGAAAAGTCTATCTCTCCATAAAACCAAGAAATGGTACTTTCTTATCGGAAATTACTAAGAGTGATATTCTGAGAGATTTGAAACAATATTCTATTGCTGGAATACAACCAGAAATTATAGATCTTAAGTACCTTTACATTGAACTAGATACTACAATTTACTATAATAAGAACCAAACTAGTGATGCTCAAATTTTGAGAACAAAAGTATTAAATACTTTGACTTCATATGCAAATTCTGTAGACCTTAACAGTTTTGGTGGAAGATTCAAGTATAGTAAAGTTAATGCTTTAATTGATAGTAGTGATTTGGCTATAACATCAAACATTACTAAAGTGAAGATGAGATTGGATATCGCTCCAGAACTTAATTCTTTTGCTACATATAAGATTTGTTTTGGTAATAAAGTTCATATTAGAAAGGGTGGATACTCAATTAAGTCCAATGGATTTTATATTGATGGTGTTCAAGAACCAATCTACATGGCTGATCAACAATTAACTGATACTACTGGAAGACTGTTCTTCTTTAAGATTGAAAATAATGTTCCAGTTGTAGTTAAAAGTAACGCTGGAACTATAAATTATACTACTGGCGACCTTCTTCTGGATGTGGTAAATATAACAGGAGTTAACTCCACTAATGGATTACTTGAAATCCAAGCAATTCCAGAATCTAATGATATTATTGGATTGAAAGAATTATATTTGCAGATAGATATTAGTAATTCTAACGTCACTGCTATTGAAGATATTATTACTTCTGGTGAGAATACATCTGCTACTCTGTTTACACCAACTTCAAGCTACTTAAACGGAAACTATACGAGATAACATGTCGGATATCAAGAAGGTTAAAATAATCGATGTCCTGGAATCACAGATTCCAGAGTTTCTTAATGAGGATTCTCCTCTATTTCGAGAGTTCTTACTTCAGTACTATACTTCATTAGAAAGTAAATCTGGAGCTGCAGATTTAGCACTCAACATAGTAGATTATAAAAATATATCTAGTTTTACTTCCGAAAACCTATCCTCAGATACTGTTCTGACTTCGGATGTATTGGCATTTGATACTGAAATTCGTGTTGGAAGTACAGTTGGTTTTCCAGAAACTTACGGATTATTAAAAGTTAATAATGAGATTATTACTTATAAAAGTAAGACAACTACTTCCTTCAAAGGATGTATCAGAGGATTTAGTGGAATTGACAAGATAAAATCGGATTCTAATACAGAGTTCTTAGAATTCAAAGATACTAGTTCTGAAGAACACTCTTCTGGAGATGTTGTATATAATCTAAGTAATCTTTTCCTTAAAGAGTTTTTCATAAAATATAAGTCGGAGTTTCTGCCTGGATTTGAAGGAAGAGAATTCGCAACTGGTATTGACATACAAAACATTTTATCAAGGGGAAGTGATTTCTATAGATCCAAGGGAACAGATCTTTCTTATAAAGTTCTCTTTAAAATCTTGTATGGGGTTGATATTGATATCATCAAGCCACAAGATTATACAATAGTTCCTTCTTCCAATTCTTATTTTACTACTAAAAATATTCTTGTTGAGAAAATATCTGGTGGAGATCCAGTTTTAACAAGAGGTAATTTCTTATACCAAGACATTGTTGGTCTTTCAACTATTAGTGCTTCTATCTTTAATGTTGAATATAGACCAGTTTATGACAAACAGTTTTATGAATTGTCTTTAGACTCAACTTCTTTTGATGGAGTCTTCCAAGTAACTGGAAAAACAAGAATTCTGGAAGAAGTTCAAGTTGGTCAACATAATATTCTTGTCGATTCGACAATTGGATTCTCGGATTCTGGTCAAATTCTAGTAAAACCAGAAAATTCTAATTATATAACTCTAACCTATACTGATAAAACATCCAATCAATTTCTGGGTGTATCTGGAGTAACAGTTCCTCTTAGATATGGACTCGATATTGTAGAAGAAAAGTTTGCTTATAGTTATATTGGTGTAGGAAATACTTCTAAAGTAGAGTTTAGAATTGTCAACGTTATTGACAATATTGATTTTTCAAAGACATCAAATTTGAAAGTAGGAGATAAAATTAAATTATCTGGATTCGGTAAAGATCTTGGTGATAGGTTTGAATTCAATAACTGGATTTATAATGTCCCAACAAAACATAATATCAAATCAATTTCTCAACAGGATGAAAATAAGTTTAGATTATATTTCTTTGATAAGATAAGTTTCTATAAAGGAGAAAAGTTAGTACTTGAAAATGAATCTGGACAAACTTCAGAATGTACTGTAATTGGAGTTGAATTCGATACTGGAGATGATGTAAGAAAGTATACTGATAGAATTCTAATTCAAGTCTCTCAAAGTGGTTTTACTATTACTGACTCCAAGAATATTAAGAAGGTCATTATCAAGGCCAATCATTATTCAAACTATTTTTCTGGACTAAGTAATATTCCATCGGGAGTACAAAATACTTACATAAGTAACGATTCAAAAACTCTATACGTAACATCATCTGGACTTCCAAATTACACTTTATTTGGTAAGGATACAAAGAGTTCAGTTTCTGTAGTAGGTACTGCAAGTACAAGTTTACTTTATTCACCAAACCACCCATATACTACTGGTGAATCTGTTTTCTATTTGCCAGAAAACAGTTCAGTTTCTGGTATTAATACTGGAACTTATTTCCTAACTAAAATTGACGAGAACAATTTCTCTTTATCATTCAGTAAGAATGATTTGTTTACCAAAAAATTCATCGTAGGCAATCCTTCCAGTGGAAACTATACCTGGAAATCTGGATATGAATTTAAAACTTTAAAACATCAAAAATTACTAAAGAAGTTTAATCTTGATAGAAGTGTTTTTGTATTTGATGACAAAAACGAAAGAACAACAAATAATAGGGAGATTGGATTACTCATCAATGGAGTAGAGGTATTATCACCGACACTATTCGATGAAAACGTATTTTTTGGTGATATTACTTCCATAAGTGTAACTAATGGCGGCCGTGGATACGATGTAATAAATCCACCAGAAGTTCAAATTTATGATTCTACTGGATCTGATGCTAAAGCTCATTTGAATATTCTTGGTTCAGTACAAAAGATAAAAGTAGTGAGTCCTGGAGTAGGATATAAGAATAAACCAAAGATTTCCATATCTGGTGGAAATGGAAGTGGATGTATATTGGAGTCAAATCTAGTCAAGACAAGATTACGTGCAGAATTTAAACCAGAGAGTGCTGTAGATTTACCAAGTGATACCATCACATTTTTGACTAATCATAATTTTGATGATGGTGAAGAGGTAATTTACAATTCTAATGCAAATAACGATATTGTCGGTTTAGTAGATAATTCTCATTACTATGTTGGAATACTAAGTGCAAAACAAATTAAGTTATATAATAATTCTTTAGATGCTATAAACAAAGTTAATAATGTAAACATAACCGGAATAAGTTCTGGACTTCATAAAATTGAAACTCTTAAGAGTAAAAACACCATTACAGAAGTATATGTAAAAGAATCCGGTAGTGGATATTCCAATAGAAAAGTATATGTTCCATCAGAACTTTCTTATTCTGATAATGTTGGCATTAATACATATGATTCTTATATTTTTGCCACAAATCATGGATTTAAATCTGGTGAAGTAGTCACATATTCTTCTACTGAAGTTCCAATAACCGGATTAACAACTACAAATTACTATAAAGTAAAAGTAATTGATACAAATAAGTTCAAGTTAGCTTATGCTGGTGTTTCTACAAACATAGTTGAAGAGAATTACTTAGCAAATAAATTTATAAAACTCGATAGTATTGGTCTTGGTACTCATATTATTGGATATCCACCAATATCAATTAGGGTTGAATCTCTTGCCGGAATTGGATCAACATCATTGGTTTCTCCAGTTTTAGAACCTATTGTTCTTGGTTCTGTTTCTGACATCTATTTGGAGAAAGGTGGTGTTGGTTATGGTTGTACAAATATTTTAAACTATCACAGAAGACCAGAAGTTGGTGTATCAAGCATCACTTCAGAATGTATTCTGAAACCAATTGTACTAAATGGAAATATTATTGACGTAAAGATAATCAACAAAGGTAGAGGATATAGAAAAGATTCCGATATCTATGTTTATGGTAGTGGAAATTTTGCAGAAATTGTACCAACTATAGATAATGGATCTGTTGTTTCTGTGCAGATAATTAATTCTGGAGTTGGATATGGTTCATCGGACACTACTCTAACCATTTTAAACAGAGGAATTGGTGCAAAATTCTTAGCAAATGTAAGAGAATGGAAGGTAAATCAAGTAGTAAAATCTACAGTTCTCCTTGATGGTGGTGATGAGGGAATTACTTATCCAAGTAAAAACCCATCTCTTGGACTGCAGTACGTAAATTTCTACTGTCCAAAACAACTTAGATTCCAATTAAGTGACAATGTTGATCAATATGGAATAGAAGGATCTTCATTGTCCCACTCACCAATTTTGGGATTTGCTTATGATGGAAATCCAATTTATGGACCATACGGTTATGATCCATATGCTGGTGGATTGGTTAGACAAGTAAAGACCGGTTATATCCTCAATCCAGATCTTACAAGTGGAAAGAGACCACCATCATATCCACCAGGATATTTTACAAATGATTATATCTTTACTGGAACTGGTGATCTTGATGAGTACAATGGAAGATATTGTATTACTCCACAGTATCCTAATGGAGTTTATGCATATTTTGTTAGTGTAAGTATAGATTCTTCTGGAACAGCCCAACCACAGTACCCATACATTGTCGGTTCTAAGTTTAAGAGCACTCCAGTAAAGGAAAACTTCCTACCAAGTTTCAACCAAAACATTAATTTTGAATCTTTTGGTGTTAGTAGAAACGTTGCTCCATATTACTTAACTTACAAAGAATCTTATTATGATTTGATCGATAAGATTTTAGATTTGTTCAAACAAGAATTTACAGTTTCTTCAACAAGAAGTTCTGGAATATCATCAGTTGCAGTATTCTCAGCTGGAACTGGATATAAAGTTGGCGATTACTTAGAAGTAAATCCTCAGAATTCTGCTGGTTCTTCTGCCAATATAGTTGTATCCAAACTAAAAGGTAAGGAAATCGATGAGTTTTCTGTAGTAGATACAACCCTATCAGATATTAAATTTGCTGTTAACAAGAGATCTGTTGAAGGCAAATACGGGGAACCACATAATCTAAGTGATAATGAGTATGTTCTAGTTTCTGGAATATCTACTGTTGGATTCTCATACTTAGATGGAATTAGAAAAGTTTCCGTTTCTAATAAAACAGTTGATTTGGTTGAAGATGTTGATCTGGAAGTAAATACTGGATTCAGCACTCATCTTACTGTTGATGATACTTCGGGATTCTCCCCAGATGATTATGTTGGAATTGGAACAGAAGTACTACGAGTAACAAGAGTAGATTCTTCAAGATCACGTTTGCATGTAAACAGAATCGCAAATACTGGATTACATACTGCAGGAATTGATGATGTTACTTTGTTACCGACCAAATTCTCTTTTGTAACTGAAGAACCAGGTAAACAAATAACACAGTATAACTATACAACATATTTTGATCCAAAAGAAACAGTTGGAACTGGAACCCAAGGATCAGTTAGATCTATAGTTGGTATTGGAACAAGTACCGTCACCACCAGATTTGTTCCTGCAAGATCAATTTATATTCCTGGACATAAGTTCTATACTGGACAAGAACTAATTTATAGTTGTGGTATTGGCGGAACTAGTTTAGTAGTAAACAATGTTGGTAGTGCTGTATCATTTATTATTCCAGATAATAGTGTTGTCTATGCAGTAAATCTCGGCAGAGACTTCATAGGAATTTCCACTCTTGGATTTACTACATCATCAGGTATTGGAACTTCAAATAATAGTTTGGAGTTTGTCAACTTCGATTCCTCTTTCGGTCTAGTTGGATTCGCTCACTCATTGAAAACACTTCAAAGCGAACTAACTGGAAAGATAGAAAGATTCGTCGGGTTTGTTACTACAACCGAAAATCATGAACTTTCTTCCGGTGATATTGTTGAATTTACTATATCAAATAATCAACAAAAGACTGTAAAACTATTATATAATGAGAGTCTTAGAAAGGTTGTTGTAGATGATGTCAACTTCAGTTTTTCTGATATTGACAATTCTACTAATAGTATTGAGATTATTGGAAATACATTAAAGAATGGTGATAAAGTCATTTACTATGGATCTACTTCCGAAGTAAATGGTTTAGGTAATAATAAAACATATTTTGTACTTAAGTACAGTGAAAATAATATAAGACTTTGTGAATATCTTTCTGATGTTAACCAATCAAATTATATTAATATAACTTCTCCCGGTTCTGGAACACATTACCTATATCTAATTAATCCTCCAATAGTCATTGTAAAAAATGATGTTCTAAAATTTGATATCTCAGACTCAAGTCTAGTTGATATGGAATTGCAGTTCTTTGAGGATAGAACCTTCCAAAAGAGAATAGAATTGATCGGGGCTACAAGAAGTTCATTTGCAATCAGAAGAGAAGGTACTCCTGGAACATCTGAAGCATATGTATCTCTAACCACAAATGTAGATACTTTCCCATCTCAACTATTCTATACATTAGTTCCAAAGAGTCCTATTGACGAAAGAAAAACACAAATTTCTTCTGATACCGATGTAGTTGGAAATAACAAGATTGTAGTCAAGAATCACATTCTACAAAGATCTTTCGATATTCAAACTGTAGATCCTACAACTTTTAGTATAAACTTGAGAGGAAAGTCTACTTCTCAAGAAGTTGCTTCATATGTTCCAACTGGTTTGAGTTATGATACAAACTCGAAGACTTCGAGTGGTCCTATTAAATCTATGAAAATTAATTTTGGTGGAAAGGGATATGCTGTTCCACCAATAGTTACTGGATTTAATACCAAATCAGGTAAGAACGCGGTTATTAAACTAGTCTCCCCAGAAATAGGAAGAGTTGAAGAATATGAAAGAGTTAAAGATGGATTTGATTATCCAACTGATCCAACACTAACTCCATCTTTGAGTGTACCAACTGTGGTTGGCATTAAAGATATTAGAACAATCGATTATGTTGGAATTGTCACTGGTGGTAGAGGATATAATACCGCACCGCAACTATTTGTAAAAGATAATACTAATATTAAGTTATCAGCAAAAGTTACTGGTGGGTCAGTAACTTCTGTAGACGTTCTACAAAACGTCACTAATCTTGTAGATCCACTTCAAATTTATAGTGTATATAATTCAAATGGGTATGATATTGACAATATCACCGTCAATGGAAACTTTGTAACTCTTGAACTTTTCACACAAAACTTTATTCCAATCGGATATGGAAGCACTATATCTCAATTCCCATTCAAAATTGGCGATGAAGTATTTGTTGAATCATGCAGATTAACAAAAACCTCATATAATCAGGGTCTTGCAAACTATAACTCTGACAAATATGGATATAAGTTCTTTAAGTTAACTTCTGTAGATGAAAATAATAAGACCATCACTTATAGTATGGCTGGTATTTCTACTGGCGGTTTTGGTACATATGATTCGGATATAACTCTTGGTTATGTTGTGAACAAGAAGGACATGCCGGTTTATGAAATGATCCTTGCCGATGATGTCAAGTACTTCTCGAAAGAAAGAGTAACTACAACTGATTTCATTGGATTAACCATGGAAAATGGTTGGGATAATGATCTTAATCAGTTAAGAATATCTGAATCTTTTGGAACCCTGAATGTGGGTGACAAGATAACTGGTGAAACATCAAAAATTACTGGAACTGTAGAGTATTTCGATACTTTCCAATTGGAATCTACTCTTGGAGTATCTAGAGATAAAGTTGGTCAAATTGATAAGGCTGTAGGCATTCTAAATGATTTCCAACAAAGAATATCTGATAACTTCTACTATCAGAAGTTCTCATACTCTATTAAAGGTACAATCCCATACAATATTTGGAGAGAGTCAGTTAGATCTATTGTACACCCATCTGGATTTAAAGAATTCTCCGACCTTGAAATTTATACAAAAGCAACCGATAGCGGTATTGGTAGAACAACAACTTTAAAACCAAGAGTTCTCGATAATCAATCTTCATTCCTAGTAAATCTTGATTCGGAGTCTGATGTTTCTCAGAGAAATAATTTTGCTCTGGTTTATGAAGAAGACTTCTTGGAAGATGGTTCTGTAGAGAGAGTGTTCTTCACAGAAGGAGTTGCTCTTAGAAACTATATTCTGAACAAAACTAACAAAGTTTTGGAAATTGATGATATCTCTAGTGAATTCGATGGAACTGCAGTTCAATATTTGAGAGGAAGATATGCAGATGCTTCAGATCTTCTAGATCTTAACAGGGAGTTTATTCAATCAGAAGTTGTTGCATTTGTTGAATTTAACTATCCAAATATTACCTCAAGTTCTAGTTATAGCAGAGATAAGTGTTTTAGAGATACTGGATTTATTGTTGATGCAGTATCCCATGATTTGAAGTACAATTCAAATAACAAATCTGTAGAGGCTGGTTTAGCATATTGGAACGCTGGCGCTTCTTATGTTTCTAACGAGTCTGAAGAAACTCTATTTGCATACAACTATGTTAAGTTTATTGGTCAATACATAATCAATAATCAAACTCCACCAACTCTTTATCAGTCTTCTGTAGATCAACTTTTCAATTATAATCTAATTCAAGATCCAGAAAATCCAGATCTCTTCAGAAACAAAGATGCTAGAAATCTAATTCTAAGCAATAAGAGAGAAATTTTGGACAAGTCTCTTGCTTCTATAGCAATAGGATATCCAGATTTCTACTTCCCAGGAGATCCACAAAGTCAAGAAAGATCACGTTATTATGATGCATATAGATTGATTCAACTCAATAGAGATGAGATTGTTACTACTGCATGGAATAACATGATTCTCATCCATCCAGAAGTTTCTTCAACAGAGTCTAAGTGCAAACGTGATATTGGATATTTTGTTGATGCAATCTCAACAGATATCTTTACTGGTGGTAACAAGTATTCTAGAGAGTTTGTATTACAATACTTTGATGGCGCTGGTAACCCAATTTCCAACGGATTGGTCGGTGAAGAAGTTCAGTCTATTGTTGCTTTCAATCAAGCTAGAGACTTGATGAGATCAGCAGTTAGAAATGGTTTAACTGTAAAAGATCTAAGTATTACTCCTGGTTCTCCAGTTGTGGGTGTAGGATCTACAGTTCCCAATACTGCTACAAATGCTTGTCAAGATGTCCAGAATAATATTATATCCTTGACCTCTCTAGTAACAATTGCTGTAGAAGTTGGAAATACAACGACTCTTCCGATTGAGAATGTTGGCACATATACTACTGGTGGACTTAAGTGTTATCGTGATCTTGGTTATATCCTAGATGCAGTTGCTCAGGATATTGCTTATGGTTCAAATCAACATATTGTTTATGCAACTAAGAAATACTTTACTGGAGCAGGTATTGCTTTAACCACTGGACTTCTTGGCGAAGAATCGGAATCAATTTATGCATTCCATGCACTAAGGGATTATTCTAAGAAAGCCATTACTAATCAGTTGAATGTTAAGGATCTAACAATTATTGCAGATCCAGTAACAGGATTTAATACTGATCCTAATTCTTGTTCTAACATTCAAACAAATATAACCAACCTAGTTGGAATTCTAACTTCCGCTATAGATTCTGGAAGTCTTGCTGGAATTCCAACAACTACATTCGGCGATACTGATTGTGCAGATGTTAGAGCTTCTTTAGCGAGTTATGTTGGAATTATTACTACAATAATTGGATTGGGTACTGGATTCGCCCCAGAAGTTACATATCCATCTTTAACTAGGGGTGGAAGTATTGTTGGATTGTCAACATTTAAATTGAAGAATAATGGATTCCCACTATTCAAGAGGGATTTCAGTGGACTAAGTACAGCAGTAATAAATCTAGAAAATAATACTTTTACACTACCAAATCACAACTTCCAAACTGGTCAGGAACTTATTTACAGATACACCGGAGATCCAATTGGAATTGCTACAACTTCATATGTTTCCGGATCTGTTGATATTATTACTGGAATCGGATCTGTAAATGGTGGAGCGATCCTTCAAAATGGATATAATAATGATGTTGGAACTGAAGTGGGTATCTCTACAGTTCTTGTTCCAGCAGGACCTACCAATAAGATAGTTTCTAGTGCAGTCGGAAACGGCGATGCATCAGGAACGAATGCAACATTTGATGTTTTAATAACTTATTCTGCATCTACTGGTAATGCTTTAAGTACAAGTATTACGTTAAAAACTGGTGGTACTGGATTTGTTGTTGGTGAAACTGTTTCTATTGCTGGAACTTACATGGGTGGAACAACTCCAACCAATGATTTAAGTTTCGTTGTTACATCTACAACTGCAACGCAAATTCAACCACAAGCAAATGCTGCGTATACCAATATTCCTTCATCAGTAACAGGAATTGGAACAGACGCAATATTTACCGTCACTAGAGATAATGTTGGAAGAATTGATGAAGTATTTGTGGTAAATGGTGGTTCTGGATATGCAACAACATCACTAGTTTCTATTGCCGGAACATATATTGGTGGAGTAACTCCTGGAGACGATATTACATTCTATCCATCTTCTCTAGGTACGGATACTTTACCTGGATCTGTGTTTGTTTATAAGATTGATGATAACTCCTTCAAGGTTTCTGGTTTATCTACAAGTGTCTTTGTAAACCTACAATCTTATGGTACTGGGGATCATTCTTTCGAGTACAAAGATTCCAATGCCAGCGTGGTAATTACTATCGATGGAATTATCCAAGGAGCTGTTAGAAGAAAGTCACTAGAAATTGAACTTGGTTCTGCCGTTTCCAGTGCATCTACAACTATCCTCCAAATTTCAAGTGGCATATCTTCAGTAGTTATTGGAGATATTCTCAATATTGATCAGGAATACATCAATATCAAGACAATTGGAGTTGCTGGAACTGATAAACTTGGAGTAGAGAGAGCTTACTTAGGTACGACTTCTGGAGTTCATACAGTTGGAGCTGCAGTAACAGTACTAAATGGTGATTTCAATATTTCTGGAGATACCATCTTCTTCACAACACCTCCATATGGAAAGATTGGCCCAGCTGGTCTCCAAACTGGATCTATCTTTGCTGGTAGATTTATGTCGAGACAATTCGATGCAAGTCAACCAAAAGATAAGAACATTATTCTAGATGATATTTCTTTATCATTCACTGGTATTGCCGCAACAGAATTTACTCTAAAATCTAATTCTGCGACAACTCAAGCATTGTTTAATGATGTTAATAGTGGGGTTGAAATCAATAACAATCCATTCATACTCATCAATAATGTTGTTCAAGAACCAAGAGTTGATTATACAGTAGATGGATCCTCAGAAAACGTTGTACGTTTCCTATCTGGAACTCCTAGTGCCGGAAGAATTTCAAATGTAAGTTTGAGTTCTGGATTTGGATATCTTCCATTACTAGGCGCTGCAGCAAATGTTGTAGTATCTGCTGCTGGTACTATTTCCGATGTTGTTCTTACTGGAATTGGATCTGGATACAGACTTCCACCGACAGTAAGTATCGCTTCGACAATTGGAACTGGCGCAAGTATAACTGCAACTGTAGGAGCAAGTGGAACTATTACTGGATTCACAATTGTAAACCCAGGATCTGGATACACGACAACATCAGTACCAACAGTCGTAATTGGAATACCAACTTCATATAGTCATATTGGTGTTGCATATACCGATGGCACTTCTGGTGTTGGTCAAGGCGCTAAAGTAACAGTATCTGTTGGTCAGGGATCTAGTGTAATTTCCTTCAAGATTGATGATCCAGGTATTGGATATAAAGTGGGTGATGTTTTGAAAGTACCAGATCTACTTACACTATCTGGTTCTAGAACAGATATTCTAAACATATCTAACTTTACTTATGATAATATCACTGGAATAAACACTGTTACTACAACAGATGTTCATGGTTTTGCAATTAATGATGTTGTAAGACTTGCTGGAGCGGCCTTCACCTGTGGTTATGATGAAGTTGGAATTAAATCTTTCTCATATGATAACGCAACTGGTATCTGTACAGTAACAACTTATTCTCCACATGGAGTACTAAGAACCGATGTAGATGAGAATAAGACCAGTACCGAAGTATTCTTACACAATCTCCCATTTGCTTGTGCCGAAGAACATGCCGGTATCACAACAACTATCTTCCCAGATGGTACATCTCCATACGGAAGAGTATTCCCTGCACTAGCATCAATAGGTAATACAGTCTTCACAATGAATGCGGGTGTATCAACTATTTCGCATGTGTTTGTTGGTTGGCCAGAAATAGGAATCAGCACATTTGTTTATGATAATACCACTGGTGTTTCGACTGTAACTACCGTTCAGCCTCACCAAATTAGTGCAAATGATATGATAACTTTGAAGGATCTGCCATTCAGTTGCACCAGTATCGGATCTACGTTTAATATTATTGGAGTTGATTACGATAATTATGCTGGAGTTACCACGATTATACTTGATTCAAATCATGGATACTCTATTGGTGACTATGCACGTTTAGCTGATATTTCGTTTAGTTGTGATTCTTGGCTTGGAATTTCTACTTCAAACATAACAAATCTCACATATGACGAAGTTTCTGGAATAGTAACAGTAACAACAGATTCTAATCATGGAATTGATGCTGGTGGTTATGTAAAACTAGAAGGAATTCAGTTGGCATGTAATTCTTGGACAGGAATCTCCACACTTAATGTTGTCGGATTTGATTATTTGAATTTTGTTGGAATTTGTACATTGACACTTTCTGGTGATCATGGAATAGAACCTGGTGAATATATAAGAGTCGATGATATTATCCTTTCTTGTCCACCAGTAACAAATGGACTAACGTCCACTAGATTCCCCTATCCTGCAGGAATTAATACATTTGGTGGTTCGTACCCACAAAGTAGTCCAAATACACTGGCAGGAACTTATAACGTCTTTAAGACTGTTGCTGGTACTGCAGGAAGTACAATTACAATCAACGCTGGTATTTCAACTATTGATCATACATATGTCTCTGGTGGAACAGTTACCCTTGGTATTTCTACAACACTGTTCCCATATGACGGTTCTAGTCAAAAGTCTTTAACTGGAACAAATAACGTATTCAAAACCACATCGGGAACTTCTGGCACAACAATTGTTGTTGATGTAGGTGTTTCGACCATTGCACATACATATGTCTCTGGTGGAACGGCAACTGCTGGAATTACTTCAACTATCTTCCCATATGTTGGATCTTCAACAAGTTTCGCATTTAATGCGTATGATACTTTTGAGATCGTTGGTGTTCCAACTTCTAATAAGTTTAATATATTTGTTGGTGTTTCAACTATTGCACATACTTATGTTTCTGGTGGTACTGCTGTTCTTGGTATTACCACAAGTATTTTCCCAGATGGCACAAGTGAGTATGGATACACTTTCAGAGTAACTGGTGTTGGTTCATCGACATCATTCACCATAAACTCTGGTATTTCTACAATTCCTCATGATTTCCTAGGATATGGTCAAGTTGGAGTATCCACCTTTACCTACACAGAATCTACAGGTATCTCTACAGTAGTAACATCTACTTCTCACGGATTGTCTGTTGGTGATTATGTAACACTAGATGGACTTGAATTCTCTTGTGCTGCAGAACATGCAGGAATTACAACTACAATTTTCCCAGATGGAACTTCTCCATATGGTAAAACATTCCTAGTTTCCTATGTAGCTTCTAATAAGTCATTTACATTTAATGCTGGTATTTCAACTATTGCACATAACTATGTTTCTGGAGGTACTGCACAAAAAGTTGCTATAACTAAGAAAGTTCCTACAACTCAGAGAGTTCTCAGATTCCCAGATGTAAGTACCGATGGAGCTTATGATTTCCGTGTAACAAGTATTGGATCTACCAACCAGTTTACATTCCTATCAGCAGGTTCTACAATATCTCACTACTATACTCAATCTGGTATTGTAAGTTTCAGACAATTCGAAGAATTTAAGTTTGAAGTTAAAGAAGTTCAAACTGATAAGTTTACTGGATTCTATCCAGGACAATTTATTAGATTTGATGATATTTCTGATCAGTTCAATGGATTTAGAAAGAAATTTACTCTGACTATAACCAATAATAACGTTAAAGAAGTTATCAGTTTGAGAACCCCTCAGGGATCTGATTTGGAGATTACAAATAACATCTTTATTTACATAAACGATGTTCTTCAGGCTCCAAATACAGCTTACACTTTCAGTGGATCTAGAATAAACTTCAAGGAGGCTCCAAAAGAAGGATCTTCCTGCACAGTCATGTATTTCAGAGGATCTTCTGTTGACGTTGAAGATATTGAACCACCAAAGACAATAAAAGAAGGCGACTTCATAACAATCAATGAGAATAGAAATGATCCTTTAGATACAGATCAGTTTGCAAGAATTGTTAAGAAGATTGTATCTTCAGATCAACTTGATACATTTACATATAATAGTCTCGGCATTAATACTGATCCAGTAAAGGTCAGACCATTGACGTGGAAGAAACAAAAGTCAGACAGAATAATTAATGGTGTACTATATTCTAAGGCTAGACCATCCCTCAATAGTAGAGTAGTTCCAAACTCCATTGTAATTAATAATATTCGTGAAGATGATACTTCTGTTTATGTAAACAATGCATTCCCACTATTCACTAATATCGATGATCTCTCAGAAGATCGTAGAGACATTAAGATTGCAGAGACAAGAACGACTTCTCCAGCAATTGCAACTTGTATTGTTTCCTCCGCTTCCACAATATCTGGAATATCAATCTCTGATGGTGGAATTGGGTATGCATATACATCCAATCCAGTTGTAAGTGTATCTCAAGTTGCAATAGGAAGAAAAGATCCGATTTCAAACTGGAAGACAGTTAGTGGAATAGACACATCATTTACATTGAATTCTGTATCTACTGGAAATGTATTTGTTTCTGTAGGAAACAGTTGTGCATTTGCGTTTAGTTCTGACGCAGCTGAATGGACTTCTGGTTCTATTGGTTTTGGAAACACTGTTGATTTTGGAAAAGTTTCTTGCGGTGGAACGAATATCTTCATTGCCGTTGGTGAATCTGGATATGCAGTTAGAAGTGTTGGTTATGCAAACACAATAACATCTTGGGATAAGATCAATATCATTGAGGAAATCTTTGTACCACAGTTGGGAGTTACTGGTTATAATGATAGTAATTATATTGAGACAATCAATGATGTAATTTACTATCCACTCCTTGATAGTTGGACTATGGTCGGAGTTGCAACTGCATTTGGTTCAATCTTTGGTGCAACTGGAATTGGAACAACAGTATTCACGAAGAGATTTACTGCAACAACAAAGACATTGAATAGTTTGGCTACTGGATTATCACAGATTATTGGAGTTGGTGATGATGGAGTTGTCGTAAGATCTACAAACAATGTTATTTGGGAGACCTTGGGATCCGTGACTTTCCAGAAACTCAATAAAGTTATATTTGTTGGTGATAGATTTATTGCTGCAGGAAATGCTGGAACAATCATAAGAACGGTTGATTTCCCAGATCAACCTGGTGTTCCCGATCCAGCTTCGTTTGAGTTAATTGGTACAAGTTTGATTCCTGGAAATATCGTTGACTTGTATTATGAAGATTTCTATGTTGCTTTGAATGATTCTGGTGATTTGTATTATTCCTTCGATTTACTGAATTGGATTTATAGACCAACCAACCAACCTCAACCACTCAATGAAATAAGATTTGCTAGAGAAGTTGGACTAGAAGGTAGATATGTTTCAGTTGGAGTTCAAACTGCAATATATTCGGATCCACTATTCAACAGAGCAACAGCTATTTCCAATGTTTCTTCTGGAGTTGTTACTTCTATTTCCATCTCCAATGCTGGATTTGGATATTCTCAGGACAACCCACCATCAGTACTAATTGAACCAGATCTAGTGAAAACTGAAGTTATTAAGTCTATCAAAGCCCTTGGTGATTTTGGTAGAATCATCGGAATTAATACATTCGTAACTGGAACACCCGGTATTGGCACAACAACACCTAAAGTAGAATTTATTCTACAATCCGAATACTATGATAATGCAACTCTGGGTGTTGGTTATTCTTCACTAAATTCTCTATCTGTAACTTATAGTCAACTTTCCAAGGGAGACTACTTCGTTATTACTGATAGTAATGTTGAAACTGGACATGATATTATTGGAATTACAACCTTTGCTGGATTAAATGGAATGGTTAATTATCCTGCTTCTAAGGTGGGAACTGCAACCAGTTTCTTGGATGGTGTTTATAGAGTCGAAGATGTACAAACATCGGTTGGTGTTGGCGCATCTGCAGGAATAACCACTGTCACATGTAATCTAGCACCAAAATCAGAATCGGAACAATATGTTGAAATTTATGTAAGAGGTGCTTCCAATTCTGGTGTAAATACTAATGGTTCTAGTGGAACCTTACCTTTCTATGGAAACTATAGTTGGGGTAAGATTTATGATTATCAGAACCGCGTTTTGGGATCTCCAAAGACATTTGATGTCTATAATGATAACGGAATTGTTGGAATTCAAACCAATCCACAAATTTTCCGTACAAGACCAGTCTAAATAAGTAAAAAAGAGTCTGTTTAAAAATGCCCGCCATTATATCGGATCAATTTAGAATACTAAATGCTGAGAACTTTGTAAAGAATGTAGTTGGCTCTGCATCTACGATTGATAAGTATTACACTTTTATTGGTCTACCAAACTCAACCAATGAAGCTGCTGGAGGTAGTTCTACTTGGATTACCAATACTCCATCTCCAGTTGATGGTTTCCGTGAGGAAAACCAAATCAAAGACAGTATCATTGCTATGAAACAAATAACTTCTCAAGATGTGAGAAGACTTGTTAGAAAGGTTGAGTGGGTTGCGGGTAATACTTATGAAATGTACAGACATGACTACAACATTTACAATCCAAGTCCAGTTACTGGATCTGCATCATTATATGAATCAAACTATTATGTAATAAACGAAGACTTAAGAGTCTATGTTTGTTTGCAGAATGGAACTGATCCAGAGAACCCTAAAGGAAAGCCATCATATGATCAGCCATCTTTTATTGACTTAGAACCAAGAGCTGCTGGAACTTCTGGTGATGGATATGTGTGGAAATATCTTTACACAATCAAACCCTCAGAAATTGTAAAGTTTGATTCTATCGAATATATTCCAGTTCCAGAAAATTGGGGCGGAGAAGGAGAAAGTATTTCCACAAAGAATAATGCCATTGATGGTAAAGTTGAAGTAGTATTGGTTGATAATAGAGGAACAAACTATCAACCAATTTCAACTTCATTCTCTAATGTTCCTATCCTTGGTGATGGAAATGGTGGAAAGGCGACTATTACCATTGACTCTTTTGGTAAGGTATCTGAAGTATTTGTTACTGAAGGAGGTTCTGGTTATACATATGGAACAATTCAGTTCTATCCTGGTGCTCCAGGATCTGACACTGGTGGTCCTTTAGCAAACCTAACAAACACTGGAATAGGAACGACTTCAATCGCTGCTTTTAACGTAATCATTCCTCCAAAAGGTGGACATGGTTATGATGTTTATAGGGAACTTGGAGCATATAGAGTTCTTCTTTATTCAAGATTCGAAACTCTAGAGAGCAATCCAGATATTATTGTTGGAAACGATTTTGCTAGAGTTGGAGTAATTAAGAATCCTACAATATTCAATAGTAATACGGAAATTCTTAATGTTTCCTTGGTTAGTGGACTTCAAGCTCTCAAGTTGACTGGAGTTACTACTAACACTACATACGCAGTTGACTCTGTAATTAAACAGACAGTTGGTGTTGGATCTACAGCTATAGGATTTGTAGCTGCTTGGGATAATATTACTGGTGTTTTAAAATACTATCAACCAACTGGACTGGCATCAAGTGAAACATCATTCAAAATTTTACCATTCACTTCTCAACCAGATGCTGGTTATGGAACAACTATTTCTTGTTCTTCTATTATTGGTCCTGAACTCAGTGTTGATACCAACTTTAATGGCATCACCACCACAATAAATAATAGAATATATCAACTGGGAATTGATTTTGTATCGGGAATTGGTTCTGCAGAGTTTAATAAGAGATCAGGTGAGATTATCTACATTGACAACAGGCCACCAATTCCTAGATCAGTGAGCCAAAAAGAAGATATTAAAGTTGTACTGGAGTTCTAATTCAAAATGGCACAAAATACTAATCTAAACGCATCTCCATATTTTGACGATTTTGATGTAAATAAAAACTATCAGAGGGTTTTATTTAAACCAGGCGTTCCAATTCAAGCCAGAGAATTAACTACATTACAGTCAATACTCCAGAACCAAATTGAAAAATTTGGAAAACATTTCTTCAAGGAAGGCTCTGTAGTAATTCCTGGTAATGTTGCGTATGATCCAGATTATTTTTATGTGCAAATTGACCCAACACATTTGGGCGTTCCAGTATCCTTTTATATTAAAGAACTTGTTGGAAAATATGTAAAGGGTGAAATAAGCGGAGTAAAAGCAAAGGTTGAAAATTATATTTTAGATACACAGTCTGAAAACGGTAATTTCACTCTTTATGTAAAATATCAGAGTTCTAGTGAAAATGATTTTGAGTTAAGTACTTTTGTTGATGGTGAAAATTTAATTCTTCTCCAGGACGTACAATATTCCCTGTCAATTATTAGAGAAAATTCTACTTTTGCAACTACAACTATCACCGATGCTATCGGATCAGGATCTGCAGCAAAAATTGAAAACGGTGTTTATTTCATCAGAGGATTTTTTGTAGAAGTATCCTCACAAACAGTTATATTAGACCAATATCAAAGTTCTCCATCGTATAGAATTGGTCTATCTATAGAAGAATCAATATCTGTAGCATCACAAAATAATCCAGACTTGTATGATAATGCAAGAGGATTTTCTAACTTTGCTGCCCCTGGAGCAGATAGATTCAAATTAAGTGCAACCTTAATTAAAAAATCTATTGATGATTTCAATGATGAAAACTTCATTGAATTGATGAGAATTGAAAACGGAGTATTAGTAAAATTCTCAAATGATACTAATTATAACCTAATAAGAGATGAACTAGCTAGAAGAACATATGATGAATCTGGAGATTATTATGTAACTCCTTTTAAAATACATGCAAAGGAATCTCTGAACAATAGAGTTGGAAACAACGGAGTATATTATTCTTCCCAGTTGACCCAACAAGGTAATACTCCTACAGATGAACTTGCATGTTTACAAGTATCTCCAGGAAAGGCATATGTAAGAGGTTATGAAGTAGAAACTATCAATACAATTTCAATCGACCTAGAAAAATCCAGAGATACTGAACAAGTATTGAATGAATCAATTCCTTTTACACTAGGAAAACAGTTAGAATTGAATAATGTTTATGGATCAACTCCTGTTGGTGTTGGTACAACAAATATTGTGAATTTGTATTCGGATAGAACTTCTAGTCCTGGAACTTCTTCTGGTTTAAAGATTGGTGTAGGTAGAATATATGATCTAAAATTAAAGAATTCTGAATATTCAAATGAAGCAACAAAGTTTGAGGCATCTTTATATGATATTCAAACGTTTGTATATGTAAATTTAAATACAACAATTACAATAAACACTCCTGCTTTTATTGAGGGTAAGAATAGTTCCGCTTCGGGTTATCTATATCAAAGTGTTTCAAATTCAAATCAACTAATTTTATATCAGACATCTGGAGACTTTGTTCAAAACGAAGCAATAATTATTAATGGAAAGGAAGATCCAAGATCAATCACATCTTCTAGAGATTATGGAATTTCTGATGTAAAGCAACTACATGCAACTGGATCTTCAGCTTTTACTGCAGATGCTGTTCTATCTAGAGTCGTAACACTGGCTCCTGGTGGATCAACATTTACAATTTCCGGACAATCTGCAGGTGTAAGTACCGTAACTACATCGAGTTCAACATTTTTTGTTGGAATTAAAACTGGAGATATTGTACAACACACAAGAAGCGGACAAAGTTTACCAACATATAGTAGAGTAAAAGAAGTTTCTTTAGTTTCAAACTCTATTATCATTGAAGCAACTACATCTGTTTCCAATGTAAATAATGGTAGTCTTCCTTCTGGTACAACAACTGTAAGTAATCTTGCAAAAGTAACTTCTGATGTACTTAATATCAACAGTGCATTTTTATTCTCTCCACTAACCCAGAAAGAAGTTGAAAACGTTGATCTTACAAGATCGACAATAGTAGTAAGAAAGTCATATCCAATAACAATTTCTTCAAATGGAGCGGTACAAACTTTAGAAACTGATACTGACTACACATTGGAGCCATTTGATGAAGAAGATTACAATCTAACCTTTTCAGATGGAACTGTCGAATCATTAACTTCCCAAAAATTAACAATTTCTGGAAGAACAGTTACTCTCCAGAATATTAGTCAAAATGGAGCTGCTACTTTAACAGCAACATTCAAGAAAACTAATCTAAAGTCCAAAAATAAAATATATTCAAGATGTAATACACTTATTGTTAATAGATCACAAGAATCTTCATCTGGAATTGGGTCTACAACTCTTGCTGACGGTCTTACATACAGCGAAATATACGGAACTAGAGTTCAGGACAAGAAAATTTCCCTAAACGTTCCAGAAGTTCAAGAACTTTTGGCAGTCTACGAATCTGTAGATGGAAATGATCCTTCATTGCCATCGATAACTCTTACTAATTTAAATTCCAATATTCTCAATAGTATTCGTGGAGAGAAAATAATTGGAACTGATAGTGGAGCCGTTGGATATTTAGTATCTAATAATGGAACTAATGTAATTGATTTTGTCTATGGTAACGAAAACACTTTCTTACTTGGAGAACCAATTAGATTCCAAGAATCATCAATAACTGCCTCCGTAGATGCACTTGTATCTGGTGACAGAGATATTCTATCTGACTTTATTTTGAATCATGGTCAGAATAAGGAATATGTCGATTTCTCTTATGTTGAGAGAAAAGACGAATCTTCTGCTCCAACTAGAAGATTGAAGTTTGTATTCAATAATTATACATTAGACGCTCAAGATACTGGAGATTTCGTAACCGTAAATTCATATAATGCTTTGCAATATAAGGATAATCTACCTTTTGTTGATATATACGCATCAAGTGATATTATTGACTTGAGACCAAGGGTTGTTCCTTACAACCCATCAACAGCGACTTATTCTCCATTTGAATTCGTATCAAGACAGTTTAATTATGCGTCTAGTTCTTCTCCATATAATCTAGCAAAAGATAAGACAATTAATATTGATTATACTTATTATCTTGGAAGAATTGATAAGTTATTTGTAAATAAGGATGGAAGATTTTTCCTCAATAGAGGAGTTCCGTCGTTAACTCCAAAAACCCCAAGCGACATTGAGAACTCTTTAGAAATTGCAACTATTAACATACCTCCATATGTACACAATATTTCTGATATCAAAGTTGTAAGATCTCCACATAAGAGATATAGAATGCAAGATATCTCTGCTATTGAAGATAGACTCAAGAATGTAGAATATTATACATCTTTGTCTCTATTAGAAAGTGATACAAGAAATCTAAACATAAGAGATACTCAAACTGGATTAGATAGATTTAAGTGTGGATTTTTTGTAGACAACTTCAAGTCTGTATTTGGTGGTGCAGTTACAAACTCCGCTTACAAGTGCAGTGTTGACACTGAAAATGGAGAACTTAGACCATCTCACTATACAACTTCTTTAGATCTATTATTAGGAACTGATGCTGTAATTGGAATTGGAAATACTTCCAATCCAGATGCTGATCTAAGATTTACAACGAATTTACTTTCTCCAAACACAAGACGTGTTGGTGACGTTGTATGTCTGAATTATTCTGAATCAGTATATGTAGAAAATAATTTTGCTACTAGATCTGAAAATGTGAACCCATTTGCCGTTGTAAACTGGATTGGAGCAATTGAACTAAATCCATCCACAGATACTTGGATTGAAACTAGAACTAGTGATAGAACCATTGACCTGGAAGGGAGTTATAGATCTGCAGTTCAACAACTCGGAGTCGATACGAACACTGGATTGTCCCCTATCGAATGGGGTGCATGGGCAACAACATGGACAGGAACAGAGACTCTATCTAGACAATCAATGGGTAGAATCGGTAGAGGAACTCAAGTTGTCTCTTCATCTTCAAGTCGCGGAGGCTTCCAACATGGAAGAGGGGTTCCAATCACTACCAGAACGACATTCAGAGACACTTTCACTGAATTTACAAATGTAACTACCCTAACTACAACTAGACAAAATAGAGAGGGAATTCAGTTTAGAGTTGGCGAAAGATTTGATACAACTAATCTTGGACCAAGAGTTGTTTCTACTGATGTCATTCATACAATGAGATCTAGAAACGTAGAATTTGTTGCTAGAAGATTGAAACCAACAACAAGATTCTATTCTTTCTTTGATAATGTTGATGTTACTCAATATGTAGCTCCAAAACTTTTGGAAATTACCATGGTTTCTGGATCTTTTGCTGTTGGTGAAACCGTAAGAGGAACTTCTGGAGCAGCTTCTATTAGATTTAGATTGGCGAAAGCTAATCACAAGTACGGTCCTTATAATAATCCAACACAAGTTTATGTTCAGAATCCATACAATCCTACAGAAAACGTATCAACAGCGTATTCAACAACTTCCACAATTTTGAATATTGATACAGCAGCTCTAGAATTGCAAAGTGAGTCTGGATATTTTGGATACGTTGTCAATAACATGAGATTGGTTGGACAAACTAGTGGAGCAGTTGCTACAGTTAGAAGAGTAAGATTGGTCTCTGATAATGCTGGAACCCTAATTGGTTCTTACTTCATACCAGATCCACTTCTACCTTCAGTCCCAACATTTGAAACTGGAACAAAAACGTTTACTCTAACAACTAGTAGCACTAATTCTACTATTTCTGGAACAAGTGATAGTAGTGCAGAAGTAAATTACACTTCTGCAGGTACTCTTAATAATGTTGAAGATGCAACTCTTAGAATAAGAAATGCAGATATTGAAAGAAATATCAGAACAGATAATAGAACGTTAACTGATAGAAGTACACAATTGGTTGCTAGTACTTCATTCAGAAATAGAACTACCACTCAGACTAGATGGGTAGATCCTCTTGCACAATCTTTTGAAGTTCCAGATCCAAATGGAGTTTACATTACAAAGGTAGAGACATTCTTCAGAACAAAAGATACTAATGGATTGCCAGTAACCCTGCAGGTAAGAACCATGCAGACTGGATTGCCAACACAAACCATTCTTCCTTTTGGTGAGGTTGTTTTAGAACCATCTCAAGTAAGTCTATCTGAAGATGGTTCAGTTCCAACCACATTTACTTTCCCATCTCCAGTTTATCTAGAAACTGGAAATGCATATTGTGTTGTACTGTTGTCTGCTTCAAATGAATATACAGTATGGATTTCCAGAATGGGCGAGGAAGATGTATCTACAATCAACCTTGCAGAATCTCAGAGAATAATTGTTTCTCAACAACCACTACTTGGATCTTTATTCAAGTCACAAAATGGTGCTACTTGGGATCCAAGTCAACTTGAAGACCTCAAGATGAAGATCTATAGAGCAGAATTCTATAGAGGTTCATCTACGGTTAGATTCTACAACCCACTACTAGATATTGGTAATAGACAAGTTGCTTCTTTAAGACCTAATCCACTTGAGTGTTATTCAAATACTGCAATTGTTGGTATAGCTAGAAGTTTGACATCTTCGGAAACAGCTTCTTTGACTCCTGGAGTTACGGTTCTACAAAGTTCAAACGGAAACTTTAGTTCTAAACTATTAAACATTTCTGGAGCGATTGGAATTAATAGCACTTTATCAATCACTTCCGCTGGAATTGGATTTACTAGTGCATCAACTGTTTATAGTGGAGTAGATCTTCTTTCACTTACAGGTAGAGGATCTGGAGCAAAAGCAAATATAACCGTTAGTGGTGGAGTTGCTATTGCAGCAACAGTTTCTATTGGTGGAACTGGATATTCTTATGGCGATTCTTTGACTGTTGATTCCGACCAAACTGGTGGATTTGGTAAGAACCTAATTCTAAGTATTCCAAATACAGTTGGTGTAATATCTGCATTCAATGCTTTGGTACTAACATCAATTAAGGGAAGACCACTACAAAATAGCACAGATAGTCTATTCTATGTTGGAACTGGAGGAACAAGTCTACTATCTGGGGCTACTGTTCGTTATGTGAACACTATTTCTGATGGATTACACTTCAAAGTAAGACATAATAACCATGGAATGTATTCCAGAAATAATTTTGCTCTATTGAGTGGTGTAGAAAGTGATCAGAGACCAAGTATTTTGAATTCCAGTTATAGTGCTTCTACAACAGAAGACATGGTGCTAAGTAATGTTGGTATATTTACCAGTTTTGAAGGACTTCCAGTTTCTGTTTCAAATCCAGGTTATGTGATCATTGGTGATGAAATAATCAAGTACACTGGAGTTAACACATCCACAAGTAGTCTGACTGGAATCGTTAGATCCCAAGATAATACACAAACTGGATCTTACCAAGTTTCTTCCAATGTTGCCAAGTATGAACTTAATGGAGTTTCCTTAAGAAGGATTAATACATCACATAACTTGTCAAATGTTGATTACTCCACTTATGATATTGGACTTGACTACTATACAGTTAAAGTCGGAATGTCAACAAATGGAGTGGACAGAGCAACTGGAAATCCAGGTGCATATCCAGAACTATTCTTCTCGGATACAAAAACTTGTGGTTCATATGACACTATTGTCTCTGTTGGATCAAATAATGGACCAAAAGCATCACAAAATATACCATTCAACGTATTGAGACCAAATATTCAATCACTATTACCACAAGGAACTTCTATTTCTGCAAAGGTAAGAACATTCTCTGGTGGATCTGTAGATAATAACACCATTAATTCTTTCGTCGATCAAGGTTTTGAAGATGTATCCCTTACATCCGATAATCATTTCTCTAGCCCAAGAATTATTGCTTCTAAGATTAATGAAGAAACTTATCTACAAGACTTCCCAGGTAAGAAATCTTTCACAATGGAAATTTCGATGTCTACTTCAGACTCCAAAGTTTCTCCAATGATTGACCTTGATAGAGTCAGTATTATTACTGTTGCGAACAGAATTAATTCCAAGATCAGTAATTATCCTTCGGATGGTAGAGTCAATTCTCTTGTTTCCGATCCTACTGGAGCAAGTTATGTAAGTAAGATTGTAAAACTAGCAAGATCTTCAGATTCCTTGAAGGTGTTGTTTGATGCTTATAGACATTCTTCCAATGATATTAGAGTATTGTATAGATTGTTTAGAGCTGATGGCGATGAACAATCTCAATTGTGGCAGTTGTTCCCAGGATATGATAATTTGGATCAAGATGGTGAGGTAATCAGTCAATCTGACTGCACTGGAAGACCAGACAGAAATGTTGTGGCTTCGACAACAAGAGATGAATATAACTCATACGAGTATTCTGCAAAGAATTTACCTCTCTTTAATGGATTCCAAATTAAAATACTCATGTCGGGAACAAACTCAGCTTATGTTCCACTTATCAAAGATCTAAGAATAGTCGCAACTGTATAATATGAGAATACCTGTTGAAGGAAATCCTGGATATTACAGAGATTCTGAGTCTGGAGCAATAATAAATTGTTCCGACTCAGAGTTTCAAGCTTATCTAAATCATAAACAAAAAAAAATAGAAGAACTTTCGGAATTCAAGAATCTAAAGAGTGAAGTTAGTGAATTGAAGGAGATGATGAAGGTTATTATTTCAAAACTAGACGCCAACTCATAAATAACTAAAAAGACATTTCAGTAATGGCAGCATCTGTAGTTAACTTAGTAATTGAACAGGGAGTTAATTTTCAAGCGAGTTTTACACTTCGTAACCAGTTTAATAAACCATTGAACTTGACTGGTTATTCTGGAATTTCTTCTATTAAAAAACATCCCTCATCGTCATCTTCATACCCATTAGAGTTATTCTTTGAGGATAGACTTCAGGGGAAAGTTTCAGTGTCCATGGGATTTACTGCAACCAGTCAAATGGATGGAGGTAGATATGTTTATGATGTTATATTGATTTCTCCAAATCAGTATAGAACAAGAGCTGTCGAAGGAAACGTTTTAGTAACACCAGGAGTATCATGACCGACTACCTAATAACTGTCAATGATAGAAATCCATATAGTATTGGGGTTGATTATGAAATTCCTACAAAGTCAATACAATATGGAAATTTAATTCTTGATGAAATAAACTCTGGATTTACTGGAGTTGGACAAACTTTCGCTTTGACGAAAGGTGGTACTGCTTATGATCCAATAAATGACCAACAACTTATTGTGGTCAAAAATAATTTAGTAATGGAACCAGTTGAAGACTTCACTACATCTGGAGCATACATTATTTTTACAACCCCACCTGCCGTTGGGGATGATGTATTCATTATTGCTTTAGCAACGACTGCAGATCTAACTAGAACTGTAAATTATGTTGTTGACAGTGGATCACATGATATGTTAACTGGTAACAAAGGAAATATAACCATTGATGTTACTGGTATTATAGAATCCTTTACTATTTTGTCTGACCAGGTTGGAGATTTGAATTTGAATATTAAAAAGTCAAATTACACCGACTTTCCTACATATACATCAATTCTCCCATCAAACTTGTCATTATCAAATACTCAAAAATATAGAGATGACAATTTGATTGGATGGGATAAGACCATCACAGCGGGAGATATTTTATCATTTGATGTTGTTTCTGTAAGTGGTATCAGAAGGTTTCTCATTTCACTGAAACTTAATCTCTGATATTCTGAAAGTTCTTAATTATAAATAATGATAGTTATTAATTCTAACAGTCTGTAGAAGGAGTTGTTTACATGGCACTATTAGTCCCAAATATTGGAGAACTTGAGTCATTAAGATACTTGGTTGCACAGAACAACCACACTGCAAGTCTTGCCGACCAATCTCCTAGAAATCTAGTTCTAAAACTTTTCACAAGTAATACCACTCCAGCTGAAAGCGATGTTCCTTCAGCTAGTGCATATTATGAGCCTTATGGTATCGGCAACACTAATGCTTATGGATACGCTCCTTACACAGGTTATCCATACTGCGTAAATAATAGAACTGATCAAAACTATACATCCCAAACTGGTATTCTTCTTAACGGTTCCCGTTGGAGAGTTAATCAGGTTGGATCAGGAACAACAGCAACATATCCAGAACAAACATTCACATTCACTGGAGATGCAGGCGATGTTTACGGTTACTATGTAACTCGTGCAAACAACATGCCAATCGCTGTTCAAGGTGTAGTTGATTACGCTTCAGTTGGTATCGGAACCACCGTTTCCAAAGGAAATAACAGCGACCCAACAATCGGAGTTATCGGTAACAAGTACGTCACCGTTGACCCAGACATCAGCATCGACGACCTAACCCTAGGAATGATCGTTGGTGGAAACGCTGGTATTCAAACAGGAACACAAGTCATCGGTATTGATAGAGCACTCAAAGTTATCTATCTAGACCTACCACTAATCGATAACATCCAGGTTGCAACAAACCCAACCGTTGAATTTAGTTATTCTAAGATTGTTGCTTCTGGACACCAACTAGTTGCTGGTGATATCGTTTACATCGCAGCTGGTGCAGCAAACACAACGACTGATTCAAATACATACACTGTATTCTCAGTACCTAACGCTGACGAGTTCTACACAACTCCAGCACTAAATCCAACACCAAACGCACAAGTAGGTTGGTCAACCGCGACTCTTTACAGTTCAATCATGTACGCTGAAAGATTCACAAATGGCCCTTACACCATTCAGAACAACGGTGACCAAATCAAGATCACTCTAAACGTTGCTCTTGACTGATACATAATTAAATATATTTGTGATTTTTTGGGGATTGTGAATTACAATCCCCTCTTTTTTTCCTACTTGTATCAATAAAGGATGGCTGTTTACGAGTACAATATATCATCTGTAAATGAATATCTGGAGGATTCTTGCGGACTTCTTTCCGATTCTCCAGATGAGGTACTCGACTGCGGAAGTATAACAAGTTCATGTGAAACTGTCGATAACTACAGTTCAATAACCGTTACTGAAACTTTAACTCCATTTGGTACGGTTAAACTCTCTAAGAAGACTGTTAGAGCAAAAACTAAGAGAGTTTCTATCTACGCTATCAGACTTGAAGAACTTACCAAAAAATCAGTCATCCTTAATGGATTGCATATTACTTGGTTTGGATATGGGACACTCTTTGAACTTAATAATGGATTAGAACGATTAGTAGTTCCAGATAAGTCGGGAGGTGGAATCTGATGGCCACTTATACATATACTCCAGAAGGAAGTTTAAAACTCGGTTTTTCTGGAACCGCAGAAAGTTTAGGAAATATTTCAAGACTATTTGATTATAACGTAGAATCTGTAAACTTATTTACTAGTCAAGATTTTACTTTTGGTGGAGAAGGTTTATCAACAGTAACTTCAACTGAAGATTACGGATTAGTAACAGATTTTAATGGCCCTGTAGAAGATTTAGGCGAAGTAGCGCAATACGCCTCATCGACTATAGTTCCTTTCGGATCCGTACTTTCAGTATTACAATCTACAACTCAAGATGTAAATGTTTACGCTGTAGATTTTGTAACTGGTACTAGAGATACAGAAGTAGGTATCAGCACAACACTACAATTAAAGGATTATTGTAATTCCATTGGAGCTGGTAATTTTATTACTGGCAAATATGCAACTCTAGATGATACCGCATTTGCATACATCAATGATGTTTCTGGATTGACATGGATAAACTATGTAACATCCAATGTTTCTGATGGTGATCATCATTATATAAACTTTGATTCTGGAGTAGCTCAAATATGGTCTTCTGAATATGTCTATAAGG
>Ga0222714_10000910_pt1 | contig 33585 bp, 23 predicted proteins | sample C33_3DmetaG_FD_165048 | JGI IMG/M metagenome (GOLD analysis project Ga0222714, IMG submission 165048) | Estuarine water microbial communities from San Francisco Bay, California, United States - C33_3D | ecosystem: Environmental > Aquatic > Marine > Unclassified | place: USA: California... | reverse complement strand
TCCTATCAAAAATAAAATCATAATAATGGTTATTAAAAGATTTAATCGAAGCCTTAAACTCATAAGTTAATATTAAATTTAAAAATTTGGGAAATCAAAAAAACACTTGTATTATAGTTCTTAAAATAAATCACATTTAATTATATCCACAATACCAAAATGACGTTGAACTAATGTCAAAAAATTCAAAAGGGAGGTTTGAATGGCTATTGAATCGGTAATGCATGAAAAAAGAATTTTTAACCCGCCAAAAACTCTAAGCGATCAAGCGTATGTAAAAAATCTAGATGAGTATTACAACTTATGTAAACAAGCTGAAGAGAATTATGAAGAATTTTGGGCTGGATTAGCTAAAGAACTCATTGACTGGAAAAAACCTTTTACTAAAATTTTAAATGCTGATAACGCTCCCTTTTATAAGTGGTTTGAAGATGGAGAATTAAACGTTTCATATAACTGCATCGATCGACACTTGCCCGCGAAGAAAGATAAAGTTGCCATTATTTTTGAAGCCGATAATGGAAAATCGACTCATTTAACCTATCAAGAACTTTATGAAAGGGTTTGTCAGTTTGCTAACGGGCTCAAAACTCTTAATCTAGCTCTCGGCGATCGAGTAATAATTTACCTTCCCATGGGAATTGAAGCCATTGTTGCCATGCAAGCATGCGCCAGAATTGGTCTCACTCACTCAGTTGTATTTGGTGGCTTTTCTGCAAAAAGTATTCAAGAAAGAGTCATTGATGCTGAAGCAAAATTAATCATCACAGCAGATTATCAAAATCGTGGTGGAAAGGAATTACCGCTCAAACAAGCAGTCGATGAAGCTATACAACTTGGGAAGTGTGAATCAATTGAAAAAGTTATTGTACTTAACCGAACAAATAAAAAATATGAGTTAAAGCCAAATGAGATTGATTGGCATGAATTATGTGAAAATCAAATGAAAGTTTGTGACCCTGTATGGGTATCTTCAGAACATCCTCTTTTTCTCCTTTACACCTCTGGATCAACTGGAAAGCCAAAAGGAGTGCAACATTCATCAAGTGGTTATCTTCTTCATGCCATGAACACAACTAAGTGGACTTTTGACCTAAAAGACGATGATATATTTTGGTGTACGGCCGATGTTGGTTGGATTACAGGGCACTCATATGTTGCCTATGGACCTCTTGCTCTGGGAGCCACACAAATTGTTTTTGAGGGTATTCCGACATTTCCGAATGCAGGAAGATTTTGGGATATAGTTGAAAAACATAAAGCGACTATCTTTTATACGGCACCGACTGCCATTAGGGCACTTATAAAAGCCTCAGAAATTGACCCAAGCGTACATCCAAAAAATTACAACTTAAGTACTTTAAGAATTTTAGGGACTGTTGGTGAACCCATAAATCCAGAAGCCTGGATTTGGTACTATGAAAACGTTGGTAACTCCAACTGCCCTATAGCAGATACATTCTGGCAAACTGAAACTGGTGGTCATGTAATTACACCTCTTCCTGGGGCAACACCGCTAGTTCCTGGCTCATGCACCCTTCCCTTTCCAGGGATTGATATAGATGTTGTTGATGAAACTGGACAAAAGTTAGATTGGGGTCAAGGTGGTTTATTGGTTATAAAAAAACCATGGCCATCCATGATCCGGACCATTTGGAATGATCCTGAGCGTTTTAAAACAAGTTATTTTCCTGATGAACTAGGGGGTCATACTTATCTTGCGGGTGATGGCGCGGTAAGAGATGAGAAAACTGGATATTTCACCATTATGGGTAGAATTGATGATGTGCTTAATGTTTCAGGACATCGACTAGGTACTATGGAAATTGAATCAGCTTTAGTATCAAATGATTTAGTTGCTGAAGCTGCTGTTGTAGGCCGGCCTCATGACGTAAAAGGTGAATCAATCATTGCTTTTGTTGTTTTAAAGTCCGAAAGACCGACGAAAGATAACATTGCACCTATAGTCGAAAATTTAAGAGCTTGGGTTGGAAAAGAAATTGGTCCTATTGCCAAACCTGATGAAATAAGATTTGGTGATAACTTACCAAAAACAAGATCAGGAAAAATAATGCGGCGCTTATTAAGAAGTATCGCAAAAGATGAGGAAATCACCGCAGATATCTCTACGCTTGAAAATCCAGCTATTCTGGATCAATTAAAGCAAAAAGTTTAAAATACATGGATGTTTAGACATATAAATGTTTTTATAAAAAATAAAAAATTTAAATATTTTTATTATGCTATTTCATCAATTTTACTTTTAACTTTTTTTGCTGTTTTTATTGGCTATCAGTTTTATTTAAAACCTAATATTTCTCTCATTAAGTCTGATATTGAAACCTTTGTTTCAGGGGAAACTGGAGGAGCAGTCTCAATTGAAACGCTAAATGTTCATTGGAATATTACCAATCCAAGATTTCAAATCAGAAACTTTTCAGTTACCGATCGTGATAATAATAAAACCATCAATCTCCAGGCCATAGATTTCGAGTTATCCTGGCTCAGTATTTTCAAATTTAAACCCTTACTAAATCAAATTATCATTGGCGATATTGATGTTTTGATTGAAAGAACTGTTGATGATAAGTTAAAAATCGCAGGAATAGAAATTATTGAATCAAAAGATTCAAAATTATCTGATTGGTTGCTCAACCAAAAAGACATCAAAATTATTAATGGGCAAATTACCTGGCGAGATCATAAACGCAACGCTGCTGATTTAGTCTTACAAGGAATCAACTTTCATTTCACATCACCTGCCTATCTTGCATATCTAGATCGACATAAATTTAAATTAAACACAAAAATTTCAACAGCTACAAAACAACGAATAAGTTTAAGTGGCTCTGTTGACTTAGGCTCGATTGATGAAATATCCAAAATAAAATCTGATGTAATGATAGACATCCCACAAGCATATATACCGGCATTTAAACCATGGATAGATTACCCTTTTGATGTAAAACAAGGTTATGGTGATTTAAAACTTAAAGCTATATACGCCAATAACTCGTTCAAGGAGATCAAGTCAATCTTCAACATTGATAACTATGTCGGCAATTTTAATGTGAATGAAAATAATTACATTAAAGTTGATGAGCTTTCAGGATCAGTAATGTATCAAAAAAATAATTCTCAAATAAGAGTTATTGCTAATGATTTGAATTTCAATGCTAAAGATATAAAACTCAACAAAAGTGCATTCGAAATTAGCGTTAATGAAGATCAACCTGTTTTAGTCAAATTAAAAATGAATGAATTAAATATTGATGCAGCAGAAACACTCCTCAATCAAACTCCATTTTTTACGGAAATCAAAAAACAACTAAAAAATTACAATCCGTCAGGCCTCATAAAAAATCTTCAATTTTCTTGGGAAAAAAATTCAAATTTTATGCTTTCAGGATCTTTTGTTAATTTTGGAATTTCAGAATATGAAAGTTGGCCAATGATTAACAATTTCTCAGCAGTTGCCAATATTAAAAATAAAGCTGGCATCCTAGAAATTAATAGTAAAGATCTTGATATCAATCATAGTATTTTTCTCCGATCAAAAATTCAATTTGATAGTTTGGGAGCACTAGTAAGATGGGATGGCAACAACATTAGTATCAAGAATGCAAAATTACAAAATCAAGATCTCTTCAGTAGCATCGAAGCTACAGCTAATGTATCTGATAGCAAAAATCCTGAAATTAATTTAACTGCTAATTTCACAGCTGGTAATGTATCTAAATTAAAAAAATATTATCCAAAAAATACTGACCCAGAAATCTTAAGCTGGCTTGATACCTCTCTTTTGAATGGCAGTCTTGACAACTTTTCTATTAAATACAAAGGTCAACCAAGTAATTTTCCCTTTAATAATAATAATGGTGAATTTAAAATTTCTGGTTTCTATAAAAATGCAAAGATTGAGTTTGCCACAGGTTATCCGGAAATTGTAGATTCAAACTTTTATGTTGAAGTAAATAACAACTTAGTTAAAATCGCTTCCACGGATGGAAAAATTGCAAACCAAAACATTCGTTCTCTTACAGTTGAAAGTGATCTGACCGACAGATCACAAAACATTAATGTAGATTGGATAATTGATGGGTCGGTCAGTGATTTTGTAAAAACAGTAAACAATACTCCCCTATATGAAGATACAGCTCAATTTACCAACCAATTAGTTTCAAGTGGTCAGGGAAAATTAAATCTTAAAATGATTTACCCAGTTACATCCCCAGACAATCTTACATTTAATGCCTTTTATGAGCTAAATAACGCAAGCTTCGAAAATTCAAGAATTGGACTCCCTAAGATTGAGAATTTTAATGCAAGATTAAATATTAAAAATAATTCCTATGGATTTAGTCAAGCCAAGGCAACTTTATTAAATATGCCAATCACCATAGATTTAAGTAACCAAGATGACAATACAAAAATCGTAGCTTATGGAAAAATAGATGAAGACTTTTTTATAAAAAATCTTGGCCCCACCTGGTTAGGAAGAGTTCAGGGATCGTCAGATTGGATTCTAGAGTCAAATATAACAAAATTATCATCAAGTTTATCAATCACTTCGGATTTAAAAGGGCTTTCTATTGATGGTCCCATGCCTTTTAAAAAACAAAAAAATGAAGTAAAACTATTATCGGTGGTAAAAAAACCAACTGTTAAAGGTAAAACAAATTTTGTATTAACGCTGGATAATAGTGTCAATGGAAAAATTTATTTAAATGATAAAAATAATGTATCAGGTCAAATCAATATCTTAAGCAATGAACCTTTTCAGGATAGAAATGGATTATCCTTTTTTGCAAATTTTAAAGAAATTAATTTTAACGACTTCGCATCATTACTTAAAACAAATAATGATCAATCAAGTACTTTTAAATTTGGTGAGTCAAAAATTAATTTTGAAAAACTGGTTATTGATGGTTTAAACCTTAACCGTCTTGAAGCAAAAATACTTCCCTCAAAAATAGGAATTAAATTAACTCTATACTCCAATGAGCTTAAAGGTAATATGCTGTGGGATAAAAGTCAAAATAAGGTCATTGGACGTTTTAATAAGGTAATCATTAAAACAGAAGAGCAGCCTGGACAGCTCACCAAAAAAAATAATTTCAAAACGTTTGATACATCACTAGAATTCGATTTCAAAATTGATCAAATTGTTCTTAATGAGAAAAATTATGGAAAAGTTGAATTGATAGCAGTGAATTCAGATAGTAAAACCTGGGATATTAAAAATTTAACTGTTATTAATGAGCACAATACCATAATCGCAGATGGAAAATGGATTGCCACCGAACAAACCAGTCAATCAAAAATGAACTTCAAATGGAAAATTGACAATCTAGAAAAAACCCTTGAACAATTAGATTATCCAAATCTAGTTAAAAAAGGTAATGCAAGATTAAACGGTATCGCCAATTGGGATGGAAGTCCCTTTGACTTTAGCCCTGAACTGCTTTCAGGGAATTTTTCAATGGATGTTCAAAAAGGTGAAATTCTTGAAGCTGAGCCTGGTATTGGAAGACTATTTGGGCTATTAACTCTGCAGAATTTACCAAAAAGACTAAGCCTTGATTTTAGTGATCTATTCTCAAAAGGATTTATATTTGATTCAATTAATGCTGGTGTCAGAATGAACCAGGGTATACTGAATTCTAATAATTTTAAAATGATAGGACCGGCAGCTGAAGTTAAAATAGATGGTGAAGTAGATATGATCGCGGAAACACAAAACCTCCATGTAACTGTTAAACCTTTTGTCAGCGACTCTTTATCATTAGCAGCTCTAGCAGGTGGTCCCCTGGTTGGAGCGGCTGCATTCATTGCACAAAAGATTTTAAAAGACCCTTTCAATAAAGTTCTAACAGATGAGTATCAAATAACTGGAACCTGGGATGATCCGATTGAAACAGATAAACCAAAATCTGAGGAATTATCCAATCTTGTGGATGAAGAGGTTATTAAGCCCTCTGAAAGTATTTTAAAAAAATTAAATATATTCAGCAACGATAAAGAAAAAGATAAAAAAAATGAACAATGAAATTAATGATTTGATTTTAACTCCTGCAGAGTTGGATAAAAATGCAATTGACAAAATTTTGTTTCAACTTAACAGAAGTAATATTGACTACTATGACTTATATTTTCAATATTCAAAAAATGAGTTCTATGCAATTGAAGACGGTCAAGTTAAAAATACATCTTTTAACATCGATAACGGCTGTGGAGTCAGGGCTATTTCTGATGAAAAAACTGCTTATGCCTACACAGATGAAGTTAACTTTAGAACATTAATACAGTCTTGTGAGATTGTTAATGCTCTAAAATCCCAAGGTCAAGAAAAAAAAATTCCGGTCATTAACTCACAAAAAAAACATATGCTTTACCAATCTATTGATCCAGTTATTAATACCGGTAAGCAAAAAATTAACATTTTGAAGAAAATCGAATCAATGGCTTTTGCAGTTGACCCTAGAATCAAAAAGGTAAATGCATCTATTGCTGCAGAATATGATGCTATTTTAATTGTTAATCAACAGTCAGAATTCAAAACAGATATCAGACCCCTGGTTCGTCTGTCGTTAAGTATTATAGTTGAGCATAAGGGAAGAAGAGAGCAAGGAACTGCAGGTGGTGGAGGCCGATTTAGTATTGATTATTTTAATGATCAAATATTAAAAGACTATGTAGATGAAGCCTATCATCAAGCAATTACGAATTTAGATGCAACTCCATCGCCTGCAGGATTAATGACTGTAGTATTGGGGCCCGGCTGGCCAGGTATCTTACTTCATGAGGCTATTGGGCATGGACTTGAAGGTGATTTTAATCGTAAAAAGACCTCAGCTTTTTCTAATCTTATGGGTGAACAAGTTGCCAATAAAAATATTACCATTGTTGATGATGGGACGATTGTTAACAGACGTGGCTCTTTAAATATTGATGATGAAGGCAATCCCACACAAAGAACAACTTTAATTGAAAATGGCATTCTTAAAGGATATCTCCAGGATACCCTGAATGCTAAATTAATGAATATGCCTATCACAGGGAATGGAAGAAGAGAATCGTATGCACACATTCCTATGCCCAGAATGACAAACACACTGATGACAAATGGAAAAGATAGTCCAGAGGAGATTATTCAATCAGTTAAAAAAGGCATTTATGCTCCAAATTTTGGTGGGGGTCAGGTTGATATTACTAGTGGAAAATTTGTATTCTCATCCTCACTTGCGTGGTTGATTGAGGATGGAAAAATAACAAAACCAATTAAGGGAGCTTCAATAGTCGGCAATGGTCCAGATATTCTAAAAAAAGTCTCTATGGTGGGTAATGACTCTTCACTTGATAGTGGTGTGGGCACCTGTGGAAAGGACGGACAAAGCGTACCGGTAGGCGTTGGGCAGCCAACGCTAAAGATTGACGAAATCCTGGTTGGCGGCTCTGACACTCAACATTAAAACTTTAATGTAATTACTTATTTACTCGGTTTTTATATTCTAATGTACGGGTGTCGATCTCAATAAAATCACCTGTGTCACAAAATAATGGAACCATAAGTTCAAAACCTGTATTTAATTTAGCTGATTTCATAACCTTCCCAGAAGAAGTATCACCTTTAACGGCTGGTTCTGTGTAGGTGATTTCTCTGGTCACTGAGTTTGGTAACTCAACAGATATTGCCTTTCCTTCATAAAACACAACATCACAGGACATTCCATCCTCAAGGAACTTTAGCGCGTCTTCCATACTATCCGGGTCTACCTCGTATTGATTGTAATCTTCATCCATAAACACATAAGCGGGATCAGCAAAATAAGAGTAAGTTACTTCTTTTTTTTCTAAAACTACAATATCAAATTTATCAGAGGCATTAAAAACTGCTTCCATTGATGACTCGTTGAGAAGATTCTTTAATTTCATCTTCACAACAGCAGAATTACGGCCTGATTTATTATATTCACACTTTAATGCAACCATTGGGTTACCATCGACCATGATTACATTACCAATCCTAACTTCTTGTGCTGTTTTCATTGCTACCCTTATAAAAAAATTTTGTAAATTATACTAAATTATTAAATAAATAATGAATAAATTTGTTCAACGCCTGTTCCTTTTTTTAAAAAATTTACTTTGGATACCAAAAAGAGATCTGTCAGCGAATTTAAATTATCAAAAATGTACTTCCAGTGCTGTTTTTGAATTACTTTAGAATTCCAAAGCATAAATATATCTCTGAATTGATCCGGTAAATCAATAAAATAAAGATCGATAAAAGCTTCAAGTTTCTTTAAATGTAAATTGTCTGATTGATTATATGGTTGCCAAATAAAAGGAACTCCAGACAAAATTGCCCTAATGAGACTATCCTCTCCCCTAACAAAATTGATACCACTCTTTAAAAGCTGAGAATCAAAAGCATTGAAGCTCATGAGGTTGTTAGTTCTATTTTTTAAATGAATATCTTGATAATTTGAATCAAATTGAACAATTGAAATATCTTTAAAATTGCTGGTTAGATTATTAATGGATTCATAAATCTGATCATTATAATAAGAGAAAAATGAAACTACATTTGGAGTATTTAGCTCCATTTTCTTTTGAAAAAAATGAACATCATTAGTACTATAAATAGGCGCTCCCGCTTGCAATGAAATTCCAGGAAAATAGTTTATTTTTTTATAAGATTTATTTAAGCTCTGTTTAAGATGAAAACCATTAACCCATTCTTCACAAGAAAAATACTCATAATTAATTATTAAAGCATTGGTTGAGATATTTTTTTCATAATAATTGGGAAATTTAGTGTCAAAAATTGTAATGATTCGATCACTTGGTTTAGGTGAGAAATTGACCTGATGAAGATCGTATAAATTTATATTTTTATGTAGTCTATTGATTCTGAGAACTTCTTTAGAAAGGTCATTAATTGATATAAATAGGTTTACTTTTTCTTCGTAGAGAGATGCTAGATCGTTAGCAAGGCGAATTGGAATTGTCAGATCCCCAAAATTGTCAATATATTCCGAAAAGATATCAATCCCAGTATTCATAAATACTTGATTGATAATATCTCAATTTCAATAATTCCGGAGGGTGTTTCATAAGATATGACGTCCCCCTCTTCCTTCCCTAAAATTGCTTTTGATAGGGGGGATAACCAACTAATTTTTTTTTCATTTGGATTTATTTCTGGAACACCGACAATTTGTATTTGATTATGAGAGTTGTCTATCAGATTTAAATAATCAACAGTAGCGCCAAAAAAAATACGAGATCTATTTTCTTGTTCTTTTGGATCAATAATTTTAGAGTCCTCAATGGCTGTTAATAAATATTTTACTCTTGAATCAATTTGCCTTAATCGTTTCTTCCCATAGATGTAATCCCCATTTTCAGAACGATCTCCATTACTTGCAGCCCATGAAACGTCTCTTACAACTGAAGGTCTCTCAACCTTTAACAAATGGTTTAACTCCTGACGAAGCCTTAAAAAACCAGTTTTTGTAAGATATGAAGTGTGCTCGCTCATAATAAATTTTTACTATAGAATCAAAATGTGAAAAATATCATAACAACAATCTGCAAAAATGAAATTTACTACAATCGCTTCATAAAACAAAAGCACAGTCCAGTATTTAATACATTCACATTATATGAATATATTTCCCAAAAATTAGATACCTTTTATTTATTATCGCCCGAAACAAGTAAAAAAATAATAACTAAGTTTGAAGAATACCTGACACTTTCGAAAATTATTAATAATTTAATAAATGAAAATAAAAATAATGAATTATTAGATCGAGATTCTTTAATTAAAAATACTCAAAGTGCATTCTCAATGATTCAAGAATATTGTATTGATATTAATCATCCATTCTTTCAAAGCACGAATGAATCCAAATTATTAATAAAAATTTACAGTGAATATTCAAAATTCATCCAAAAAAATAGTTATTTCACTTTTCATCAGGCAATAGATTTTTTTATTGATAATATTAAATGTGATGAAAAAATAGAGCTTATTGGCTTTCACCAAAAAACACCATTTAATTTAAAAATAAGAAATAAATTTAAATGTGAACTAAAAATAAAAGATTCAAAAACAGATTGGGAAATAAATGAATATTTAGATACACGCAATGAATTACTAAAAATTAGTAATGAAATATTAATGCATCTCAAAAATAACAAAAATATTGCTATTATTTCTTTTGATATATCAGCAATAGCCGATGATCTCCAATCCTCACTCAATAATCCAGCATTAAAAAATCAAGTTTTAAAAAATAACCAGAAAATAATTATTAATAGGAATCAACACAATAGTCTAATCAAGCAACCTCTTATAAAATCATTAATAACTTACTTTAATATAATTAATAATCAAACAGTATCTCTGAGTGATTTAAAACTATTAATTTTTGTTGTGTATAACTCCAATATTGAATTACTAAATAAGTGTGAGCAAATCTTTTCGAAACTAAAATCAAGTGGAATAAAAATAATAAGTTATGCGCTTATTATTAAAACAATTAGAAATGATATTCCAGAAATTGATATATTTAATAACGTTAATTTAATTGATATTGGAAAAAAACTATCTTTGTATTCATGGATAGTGACTGTTGAAAATCAATTTAATAAATCATTTATAACAAAAATGAATATGGATAAAGGACATCAGAGAGATCTGAGGCAACTTGAAACTGTATTTGCATCAATAAAAAAAATAAGAAATCAACATGAGTTAATCACTTTTGATATATTTCAACAACATTTATATAGCTTTTTAGATCAAACCCAAATCAAGTGTCAATATCATAATTTATCGATTGATGCATATTCATTTACTGATGATATTATTGGATATTATGATCATATTTATCTTATTAACTTTATAGATAGAAATGACTTTCTGAAACATCATAATTATTTGTTACCCTATCAATTTTTAAAACAGATAAATAGTACATCTTTAATAAAAGAATTTTCCCAACAACAATTAAATGCCCTCAATTTAAGTACATCAAACTTTCACATATCTTATGCATTATCAACGGATGATATTGAGAATTCAGCAAATATGTTGATTAAATTTTCGAAATTTAATCAAATACAATTTATGGAAAATTATGACTACCTGGGTAAAAATATTACTAAAGCGATAGAAAATAATAATATTTTACCTATTCAACCCCATAAAATTTCAAATTTTAGAGGGCTTTTAGAACGCATGCAGAAGTCACCAAGATGGAGTTTTTTTTATGATGTAATTCACTGTTCAAAAGAATTAAATAATTCACCCGAAGAGCAAAATACAATTAATCGTGGAATATTAATTCATTTGATACTGAATAAATTTTGGTCTGAAATTAATTCACATGATGAGCTATGTGCCATAGAAATGCTTGATCACTATGTTGAAAAACTCGTCCTTGATTGTATTAATAACGATCTTAGATTTTCAAGATTAAAAGAATCAATTAAACAATTTGAAATTAAAAGATGTACCAATTTAATTTTACAAATATTGGAAATTGAAAAATCACGCAAACCTTTCAAAATCAAATCATCCGAAAATAAACAAACATATAATTTAGAATCTTTTTCATTTGATCTTATCCGAGACCGAGAAGACCTAGAAGGTGAAATTCTGCATATTATTGATTACAAAACTGGAAAGCAGAATTCACATAACTCTTGGTTAAAAAGTCCTTTTGTAAATTTTCAGTTTCCCTTATACCTTTTATTTTCAGAAAGTGATCACATGACATTGATGATCTATGAAATTAATATTAAAGAGACTCAAATTCGTCAGTTTGTCTTTACCGAAAGTAATATCGACAAGACTTCTTCAACTGATTTTATCCACATTACCGATACAAAAATGCAACTCAAGGAATTGAAAAAGTCTTGGCATAGTGAAATTAGTAACCATTTAAAACAATATCAGCGAGGTTACTTTCCCAATCTTTTTAATGATGAATCTGATCTACTCTTTTGTGACTGCAAAGTCTTATTAAGAATCCCAGAAAAAAACTTTCAGTTTGAATCGTAATCAATGTTAAATGATGATCAAAAATTACGTGAAAAATGTTTAGAAATAAACTCATTTATTGTTCAAGCACCGGCAGGATCAGGTAAAACTGAGCTTCTTACACAAAGATTCTTAAAACTGTTAAGTATTACAAATACCCCTTCAGAAATTCTTGCAGTAACCTTCACTAACAAAGCAGCCTCGGAGATGAAAAATAGGATTATTGGTTATTTAAAAAAAACTCATATACCAAAAAATGATCTCACTAAAGAGTTGGTCGATGATGTGATTAATGGCCTAAAACTTAGAAATTCAAGTCTTGATGAATTGATCAGTGAATTTAATATTCTCACAATTGATTCCTTAAACCAGAAAATTGTGAACTCAATGCCACTTTTAAGCCAATTTGGTTTTGAATTCAAAATAGAAAGTGATATCAGCCCGTTTATTAATGACATTATCAAAGATGTTATTTATCGAGAACAATTTAGTGAAAATGTTCATGCTCTTCTTGAAATACTTAATATTGAGTATAAAGCATTAGAAAATTATCTTGCTGAGCTTATGATAAATAGAGAGTTCTGGATTTATGATTTTTTTAACACGGCAGAAGAAAAAGTCATTAATGATTATCTAAATGATGAAAAAAACAATGCCATCATAAAAATTAAAGATCTTTTAAATATCACAATTGGAATTGATATCAGTATTCATGAATTTTCTAACCTTATTGATGAAATCTATACAAAACAAAAAACGATTAGAAAAAAAATAGATCTATCGAATATTGATAGTAAAAATCTAGAGGGTATTGAAAAACTCATTAAAGATAATTTATTGCCTACATATGATGTAATTGAAAAAGAACATATCTTATTTAAAATTTATCAAGAAGATAATTTAAAATTAATTAAGGTTTTAACGCCCCTACTTAAAACATTATGTGCAGAATTAAAGGTATATTTTCTTGATCACAAAAAAATCGACTTTTCAGAAATTTCTCAACAAGCTTTATTTGCCTTATATCATGATAATAAACATACAGACATCAGTCATTACCTCAGTATTAAATACTCACATCTCTTAATTGATGAGTTTCAAGATATTAATAATAATCAACTCAAATTATTTACTCACCTAATTCATAATTGGGACGCAGAAAATACTATTTTTTGTGTGGGTGACCCCATGCAATCAATTTATCGGTTTAGAAAGTCAGAAGTCAGTATTTTTTTAAATACCATTCAACATGGTATTGGAAATTTTAAGTTAAACCACATAATCCTATCAATTAATAATCGATCCAAGCCCCAACTAATAGATTGGTTTAATAAAGTTTTTAGCAAAATCTTTGAAAAAGAAACAGATTTAGACAAAGGGGAAATAAGCTACCAAGCATGCACGCCACGTGAAAACTCAACTACAGGTGAAATAAACCTAATTCCTTATTTTTCTGATAAAGAAATGAGTGATATTTATGCAGAAGCTGAATTAGTCGCGCAACAAATTCTTCAAAGCCCTCATAAGTCAATAGCCATAATTGCGCGATCACGAACACAATTAAAACCAATTGTCACCTATATTAAAAAGCACTACTCAAATAAAATTAATATTACTGCAATTGAATTAGAAGCCCTTGGGAATCATCAATGTATCCAAGATATTCTTTCACTGACTTTAGCATTGAATAATTTTTGTGACAGAATTCATTGGATCAGTCTGCTTCAATCACCCTTATGTGGACTCACAATTAAAGACCTGGCTATTCTGTTTAAAGATAATAAAGATAATCCCTGGTCTATTATTAACTCGCCCATACAAAATAAAATATCAACTGATGGGCAGGCTCGATTAAAGGTATTTATATCAATACTGAAAAAATATTTAAATAAAATATATATTGATGAATGGCATTTCATCATAAAGGAGTCATGGTTTGAATTAAAAGGAGCTGAAACTCTATATAAAAAAAGTGATTATGGGCTCATCGAGGAATATTTAAAACTTATAAGAAAATTTGAATCAAATATTATTAATGATGAATTATTGTTACATGAAATTGATAATAAAATGATTTCAAATATCAGTACTGAAAACAAAACAGTAAATTTTTTAACTATTCATAAATCAAAAGGGTTAGAATTTGAGCACGTAATTATTCCCAGCCTAGATAAATCAACACGCACTTCAAGCTCACCATTGATTAACTTTGATTATTCTACAAAACAAAATAAAACTATTTTTTCAATTAAAAATAATCATGACAATACACTTTCGTTACATGACTATCACAATTTAAAAAATAGAATCAAAGACACAAATGAATTAAAAAGATTATTTTATGTGGCTGCAACAAGAAGTATTTCACAATTAGATTTGATTGCTTATATTGAGCCTGATGCTCCAAAAATAAAGAAAAATACTTTTCTAGAATTGCTTCAAAAAGAGTTTTCAGGTAAAAAATCTAAATACATAAAATCAAAGTCCATCAATTTTGATTACAGGTCCTTTAAACCCGTTCATTACCAAATTCCAATTGAGCACATAATTGCTGTTCCAGAAACGAAAAATCATAACAATAATAATTTTTATGAAAGTCATCTTAAAAATGATGAGTCCCCAGAAATACTCATAGGTATTTTTGTTCACAAGTATCTTGAGATCATTCACCAATTTACAAATCCAGATATAGATATATTTATTGAAAAAATTATTTATCAACAAAATTTACCAGAGTTTTTTGATACAGATTATTTAAAAGCTGAGGTGAAGTTTTGTATAGATAATTTAAATAATACAAACGCTGGAACATTTATTAAACAAATGTATGATGATGATCACAGTGAGTACAAAGTATCTCATTATCTTGAAGGTGATTTATGGAGTCATCGAATCGATAGAACTTTTTTAAAAAATAACGAAAGATGGATTATTGATTATAAATATCATAAAAATGATAATGACGACCTAAACAAAACCGCTCTTAAATATGAACATCAATTAAACTTATATGCAAAATTTTTTAATGAAAAAAAGATTAAAAAAGCTGTTTATTTTTTAAGACAGTCAAAACTTGTTGAAATTTAATCTATTAAATTTTTTATAAATTTTTTAATTGCTTGAAATTTATCATTTGCACTTTCAAATTCACCATTAATAGATAATTTATTTGGTCCATCTAATTTGATATATTTGTTGGTTTGAACGAGATCTATGATTTTTACAGGATCGACTTTATTTTTAGCTTTAAAAGTAAAAGATATGGTTTTTTTACCAGCATCTATCTTAATTATATCAATATCACTGGATAATACCCTAATATGGTGAATGATAAATAAATTTTCTGTTTGTTCAGGCATGACACCGAAGCGATCAATTAATTCTTCTTGTATAAGCTGTAACTCATTTATGGTCTTACATGAGGATAGCCTCTTGTAAATGACTAATCTTTCGTTAGGGTCACTGCAATATTGATTAGTTAATATACAAGGGGCATGGATGTTTATATCATTTTCTTCGTTATTATCATCCTCAACATTTAAAATCTCATTATTTCTTAGCAGCGCAACTGCTCGGTTCAACATTTTCAAATACAATGAAAAACCAATTTCATGAATTTCTCCGCTTTGTTGGTCCCCTAAAATTTCACCTGCCCCTCGAATTTCAAGATCATGCATAGCTAAGAAATAACCAGAGCCCAAATCCTCCAGATACTGAATTGCTTCTAGTCTTTTTTTTGCTTTTGTATTTAAATTTCTATTCGGATCAATAAGCAAATAAGCAAATGCTTGATGGTGCGATCTTCCTACTCTACCTCTTAGCTGATGCAGCTGAGACAGGCCAAAACGATCTGCGTTATTAATTATAATCGTATTTGATGTTGGTATATCAATACCTGTTTCAATAATTGTTGTGCACAGTAATAAGTTAAATCGTTGCTGATGAAAGTCTTGCATTACCTTCTCAAGCTCTTTTTCTTTCATCTGTCCATGGGCAATCGCAATTTTTGAATCAGGCATAATTTTTTTTATTTTTTCTTGAATCAAATTTATTGTATTTACATCGTTATGCAGAAAATAGGCCTGACCACCCCGATTAAACTCTCTCATCAGAGCCTCTTGGATAATCCCCTCTGAGAAGTCTTGGACTATAGTTTTAATAGATAATCTTTTTTGAGGCGGAGTCGAAATAATTGAAAAATCCCTTAAGCCCTCCAAAGAGAGAGATAAAGTTCTTGGAATGGGCGTCGCTGTAAGGGTTAAAAAGTCGGTATTTGTTTTAAATTTTTTCAACATCTCTTTTTGCCTTACACCAAATCTGTGCTCTTCATCAATGATGATCAAGCCAACATTGTCAATTTTTATATCTTTTTGTAATAACCGATGCGTGCCAATAATAATATCTACTGATCCTTGTGCCAATCTTTCTAAAACTTCTTTTTGCTGCTTCGCAGATTTAAATCTTGAAATTTCTTCAATAGTTATTGGGAATGAACTAAATCGGTCTATAAAATTATTATAATGTTGACTAGCTAATAACGTAGTTGGCACAAGAATAATTACCTGACGATTGTTCATGATAGCTATAAATGCAGCACGCATAGCAACCTCAGTTTTTCCAAAACCAACATCACCACAAATTAGCCTGTCCATTGGCTTTGATGATTCCATATCCTTGATCACAGCTTCAATGGCTTGCTGTTGATCCGGTGTCTCCTCGAATGGAAATTCATTTGCAAATTTTTGATACTCATTAAGATCAATTTTAGAAACAAGTCCTTTTTTCTTTTCTCTTAATGCGTAAAGATTTAAAAGTTCAGCTGCAGTATCATAAACTTGCTTTAACGCTTTCTTTTTTTCCTTTTCCCATTGTCCAGAGCCAAGTTTGTGTAATGGCGCAGATTCAATAGGTCCGCCAGTATATCTTGCTATACTATTTAATTGAGTGACAGGAACATACAATTTATCGTCGTTATCATACGTTAATAGCAAAAACTCATTCACTGTTCCTAGGAGCTCTAATTGAACTAAACCTTGATATCGACCTACCCCATGATTTTCATGAACGACTGGATCTCCAATTGAAATTTCAGCTAAATCCTTAATTACAACTTCAGCGTTGTAATCCTTGTTTTTATACTTTGATTTTTCTTGATGAATAAAATCTGGAAACAAATCATACTCAGTAAAAAATTCAAAATCATCAGTGGCAAACCCCTCCTTAACTGGGCTATGTGTTAATAAACTGGTCCTAAAATCTGGAGATAATAAATTAATTTTTTCCGTGAGCTTAAGTACGAGGCCATTTTCATTTAATAATTTATTGATTGTCTCTCTTCTACCTAAACTCTCTGCTGAAATTATAATTTTTTTTGATGATTGGTTTATGTGCTCAATTATTTTTTTATAACCAGACTTATAGTCAATATGTATGGAAGGTAAATCCTCAACATTGGTATTTAAATTAACTTGTTTATATTGGGCCAAAAGTTGATTAAACTTTTGTGAGGAAAGCATAATATGGTTTGGCTGAAGAATTGGTCGATTTAGATCATAGGCATACATTTTAAAGCGTGTTTGTGCATCAGCCCAATAATGTTCTACACTTGCAGCCAAATTTGCTGGAATGCTCAAAAAAATATCTTTAGGAAGGTAATCAAAAATAGTATTTGTTTCCTCAAAAAAAAGCGGTAAATACCATTCCATACCCGAAAAAGGAATTTTATTAGAAATATTATTATAGATCTCAGATTTACTTGGATCACCTGAAAAATTTTCTCTAAAATTTATTCTAAAAATTTCAATTGAAGCATCACTTAGAGGACACTCCCTAGCTGGTAATATTTCGATTGTGTTTGTTGGATAAATGCTCTTTTGAGTATCAGTATCAAATGTTTTTATACTTTCTATTTCATCATCAAAAAAATCAATTCGATAAGGAATAAGAGATCCCATTGGGAATAAATCAATTAAACCTCCTCTGACAGCAAATTCTCCTGGATGAAAAACTTTTTGAACATTGATGTACCCATTTTCGACTAATAAATTTTTTAATGAATTAAGCTCAACTTTTTGGCCCTTTTTATAAAAAAAACTATTTTGGATGATGTATGTTTTAGGGGGTAAAAAATTTAATGCTGAAGTTGCTGGAATAATTAAAATATCAAATGCTTTTTCATTTATTAAAAACAATGACTTTAATCGATCGGAAATTAAATCAGGATGCGGTGAAATTGAGTCGTATGGCAGTGTTTCCCAGTCAGGAATAATAGTCACTTCTAAACTATTTTTTAGCCACTTGATTTCCGTTTGGAGACGGTTTGCAATATAGCTATCTTGAGTAAAAATTACTAGAGGTATTTTATCATTACTGAGCTTTGAGCAATAAAATTGCGTTACTTCAAAAGCATAAGCAGAATAGTTAAGAATTTTCTTTGTTATTGTATTCATTTAGATTTAAAATTTAGGTGTCATTATAAACACAAATGTTTAGATCCATGGAAGATAAAGAAAAAATAGCTATTGAAGCCTTAAAGTATGTTGAAAACAATACAACCATAGGACTTGGAACTGGATCGACTGCTAATTTTTTTATTAAACATCTAGCTGCGAAGATACAAAATGAAAAACTAGATATTCAAGTAGTTGCAAGCTCATCAGTGTCTGAATTAGAAGCTAATAAGTATGGTATAAAATTAACCAGTATTGATCTACTAAACGACATTGATTTATATGTTGACGGTGCAGATGAAGTTACCAATGATTTAAATGTATTAAAAGGCCGAGGTTATGATTTAGTCAAAGAAAAACTTTTGGCGCAAAGTGCAAAAAAATTTATTGTTATAGCTGATCATTCTAAACATGTTTCATCTATTGGTGAAAAATATCCAATACCAATAGAAGTAATGAAAAATTCATGGCGCCTAACAAAAAAATTATTAGACCGTATTGGTCAAGGTGAGTTAAGAAAAAATTCAGCGGGTGATGCCTTTTCTATATCATCTGCTGGGAATTATATTTTTGATTATCAATTTAAAGAAAAAGATATCAAAAAATTACATGCAGAAATTCTTACTACGCCGGGGGTAGTTGAGACTGGTATTTTTTACAAAATAACGGACATGGCATTAATAATCAAAAATGGTGAAATAGAGGTTATTTCGCTTTAGCTATAATTTTATTGCCATTCATGTACTTTGACAAAACCTTCGGGATTATAATTTCACCCTGGGCGTTTTGGTTATTTTCCATGATAGCCACCAAAGTTCTCCCAACCGCCAGACCTGAACCATTTAAAGTGTGAACCAAGATATTTTTTCCATCAGCATTTTTATAACGAGATTTTAATCGTCTAGCCTGAAAATCTTCACAATTTGAAATAGATGAAATTTCCCGATACTGGTTTTGTGATGGAATCCATACTTCAATGTCATAAGTTTTTGCTGCTGCAAAACCCATATCTCCTGTTGATAATGTAACAACTTGATAGGGAAGCTCAAGGGCTTGTAAGATATTTTCTGCATGTGACAACATTTCATCAAGAGCCCTGTAACTATCCTCTGGTTTGGTAATCTGAACCATTTCCACTTTATCGAATTGATGTTGCCTTATCATACCCCTTGTATCTCTGCCATAGGATCCTGCCTCAGACCTAAAACATGGAGTCAGTGCTGTCATTCGAATTGGTAAACTTTCTTCTTCTAAAATTTCATCACGAACTGAATTAGTTAAAGATACCTCTGAGGTTGGTATGAGGTATAAATTTTCGTTATCAGTTTTTTTTGTTAAAAATAGATCTTGGCCGAACTTTGGTAATTGCCCAGTCCCTAATAATGATTCACTATTTACCAAAAATGGAGTGTAACACTCCATATAATTATGTTTTTCAACATGAGTATCAATCATAAATTGACCAATTGCTCGATGAAGCCTAGCTATATCATGCTTCATAAAAACAAACCTTGATCCTGATATCTTTATTGCCGTCTCAAAATCTAGACCCAAAGAATTTCCTAGGTCAACATGATCCTTAACATCAAAATTAAATTTTGGAATATCTCCAATTTTTTTTAACAATAAATTAGATTTTTCATCAGGTCCAATAGGAACAGACTTATGGGGAAGATTAGGTATGTTTAATAAAAAATCATTTAATTGTTGCTGAATATCTTGTAGTTGAATTTCATAATCTTTTGTTCTTGACGAAATGGATGCGACTTGTTGCATAATCTTTTCTGTATCTTCGCCTTTTGCCTTAAGTATCCCGATTTGTTTGGAAAGACTATTTCTTTCTTGCTGTATATCTTGAGTTTTTATTTGGATATCTTTTCTTTGGTGCTCGAGTTGATGAAAAAAATCAACATCAAGTTCAAAACCCCTATTTTTTAAAGATTTTTTTACTTGATCGGTGTTATCTCTTAACACATTTAAATCAATCATTTCAATCGCTTTTTTTATCTAAAGTTTTCAAAAAATTTAACTTTTCATTAATTTTAATTTCTAGCCCACGTTCAGTGGGTGTGTAGAATTGTATAGGATCTAACTCATCAGGGAAATATTTTTCTCCTGCAGCATAAGCATGAGCTTCATGATGAGCATAACGATAATTTTTACCATAGCCCATATCTTTCATTAATTTTGTCGGGGCATTCCTTAAATGTGTGGGTACATCAAAATTTTTATGATTTTTTATAAAAGCATGAGATTCATTATAAGCTTGATAAGCTGCGTTACTTTTTGGAGCAACCGCAAGGTAGATCAGTGCGTTTGACAATGCTAATTCCCCTTCGGGGGAGCCCATTCTTTCGAAAATCTGATAAGCTTCGAGAGCCATTGTTTGAGCCTTAGGGTCTGCTAATCCAATATCCTCTATTGCGATCCTCACAATTCTTCTAGCCAAGTAAAGTGGGTCAGCTCCTCCATCAATCATTCTCTGAAACCAATATAAAGAGGCATTCGGATCAGAACCTCTTACAGATTTATGCAGAGCTGATATTTGATCATAAAATTGCTCCCCGCCTTTATCAAACCTTCGATACGAAGTTGATGCAATTCTTTTGATAAAGTCCTCATTAATAAGCAATTCATCCTCCTTATTACTGAAGCTAATAACTTCAAGAAGATTGATCATCCGCCGTGCATCCCCGTTGGCGTAGTCAAATAAAAACTCTTTAGCTTCAGCATTTATGCTGATGCCACCTAAAAAAGATAATAATTTACTTAAAATCAACTCTAATGATTCATTATTCAGGGCTTTTAATGTATAAACTTGACAACGACTAAGTAAAGCAGAATTTACCTCAAATGAAGGATTTTCTGTGGTTGCACCAATAAAAGTGAACAAACCATTTTCAACGTGAGGTAAAAAAGCATCTTGTTGACTTTTATTAAAGCGATGAACTTCGTCAATAAATAAAATAGTTTTTTTTTGATGTTGGTCTAAGCTGAACTGTGCTTTCTCGACTGCTTCACGAATATCTTTTACGCCCGATAGAACTGCAGATAAAGATATAAATTCATAGTTAATGGAATTAGCAATTGCATTAGCAATGGAAGTTTTTCCAACACCTGGAGGACCCCATAAGATCATGGAGGGTAATTTATTTTTGGCTACAGCGCTACTAATTGGACAATCATCACCCAGTAGATGATCTTGGCCAACAATATCATGAATGGTTTTTGGTCTTAAGTGTTCTGCTAATGGTTTTTGATTATCCATATTTAATTTTTAATAATTTCTACATTTTCAGGCACATTAAATAAAAAAGTTGCTTCATTTATTTTTACATTTGTTTGTATGTCTTCAAAATTGACTAATATTTTATTTTTAAGTCGATCAATAATATTCATAGCGAGGACTTTACCCTGTGAATCAAACTTTAATTCTAATGATTCATAATCCGCATCATCTGATAAAGATTGACATCGATACCATAGTTCGCCATCAATCGATTTTGTAGTTACCTTAAAAAATTTTTCAATATTTTTTTGAAAAAATATTAAAGAGGGATTATTGCTGTTTGATTGACTAAACTGACTCATGATCACCTGTGATAGGTCAGGATCATAAATATATATTATCTCTCCATCACTAATGATTTGATTTTGATGTGGTTTTTTGTAGATCCATTTAAAGAAATGTGGTTTTTTAAAGATTACCTTTCCATTTGCTTCTTCAATAATCTGTCCTTGATTGTCGAAAACAATTTGATTGAAACTTCCTTGAAAGCTTTCATTTTTATTAAGAAGGATCGATAAATCTGAAGAAGGTTGTGCAAATAAAAAATTAATTTTTATCAAAGTGATCGTTAAAAATAAAAATAGGTTCTTCACTCTTGATGATTAGGTTGGATTACTTCACGATTTCCATTGCTCTGCATTGGTGAAACTAGTCCTGCTTTTTCCATATCTTCAATGATTCGAGCAGCGCGATTATATCCAATGCGAAGATTTCTTTGTACATAGGAGATTGAAGGTTTTTTTGATTCTAAAACGAGCTGTACAGCTTGATCATACAAAGGATCCTTTTCTCCTCCAATATCATTCATTCCTGATGCTGAAAAATCCGAACTCTCTTGTGCATTGGTAATTTCATCTATGTAATTGGGTTTACCTTGCTGTTTTAAGAAATTAACCACCTTGTGAACTTCTTGATCAGAAACAAAGGCTCCGTGAATTCTTGATGGATATCCTGTTCCAGGCGGAAGATATAACATATCACCTTGACCTAGCAATGTTTCAGCGCCCATTTGATCCAGGATAGTTCTTGAATCAACCCTGCTGGAAACTTGAAATGCAACTCTTACCGGAACATTCGCTTTAATTAAACCCGTAATAACATCAACGGAAGGTCTTTGTGTTGCTAAGACTAAATGAATTCCAGCCGCACGAGCTTTTTGTGCAATTCTTGCAATAAGTTCTTCAGCTTTTTTACCTACAACCATCATTAAGTCAGCTAGCTCATCAATAACAATAACAATCAAAGGTAATTCATCAACAGTTTCTGGATTGTCAGGGTCAGTCGAAAATGGATTTGTTAAAGGTTTTCCGGATGTAATTCCTTCTTTAACTTTATCATTGAAGCCAGCTAGATTTCTTACACCAAATTCGGACATCAATCTATATCGACGATCCATTTCTTTTACTGACCAATTTAATGCATGGCCAGCTTCCCTCATATCTGTAACGACAGGTGTAAGAAGATGCGGGATATCTTGATAAACCGAGAGTTCTAACATTTTTGGGTCAATCATTATAAGTTTGACTTCATTTGCTTTTGCTTTATATAACAAGCTAAGAATTAAAGCATTGATCGCTACCGACTTTCCTGAGCCAGTTGTTCCTGCAATTAAAACATGAGGCATTTTTCCTAAGTCGGCAACAACAGGTTTACCTGAAATATCTTTTCCAAGTGCAATTGTTGTAAGAGATGCTGTATCAGCAAATATTTTAGAACTCATGATTTCTGACAAGTAAACAATTTGTCTTTTGTTGTTGGGAATTTCAAGCCCCATATAAGTTTTTCCAGGAATTGTTTCAACAACTCGCACGCTTGTCACAGACAAAGATCTGGCTAAATCTCTTGATAAGTTGGTCACTTGACTTCCCTTCACTCCTGCTGAAGGTTCAATTTCATAACGAGTTATTACTGGACCAGGTTGAGCTGAAATAACTTTTGCTTCAATTCCAAAATCTAAAAGTTTTTTTTCAATTAACCTCGAAATAAATTCAATTGTTTCAGGAGATTGTTGCTCAACTTCTTTCGGAGGTTGATCTAGAAGATGAAGTGGGGGTAAATCACCATCAACGCCAGGTTCACTAAATAAACTAGTTTGCTTTTCTTGTTTTACTCTCGCACTTTCTTTAATCTCATTTTTTGGAACAACTATCTCAACTGGTTTTCTGTCCTCAAGCTTTTTACGTTCATTTTCAACATACTCAATACGTTTTTGTTCAAATTTTTTGCCAGCTCGAGTATCCATATAATGATTAAATTTTTCATGAATCAATGAAAATAATTTTAAAAAGCTGTCACCAATTTTCTCTGAAATGGTTAACCATGACCAGCCAGTAAATAAACTCATCCCAGAAGCAAAACCAACAACTAGTAGAAGTAAAGATCCTATGTATCCGATAAAGCTTCTAAGAAGAGTGTCTATTGAATGACCTACAAGACCACCTTGTGCCGATGCAAAAGAAGCTGGAAGATTGATGATGTGTCCGGCTTCAATGGTTGATGATGCAAGTATAAATAATACAAAACCTAAATAATTTATCCATAAAACACGCTTCACTTTGTGTTCGTTTTCAATCCGATGATAGATAAGATTGATTGAATACAACAATAAAAATACAAACCACCAGGAAGAAAGTCCAAATAAATAGATGAGAACATCTGATAAATAGGCCCCGAATGTGCCCCCAAGGTTATAAATCTTATCCTGTGACTGTGCTGTATGTGACCATGATTGATCTAATGGATTATAGGATGCAAGAATCAAAATCACATAGATACCCCCAAAAAGCAAGAGGAGAAATGAAATTTCTCTTAACACTCGGTCAATGGTTTTCTTTTCAAGCAAGGCTTGATTTAAAAGATCATTTGTCTTTTTTTTGTTTTTATTGTTAAAAATCAAGTTGATTGTGTGTGGTTAATTGTCTAAGAAATTATATCAGCTTGGTTAGAATTTTCGGAATCAATCACACAAATATTTGCCCTACAAAATATACTCCTTTAGAATGCTAGCTAGTTTAATCAACAATCAAAATTATGCATTCAAAATTAATAATTCTAGGTTCCGGACCTGCAGGCTATACTTCTGCAATTTATGCTGCTCGAGCTAACTTAAATCCAGTTTTAATTACAGGAATTCAGCAAGGAGGTCAGCTGATGACCACCACAGATGTTGATAATTGGCCTGCAGATGCAAATGGTGTTCTAGGGCCAGACCTTATGACTAGATTTGAGGAGCATGCAAAACGCTTTAATACTCAAATTATCTTTGACCAAATTCATACGGTTGAATTTAACAATAAACCATTTAAGCTGATTGGAGATAACGATACTTACACAGCAGATGCTGTAATTATCAGTACTGGTGCATCAGCAAAATATCTAGGTCTTGATTCAGAAACAGCTTTTATGGGTAAAGGTGTATCTGCATGTGCGACATGTGATGGTTTTTTTTATAAAAATCAAGATGTTGCAGTAATTGGTGGTGGGAATACTGCAGTTGAAGAAGCCCTTTATTTATCTAATATTGCTAATCATGTCACCCTTGTGCATCGACGGGATCAATTTAGAGCTGAGGCCATAGAGATGGAAAAAATTCACAAACGTGTCAAAGAGGGAAAAATTACCTTAAAAACTTTTAAAGTTCTAGACGAGGTATTAGGTGATGACACTGGAGTAACCGGCATCAGACTAAAAGACTCCAAAACAAACCATAGCGAAGAAATCTCTGTAAAGGGAGTTTTTATAGCCATAGGCCATAAACCAAATACTGAAATTTTTGAGGGTCAGCTTAAAATGGAAAACGGTTATATTATTACCAATAATGGTCGTGATGGAAATTTTACCTCAACCTCCATCCCGGGAATATTTGCTGCCGGTGACGTCCAGGATCACATCTACAGGCAAGCAATCACTTCAGCTGGAACTGGCTGCATGGCTGCCCTAGATGCAGAAAGATATTTGAGTAACAATGAGTGAAGATGATCTTTTTAAAAAGGCGGTGCAAGATGTATCGCCGATCAAAAGAAAAGATACTGTAGACATATATAGTCAAAAACCAAAACCTAAACCCATTGCAAAAAAGTTAATTGAAGATGAAAAAAAAGTATTACGTGATGCTCTCAGCGATAATTTTGAATCCATCGATTACTTTTTAGCAAGAGATGAATTATTTTATTTAAAAAAGGGTCATTCCCCAGAGATTATCAAAAAGCTCAGAAGTGGTTCATGGGTTGTCCAAAATTCCATAGACCTGCATGGATTAACTTCAGACGAAGCCAAAATTGCGTTAGTTGATTTTATTCTTTTCTGTAAACAAAAAGACCTTCGCTGTATTCGCATCATTCATGGAAAAGGATATAACTCAAAAAATAAAGAACCTATCCTTAAAAACAAAGTAAAAAAATGGTTAATCCAAAAACAAGAGGTAATTTGCTTTATCCAAGCTCCAAATTACGATGGTGGGAGCGGAGCTTTGATTACCCTTCTGGAGAAAAACTAATTAAGCATACAACTTCTGCTGCTATGCCCTCACCTCTGCCAATAGCTCCCAATTTCTCCATAGTTTTAGCCTTAATATTGATCCTATCCAAAGCACACCCTAAGTCATCAGCGATATTTTGTTTCATTTGGCTTGTGAATAATAATAATTTTGGAGCCTCACAGATTATCGTAGAGTCGATATTTTCAATTTTAAATTTCCTTTGTTGTAAGACAGAGTGGACTTCTTTCAATAAAATTCTTGAATCAATATTCTTATATTGATCATCATGATCGGGGAAAAATTGACCAATGTCACCCATACCCATTGCGCCGATTAGAGCGTCACAAAGTGCATGTAAAAGAACATCTGCATCAGAATGGCCTTGCAGGCCTTTTTCAAAAGGTATTTGAACTCCTCCAATAATACACTTGCGTCCCATCACGAGAGGATGAATATCAAAGCCATGTCCGACCTTATAGTTAATCATTTACTTTTTAAATCCCTTGGAAAAGTTATTTTTATATTTTCTGGATCACCCATAATAACTTTTGGATGGTGCCCAAAAAACTCCATAGCCTGACTTTCATCGGTAGGTGTATTAGGATAGTTTTCAAGTGATTTCTTTAACAATCCATATGGATACATTTGAGGTGTTTGGGCTAACCATATTCTACTTCGATCTAAAGTTGATTTCACTTGTAAATCCTCACCAACCTCTTTCACAGTTTCAACAACCGGGTGAGCCATAATTGCTCCACATTTTGTATTTACAGCTTCATTTATAAATTTTAAAAGGGTTGTTTGTAACAAATAAGGTCTGACTGCATCATGCACAATTATCCAATCATCTATATTCACATCATCACTCATCATGTTTAAGGTATTTAACACTGTTTGGGCTCTGGTCTCGCCTCCTGATAAAATAAATTCTGCCTTTACAGAAAATTTTTTCTTCAGTGGAATAAGGTCATTTAAGATGGTTTGATTTACTGCAATCAATATTTTATCAATGCATTCAATCTCAAAAATTTTATGAGTTTTTTCAAGAATAATTTCATGATTGATAAAATTAAGCTGTTTTGGTTTTTCAGAACCAAAACGTGAACCGGTTCCTGAGGCAGGAATTATGGTGATGATCTTTTTCATCACCAAATTCTAGCATGAGTTTATCGATCGATATTTGGTGTTGCGGTTATTTTATGTATTGAAATGTCAGCACCATCGTATTCAGATTCTTGGTCTAAACGGATAGGGGAAAACATATTAATGACTTTATAGGTAATAAAACCAAAAATAAATGCAAAACTAACTCCAAGCAACGACCCGGTTAATTGTGCACCAAAAGATACCCCTCCGAGTCCACCAAATGTTTGAAGACCAAAAATTCCTGCAGCCACTCCTCCCCAAAGCCCACAAAGCCCATGAAGAGGCCATACCCCGAGTACATCATCAATCTTCCATTTGTTTTGAGTTAAATTAAAGGTTATAACAAATAAGGCTCCTGCAATGCCTCCGGTCACTAAAGCGCCTAGTGGATGAAATAAGTCAGAACCGGCACACACTGCAACCAATCCTGCAAGAGGTCCATTGTATAAAAATCCAGGGTCATTTTTTCCAATAAAAAGTGCAGCCAGGGTACCACCAACCATTGCCATTAATGAGTTAACAGCCACAAGACCAGAAATTCCGCTTAACTCTTGTGCTGACATTACATTAAAACCAAACCAACCCACAGTTAAAATCCAAGAGCCTAGAGCAAGAAACGGAATGCTGGATGGAGGAAAAGCAACCAACGAACCATCTTTTTTGTATCTTCCATATCTAGATCCTAGGATGACGACAGCTGACAGAGCTAACCAACCTCCAAATCCATGAACAACAATTGAGCCTGCGAAGTCATGAAATTCATAACCAAATACGGATTCAAATAAGTCTTGGATGGAAAAATTTCCGTTCCAAACAATGCCTTCAAAAGTTGGGTATATAAATCCAACAATAATAAATGATGCAACAAGCTGAGGTCTAAATGATGCTCTTTCAGCTATGCCTCCAGAAATAATGGCAGGTATAGCAGCAGCAAAGGTTAATAAAAAGAAAAATTTAACTAAATCATAGGCGCTTTTCTCTGAAATCACCGTTGCTGAATCAAAGAAATTCAAACCATATGCCAGGGAGTAGCCAATAAAAAAATATGCAATGGTCGATACTGCAAAATCAGCAATAATTTTCGCCAGTGCATTAACCTGATTTTTTTCTCTTACTGTACCCACCTCTAAGAATGCAAAACCGGCGTGCATTGCTAGAACCATAATTGCACCAAGTAGAATAAATAGGACGTTACTTTGATCGATTAAATTTTCCATATTTTAAAACCTAAAAAATTGATATGTAACTCTAACTGATATGTCAGTTAAAATAGTTATAATCGAGATAAAAACTCATAATAATGCACTTTAAAATATCATTTATTCATATCAAATGCATCAGAATGGTGCAGCAATGAATATTTTTCTATTTATAATTTTTATATTTTTTCTTATATACATTGTTGAAACACTGTCTAAACGAGAGAAAGCAAAACAATTTGCACATAACCTAGTTAAAGGATACAAATTACAATTTCTTGATGATTCAATCTATTGCGCAAAAATTTCAATTATTAAAGGAAGCAAATACCCTATCTCAATCCAGCGTACCTTTCATTTTTATGCTTCTCCTTATAATGAAATAAGATTAATGTGTTATTTGGTAATGGTGAATAATAATCTGATCGACTGGTATATCGAGCCGTACCGCAATGAATAAAGGGTATATTGGTCGATTTGCTCCTAGTCCCTCAGGATCCCTTCACATCGGATCAATGACATCCGCTTTTGTTAGTTATTTCGAAGCTAAGCAAAACAATGGTTTATGGAAATTAAGAATAGATGATATCGATGAGGAAAGATCAAAAAAAAATTACGCAGAAGAAATAATAATCACTTTAGAAAAATTTGCCCTAATTCCTGATGAAATATATTTTCAAAGTGAGCACATTGAAGATTATCAAAACTATCTGAATGAATTACCCGAAAAGGATGTATATTTTTGTGAATGTTCGCGTAAAACTTTGCAACAGCTTCCTCAGGGTTTAGTTGGGTCTATTTACAATCAAACATGCCTCGAAAAAAATTTAAAACAAGGTGCAATGCGGTTAAAGGCAAATGAAATGAAATTAGATTTCTATGATCAACATTATGGTTTCATAAAAATACCATCATTGCAAAAAAGTGACTTTATTATCAAGAGGAAAGAAGGTTTTTCTTATATTTTTTGTTGCGTGATTGATGATTATCTTCAAAAGATTACTCATGTTGTTCGTGGCAGTGATCTCACTTACTCAACGCCGCAACAAATTTTCATTCAAAAAAAACTAGGGATCATTTCACCAAAATATATGCACCATCCAATTCTTTCACTGAATGGAAAAAAAATTAGTAAAAGCGAGCAAGGGAAACCGGTTATTCCTGAGAATAGATTTGAAATCTTAATGAAGATCCTTGAATCACTTCATCAAAACATTCCTAAAAATATAAGAAATTATAACGACCTGATGAACCACGCGTTATCATTTTGGGATAACAGCAAAATAAGTAAATCATTTAATATTGCAATTGACTAAAAATCTTGAATGAGGGTGACCTTGGCATTAAGTGGCATTCCAACCATGATGTTATTCACATTATGGGCAGAAGAATAATATGTCTTATCGAAAAGGTTTTCCACATTCAACTGAATTCGGGTTTTTTCATCAATCTTGGCGAACAAAGCTGCATCAAATCTCACCCAACCAGGAATAGTAACATTAGTTGTGCTAGTAGGTGTTTCAGCGTACATTTCTCCCCTACCAATCACCCCAAGTGCAGCTGACCAAATCGAATTGATTTCATATTTATTCCACATTGAAAAATTATGTCTAGCAACGTTTCCTAAAGATGTCCCCTTTTCGATATTGTCTTGATCTTCGGTTAATTCAGCATCAACAAAATTATATCCTGCCAATATATTCAGACGATCGGTTAGATTTCCATTTAGCGTTAATTCAAATCCCCGGGATCTTTGTCCGTCAACAAGAATGGTATTATCTTGTCCCGGGGTATTAGGATCTGTTATTTGCATTCTTTCTCTCTCAAGCTGATACATTGCAAAAGTTGCGAAAAGCTTCTCATTGATTGCCATCTTGGTACCAATTTCATAGTTAATAAACTTTTCAGGATCCTCGTGGGCATTCTTGTTATTGATTGAATCCAGCTGATCGCCATTTCTTGGCTGATAAGCATTACTGTAGGACACATAATAAGATAAGTTTTCTTGAGGCTTAAAAATGTACCCAATCCTACTCGACAGCATATTGTCTTTTATATTAAATTTTGTTCCATCTGGAGTAGTAACAGTATCCTCACTTTTAATAATATTAAAATCAGTTTCGTAATGATCTTTTCTTAAGCCTAATACAATTTGATTTTTGTCATCAATTTTGATTTGATCTTGAACGTAAATTGATGTGTAACGAATATCTGAAACTTTGTCCCTATTGTAATTATTAAAACTCCACACACCTGAACCTTGTGGGGTATGAATTGATACATTATTTTCATTGTTTGATTTTAAACGGTATCTTCTATTGTCCTGATTACCAATCTCCAAACCAGTAAGTAGAGTATGTTCAAAACCTGCGAAATCAAAATTCCATGTAATATCTGTCTGATTAAAAAAATTCTGCCTTTGCGTATTATCGTAGTAGCCACTGAGCGAATATTGATTATTAACTACAGATCCTCCAGGATATACATTCTGATACCATTTATCATAATCTGTATACCGGGTTGAATTTTTAAAATTAATATTTTCTGAAAAATTATGCTCAATATTGAAAAAAGTTGAATTCACATTTACTTCATTAGGACTTAAACTAGCGACACCATAAAAGGTATCTCTATTTCCGTTATAGGGTCGTCCATTTCTAGAGGGGACTCCTCTATATCCGATTCTTTGGTCGTGAAAATATTCGCGACCAAATTTAATTGTTGTAGCGTCATCCACTAAATATGTAAATACAGGATTGATTCCCTGCTTTTCTCCACTTACACCTCTAACAAAAGAATCACTTTTATCAGCCATAACATTTAATCTCACAGCTAAACGATCTGATAACTTTTTATTAATATCAAGCGTTGCTCGTTTAGAATCAAAACTTCCAAACTGTAAGCTGTAATTGTTAAAATTTTCAAACTGTGCTTGCTTACTTACCCGGTTGACAATGCCCCCGCTACCACCTTTGCCGAAAAGAATCCCATTAGCACCCATCAGAACGTCAACTCTTTCTATATTGTAAAGATCTCTATAATATTGTGCATCGTCACGAATACCATCCAAAAAAATATCAGATGTTGTTTTATTGCCCCTTAATATAAAAGCATCGCGATTACCCTCACCTTGGTCTAAATCAATTCCCGGTGTGTATAAAATGGATTCAGCTAAACCGTTAACCTGTTGATCTTTAATTTGTTCCTGATTAATGACGTTAATAGTCTGGGGAAGATCAATAAGCTGGGTATTTGTTTTTGTAGCTGTTCCTGTATAAGAATTGAAATAGTTCTGTATTGGAGCTGTTACATCAATTCCCTTTAAATTTATATCGCCTGCAATGGAATTAGTTAAAATACATACGCCACAAATGATTGCAATAATTTTAGATTTACCAGAGAAATTTTTATTCATAAAAACTTTACTTCTTAGCTCACATAAATGAGAATGGTTCTCATTCTAAATGAGAATGATTCTCATTTCAATAAAAATATTGAATATTTTTCCGATATAATTGAAGTATGCACAATGACTTATTAAATCGCTTTTTAATTAAAAATTCCCCCATACGTGGCAATATCATTAAAATTCAAAATAGTTTAGAACAATTAAAAACCTCTCTCGAGATACCAGAACAGATAAAAGAAGCGTTTACCCAAATTATTACCGTTTGTCCAATGTTAGCAGGGACTTTAAAGTTTGATGGAGGCTTAATTCTTCAGATTCAAGGAAAAAAGGATCTGAAACTTATGATTGCCGAGTCTGATAATCAATTCAATATTCGGGGGACTTTAAAACTCAACCAGAAGACTGAAAAAAGCTTTGAAGAGCTCATTAAGGATGCAATTTTTGCCCTCACTATTGTCCATAAAGATCAAAAAGCCCCTTATCAGGGCATTATTGAGATTGGCTCAGGTAATGTTAAGGATATGATTGAACATTATTTAACGCAATCAATGCAACTAAAAAGCAGAGTATTCTTTTATCAAACTAGCACCGTGTCCTATGGTGTCCTTTTTCAAGAACTTCCCCATGAAAATGAAGATGACCGTTTAAAATTAGAAAAATTATGGGCGGCAATAAATCAAATTGAAATCTCGAATCTTCGCAATTCACCGAGTAAGTTTCTTGGTAATCTTTTTCCAGATGAAGACATACAAATTTACGAAGAACATTTGGTTAACTATAAATGCTCTTGCAGCCAAGAAAAAATCTTCAAAACAATTAGTTTAATAAATGCAGATGAAATTTATGCATCATTAAAAAATGATATTGTTGAAATGGTATGTGAATACTGTCAAAAAAAATATCTAGTAACAAAGAATGAAATCGATATCATTTTCAAGAAAAATACTCAAATTTTAAACTGAGCATTGTACCTATAACTCAAAATTCCGGCGGTGATTGCAACATTTAATGACTCTACAGAAGCTTTCATTGGAATTGAGATTGTTTTATATTTCCCAGAGTTTATGCGTTTTGATAGACCAAGACCCTCATTTCCAAGAACGAGAATGGTTCTTTTTGAAAACTGAAAATCATAAACACTCATACCTTGCATATCAGCTAAAACGATATCAAAAGATAGCTCAGATAAATCTATAAGTTTTGAATTAAGGAAAATTGGAATGTCAAATTGACATCCCTGGCTACCTCTTAATGTTTTGGGTGCCCAAGGATCAGTACAGTCGCTTGATAAAAAAATACCCATATTACCGGCTGCTTGTGCAGTTCTGATGATTGTTCCCAAATTACCAGGATCTTGAATGCCATCTAAGAATAGATACAATCCCTCTTTTAAATCTTTAACATCAAGATGATAAGAAGGAATATTAATTGCTGCAATAAACCCTTGGTTGGTTTTTAATTCTGAAATTGTTTTAAAAATTGTTTCAGTTGTTACAAAAATCTTGTTATCCCAGGATTTTTTAAAAAAAGTATGGTTTTTTTTATAAAAGTCTTCAGT
>Ga0222714_10000909_pt1 | contig 33618 bp, 30 predicted proteins | sample C33_3DmetaG_FD_165048 | JGI IMG/M metagenome (GOLD analysis project Ga0222714, IMG submission 165048) | Estuarine water microbial communities from San Francisco Bay, California, United States - C33_3D | ecosystem: Environmental > Aquatic > Marine > Unclassified | place: USA: California... | reverse complement strand
TCGTCCAGCGACAAAGCCGTCTTCGATAGATCGCTGATCGATTAATAGTCCTTCGATAGTGCCGAGTTGCTGTTGGCGCTCGGTGATCAATTCTTCAAGTTCGTTAATCGATGTTAGCAAGGTAGGGGCGGCGACAGCATCCTGCAGTTCGCTCGCAATACCGATTTCGAGTCCTCCTGCTGCGAAGGACGAAGCGGCGTCTGCCTCAAACTCTTCGATATTGGCTAGGCCAGCGACCCTTTCGCCTAATGCGTCGAGTCGCGCAAGGCGAGCCTGAAGTTTCGCTAACTTGAGCGTAAGCGCATCTAGCTCTCGTTCTGAGTTAGACCGCAGCTGCTCTAACTGCAACGCCTGCAATGCGAGCTCTTTCTGCCAGTTCTCGGCTGATTGCTGGCTAAATACCAAAGAATCGTCGTTCTGGCCCGAAGCGAGCTGATAGCCGAAATAACCCAGACCGACCGGAGTGCCTAGCAGACAGAGAGACAGGAGCGCGCGCAGCCACCCCTTTAGCTCGAGGCTGCGACTTTGACCGTGACGGTGATCGATTAGAAGGAGTTTCATTGACGGGAGTTTAAACTAGTCTTCCGCAGAGCCAAAGGGGGAATTTAGCGAGTTCTTATCTGAGCTTGAAAAACGCTTGTGCTCAAGCCCTCGACCTAACCCCGATAAAGCCAATTGCGGGACTGCATAATCTGTAATTAAGACGGCTACTTAATAGACCAGCTCGTCGGCTAGCTCATGGGCTAGGCGGCAAGCACAGGCTTCATATAAGAAATAGGGACATTGTTGTCCTCTTCGAAGCTCACAATCTCCCAGGCGTCCTCGTTTTCTTCGAGCATGCGCAGCAGCGCATTGTTTAGGGCGTGGCCAGACTTATAGCCTTTGAATTCACCAATGAGGCTGTTACCAAGAAGATAGAGATCGCCGATCGAATCGAGAATCTTGTGTTTGACGAATTCATCTTCGTAACGCAGCCCATCTTCATTAAGCACTTTGTAGTCGCCGACAGCGATTGCATTATCCATGCTCGCGCCTAGCGCTAAATTGCGATTACGCAGCTCTTCGAACTCGTGCATAAACCCGAATGTTCGCGCTCGGCTCACTTCCTTCACGAATGACGTGCTACTGAAGTCGATAGTCGCTTTTTTAGTATATTTTTTATACACAGGATGGTCGTAGAGCAGCGTGTAGCTCACTTTAAAGCCATCGAAGGGCTCGAGGCTGACGGTTTTGTCACCTTGCTCGAGGCGCAGCGGTTTAAGTATCTTAATGAAGCGTTTGGGCTCGGACTGCTCTTCGATACCGGCAGACTGAATCAAAAATACGAAGGGCCCTGCACTTCCATCCATTATCGGCACCTCAGGGGCACTCACATCGATGAATGCGTTGTCGATGCCAAGCCCCGAAAGCGCCGACATCAAATGTTCAACTGTCGATATTCTCACCCCGTCTTGGACAAGGGTGGTAGACAGTGTGGTTTCACCCACGTTGGTCGCAGTGGCTTTAATTTGAACGACGGGATCTAGATCGACACGCGAGAAAACGATGCCGGTATTCACAGGGGCGGGTCTGAGTGTCAGATAGACTTTCTCGCCTGTGTGTAGGCCAACGCCGGTGGCGCGAATGATGTTTTTGAGTGTGCGTTGACGAAGCATAGATCGGCCCTGCCAGGGTTGTAGGCTTTGAATTGTCATTATGGCCGCGGAAACTAGCTAACACCGCTCGCTTGCAGCGCCTAGCCGAAGGGCGCGCTGCACGCTAGGCCGGGAGTGTAGCAAAGGCCTGTGGCTTTCCCAAGAGTCTTTTCTTGGCGCACAGGCACTAGCGACGGACTTAATCTGCCTGATTACGCAGAAAAGCGGGAACATCCAGATAGTTGAGGTCGGCGTCCGGCTCAAACAGCGGATCTAATTTGGTCGCTGTGTTACCTGTCGCTCGCTCGGTGCGCGGCACTGGGCGGCGAATAGCGTCGTATTTAGGCGTATTATCTACGACTTTAGTGGGTCTTGCGTGTACAGAACCCAGACCAGTGGCTACCACTGTTACTCGAATTTCATCTTTGAGTGATGGGTCGATTACCGTGCCGATCACGACAGTCGCATCGTCTGAGGCAAACTCTTCGATCGTATCACCTACCTCTGAAAACTCACCGAGAGACAGATTTTCACCCGCAGTGATATTGACGAGAATGCCTCGCGCGCCTTCTAAATTGACATCTTCGAGAAGCGGGCTGCGAATCGCCGCTTCCGCCGCCTCACGCGCGCGATCAGGGCCGCTCGCGTGTCCGGTGCCCATCATCGCCATGCCCATTTCAGACATGACCGTCTTCACGTCAGCAAAGTCGACGTTGATCATACCTGGATTCATGATGAGGTCGGCTATGCCCTTTACCGCACCGAGCAGCACATCGTTGGCCGCCTTAAATGCATCTAAAAGCGAGGCGTCTTTGCCAAGTACATCGAGGAGCTTTTCGTTGGGAATGGTAATGAGTGAGTCAACATGTTCGCTAAGCGCTTCGATGCCTTGCTGTGCAACGAGCGCGCGTTTGCGGCCTTCGAACGGAAAAGGCTTGGTGACAACAGCGACGGTCAAAATGCCTAATTCTCGCGCCACCTCAGCGACGATTGGCGCCGCACCTGTGCCCGTGCCACCCCCCATTCCGGCGGTGATGAACACCATATCCGATCCTGCCAGTATCGCGGCAATTTCGTCTCTATCCTCTAATGCCGCTTGTCGACCGATTTCAGGATTGGCGCCAGCGCCGAGACCTTTAGTTACGCCCGAACCCATCTGCAGAATGGTTTTTGCGTCGATGTTGCTTAGCGCCTGCGAATCGGTATTGGCGCAAATAAACTCAACGCCCTCGACCTGATTGCTGATCATGTGGTGTACGGCATTACCACCACCACCGCCAACGCCAATCACCTTGATCTCGGCTGTCTGCGCAACGTTTTCGACTAGTTCGAACATAGTGCCCCCTAAAAATTAAGATATTCTTGTGCGCTCCGCGCTAATTATTGCCCTGAAACCAATTCTTAACCCGACCGACTAAGGTTACCTGCGGATCGCCCTTGGCAACGATTCCACCCTGCTCCTGAAACTGTTTTAAGCCGTATAACAGCAGACCTACACCCGTCGAGTAGATGGGGTTTCGAATTATATCGGCAAGACCGGCAACATTATGAGGCGCTCCGATGCGAACTGGCGCATGAAAAATCTCCTCCGCCAGTTCAACCACTCCTTCCATCTTGCTCGTCCCGCCTGTGAGGACGATTCCAGCGGCCAACATGTCTTGGAACCCACTGCGCTGCAGCTCCTGCTGCACGAGCGTGAATAATTCGACATAACGCGGTTCGACCACTTCGGCGAGCGCTTGTCGTGATAATTCACGCGGCGGTCTGTCGCCAACGCTCGGCACCTTAATACTGTCGGCACCGTTGACCAATTGCGTGAGGGCGCAGGCATATTTAACTTTGATTCCATCGGCGTCGTCGGTCGGCGTTCTGAGCGCCATTGCAATATCGTTTGTTACCTGATCACCGGCAATTGGAATAACACCGGTGTAGCGAATCGCGCCTTCGGTAAAAATTGCGATGTCGCTGGTTCCGCCACCGATGTCTACGAGACAAACACCCAGCTCTTTTTCGTCCTCTGTGAGCACAGAGTAGGCCGAGGCAAGCTGCTCTAAGATAATTTCATCGACTGCAAGGTTGCAGCGCTTAATACATTTCTCAATATTCTGCACAGCGTTGATTGCACAGGTTACGAGGTGCACTTTGGCCTCGAGCCTTACACCAGACATACCGAGCGGTTCCTTAACGCCTTCCTGTGCATCGATGAGGTATTCCTGCGGCAGGATGTGCAAAACCTTTTGATCGGCGGGAATGGCAACTGCCTGCGCAGCATCGATCACTCTTTCGATATCGGCGCGCTCGACCTCTCCATCCCGAATTGCCACGATCCCATGGGAATTCATACTGCGAATATGGCTGCCAGCTATGCCCGCATAGACAGAATGAATCTGGCAGCCGGCCATCATTTCCGCCTCGGCGATGGCATGCTGTATCGACTCAACGGTCGACTCGATATTCACAACCGTGCCTTTCTTGAGCCCACGCGAGCGATGGCTGCCAATGCCAATTATATTGAGGCTGCCATCGTCGACAATTTCACCAACAATCGCTACGACCTTGGACGTCCCAATATCGAGACCTACGATCATGTTATCGCTCGCTGCCGGTTTCATACGTTGCCAATCCTTCTCGCCTCACACAGCCTGTGTCGTTTTTCGTTATCTTTGCGCCACATCGCTCAACGGAGCGAGTTTCAGCGTGCTTTTTTTCACGGCGATGCCGTTGCCGTACCTTAGATCAATCGATGCAAACTGAGCCGTTTCAGCGAGGTCTTGCTGGGCGTAAAAGAAAGCGAAGCGCTGCACCCTGGCGAGAACATCATGCCGACCCACCTCTACACGCATCGCGTTCACCCTAAGACTCCAACTCTGCCGGTGGCTTAACGCTAGCCCATTGAGCCTTAGCCCAGCCGGGGACAAAACCTGACTGAGCTGCTTATACTGCTGCATTACCCTCTCTTGGCTGCCTTCGGGCCCGTCGAGCAGGGGTAAGCCGGCAAAGCTATCGGTACTGCCGGGCGAGAAAAGCTCACCGTATTGATTCAGCAATTGCGCTGACCCCCACTTTGCTATCGGCATTTCCTCCTCGAGATGTAGCGACAATGTATCTGGCCACACGCGCCTTACATCCACACTCGCAACCCAAGGCAGCGCCTCTAGGTCTCGGCTGGCACCATTAATATCGAAATCAAAAAAGCCTGCGCCGATATACCGCTGCAGGATCGAAGTCACGTCGCCCTCACTGACATGCTGCCATTGATTCTCGATTCGCACCTTGCTGATCGGCTTACTCACGAAGTCGGCCAGCATTGCGCGCTGAACCGAAAATGTATCGAGGGCGACGAAGGCCAGCGTGGCAAAAAGGACAGTCAGCAAGACAACATAGCGAAGCAAACCACTCGCTCGGGCGGGCTCCTCGTCAGGCACCTGAGGTCTTCGGACGGCATGCGCGCCAACCCGCTTAGCACTCTGTGCGTTGGCTCTTGGTTCTGCCCTCATCGTCGAGCGCCTCCGTGATTCTCTGCCAAAATCCGCAGCACTAACTCATCGAAGTCGATGCCTAACTCAGCGGCAGCTCGCGGAATAAGGCTATGCTGTGTCATGCCGGGAAGTGTATTGACTTCCAACAGTTGGAAGCAGCCCTGGGAATCGCGCATCACATCGACACGCGCGGTTCCGCTGCACCCGAGGGCCTCGTAAGCGGCAATCGCTAGCGAATTCAATTCGCGTGCATCCTTCTCATCGAGGTTGGCTGGACAAATCAACTGCGTCGTCTCGGAGAGATACTTCGCCTCAAAATCGAAAATCTCTCCACGCGCGGTCAGCTCAATGCTCGGCAAAATTTCACCATCAAGGACGCCGATCGTGTATTCGGGGCCATCAATGCAACGCTCCGCCATGACCTTCGCGCCAACCTTGAGTGCGCTTTGATACGCCGTTTGCAACTCGCTGGCACTGCGTGCCTTAGCAATGCCTAGACTCGAGCCACCGCTGACTGGCTTTACAACGCAAAGCCCCAATCGCGCCGCTACCGTCTCCCAGTCGGTTTGCTCCGACAGCAACTCGTAGTCGGGCGTTGCGAGGCTCGATTGCAGCCAAATCTGTTTTGCGCGAATCTTGTCCATGGCCAGTGCCGACGCGAGAACGCCCGAACCGCTATAAGGAATTCCAATGGTCTCGAGGAAGCCCTGAATGACGCCATCTTCCCCGCCTTCGCCATGCAACATGTTGAGAGCAAAATCAGGCGCGAGCGCGGAAAGCTTTTCAACTATTCTCTCGTCAACATCGAGCTTGCTTGCCCTCACACCCGAGCGGATGAGGCTTTGCAACACTGCCTCACCGCTGAGTAACGATATTTCGCGCTCGGCAGAATGCCCGCCCATAAGAACGACAACATGACCGGCATTGGTCACTGCTTGCTGCCTATCAAACGCTTTCACCATGCTTTCGATCTCTTTAATTTTCGATCTGATATCGACGGTGTGTTAAGCCGACTTATCAGCAATCCCTTTGTCGTGTCGCGATGACCGCTCACTTGCTTGCCGTCACTCTGCGCATTGCGAGCGTCTCGGAAAGCTGTTTCGCCAACGCGCCAACGCTACCGGCGCCTTGCGTCACAACGATATCACCGTCGGCCACGATGCCTTCTAAAATCTCCAACACATCAGCTTCGTCTTGAACGAAAATAGGATCCACCTTTCCTCGCAATCGAATACTGCGGCCTAGGCTCCTTGAGTCGGCGCCCGCAATCTTTTTTTCGCCCGCCGCGTAGACCTCAAGCAACAAAAGCACGTCGACCTCGCACAGCACGTCGACAAAATCATCATAGAGGTCACTCGTTCGGCTGTATCGATGCGGTTGAAAAAGCATCACAAGGCGTCTATCGGGCCACCCTTCCCTAAGCGCAAGGATCGTCGCTGCTACTTCTGTCGGATGATGACCGTAGTCATCAACCAACATAATTTCACCGTCTCCGAGCGGGAACACGCCCTGCACATCGAAACGGCGACCGACACCCGCAAAATTTTCGATCCCTTGTTTGATTGCAGCAAGGTCGAGCCCCTCGTCAACGGCGACGGCGAGCGCTGCAGTCGCATTAAGCGCGTTGTGACGCCCGGGCATATTGAGCGTTATCGGCAGCCTGTTGCCGGTCTCACGATGATAAACCTCGAATCGTGTCTCGCCGCCGCGCTGGGAAAGATTCTCGATGCGAAAATCTGCCTCTTCTGAAAACCCATAGGTCAACTTAGGACGCGACACGAGGGGCATAATCTCGCGCACAGAGGGATCATCAATACACAGAACGGCTAAGCCATAGAACGGCAGGTTGTGCAGAAAGTTGATAAAGGTTTCTTTCACTTTCTCGAAATCGCCGCCATACGTGCCCATATGATCGGCTTCGATATTGGTTACCACGGCAACCATCGGTTGCAGATGCATAAACGAGGCGTCACTTTCGTCGGCCTCTGCGACCAAATACCGGCTTTCGCCGAGCCGCGCATTCGTGCCTGCGCTGTTTAGCAGCCCACCAATAATAAAGGTTGGGTCGGCACCGCTCGCCGCTAGCACCGAGGCTAGGAGACTTGTGGTGGTCGTTTTGCCGTGTGTGCCCGCGATTGCGATCGAATGCCTGTAACGCATAAGCTCGGCGAGCATCTCTGCGCGTGCCAGAAGGGGCAGTTTCGCGGCCGCCGCCGCACGCATCTCAGGATTTTTCATTGTCACAGCGCTCGAATAAACGACCACGTCGGCAAATTCGATATTGCTCTCAGCATGACCAATAAAAACCGTAGCACCCAAGTCTTTCAGTCGACGCGTGTTCGCAGACTCGGCAATGTCAGACCCTGTAATGGCATAGCCCTGATTCTGCAACACTTCTGCGATGCCACACATTCCCGCACCGCCGATGCCGATGAAGTGAACCGTCTTGATGCGGCGCATCTCGGGAATACTATGTTGCTGCCGCTTAGCGGGCATGTGCTATCTCCATCATGATATCGGCAATACGCGTGTCGACGTGGCGCAGCGCGCGTGCGTGCGCGGCCCTCGATTTGGCGAGAAGTAAATTTCGATCTGTGTCTAACAAAGCAATCTCCGCCGCAAGGCGATCACCCGAAAGCAGCTGCTGCTCGATAATTGTCGCCGCACCAGCTGCGCTTAACCACCGAGCGTTATGGAGCTGCTGCTGATCTTTATGGTAAGGGTATGGCACGAGAATAGACGCGCGGCCAGCGACGGCAATTTCCGTGACTGTGCTTGCACCCGAACGCCCTATTACGAGATCTGCCCACGCGTAGGCGGCAGCCATATCGTCAATAAACGCAGTAACGGTCAATCTGTTATTCGGCTCGAATCCGGCATTAGTGTAGGCGATGAGAGTCGGCTCGAGCTGGGCAGCACCGGTTTGATGCCTTACCTCTGGCACGCTGGACGCCGCAGCGACCCTCAGTTGCGCGAGCGCTTCTGGCATCGCCTCGTTGATCGCCAGCGCGCCTTGACTTCCACCTAGAACCAAAACCCGAAGTGGTCGCTCGCGCGCTGCGAGCTCAGGCATGGTTGCGCCAACCTGTTCGATGTCTGCGCGCACAGGATTGCCAACCGACAGCACCTTATCGCTCTTCAAAAAGGCTTCGGGGAACGCCTCGAAGACGCAGGTCGCTAGTCGAGAAAGCAAGCGATTAGTGAGACCGGCTACGGCATTCTGTTCGTGGAGATAGAGCTTTTTGCGAAGGAGCCTCGCAGCGACGCCGCCCGGACCAGAAACATACCCCCCCATACCCAACACACAGTCCGGTTTTATTTTGTAAATGATCACCAGGCTCTGCCATAGCGAACGCATGAGCATCCAGGGCGCGCTGAGGAGTCGTGAGAGACCTTTCCCCTTCAAGCCCTTCGCGGCAATCTGGTGAAACTCATAGCCGGTACTTTCTAATAGCTTTCCTTCCATGCCATTCGGCGTTCCTAGCCAGTCGATTTTAACACCCCGAGCCTCTAGCTGACGCGCGATAGCGAGTGCGGGGAATACGTGACCGCCAGTTCCTGCCGCCATTATCAACACTCGAGAGATTGCCATTACCTCTCCCAGATAGAGCTGGTTTTCGTCGCTGCTGCCAAGCGATCAGTCTCGTACTCGATTCGTATAAGAAGCGCTGCCATCACGCAGCTCATGATCAGACTCGCACCACCGTAGCTCAGAAATGGAAGCGTCAGTCCCTTCGTAGGGAGTAGGCCGATATTAACGCCCACATTGATGAGCGCCTGACCCGCAAATAACAGCCCGAGGCCATAGGCAAAGAAGGCAGCGAAATAGCTTTCTTGAGCCTCGGCGCGTCTACCAATCGCGAATGCGCGATAAACCAAAATACAGAACAGCGAGACGACTACCGCAACACCGACCATGCCAAATTCTTCACCAATTATTGCAAGTACAAAGTCGGTGTGTGCTTCGGGTAAGAAATAAAGCTTCTGAATACTGTTCCCCAACCCCGTGCCGAACCATTCGCCGCGCCCGAAGGCAATCAGTGCTTGGGCCAACTGGTAGCCGTCGCCATAGACATTCTCAATCGCCCAAGGATCGCGAAAGGAGGTAAAGCGAGCGATGACGTGCGGCTTATTTATCGCAATGATTGTAAATCCAGCGCCTGCGACTAAAACAATAAGTAAGATTCTCCAGAGTTTCGCGCCCGCGAGAAACAGCATACAGAACGTCGTCGCCATTAAGATAACTAACGCCCCATGATCAGGCTCGCGTTGCAGCAAACCCGCAGCGAACGCAGAAGCACCAAGGGGAATCAAGAATTGCCTCCAGTTCTCGCGCACGGCCTGATAGTTTTTCTGTAAATAGTCGGCCGTAAAAATCACCAAGAACAGCTTGGCAAGCTCCGAGGGCTGCAGGTCAAAAAAACCAAGATCTATCCAACGCGCGCTGCCATTAACACTTTTGCCGATACCGGGAATAAGCACCGCTATCAGCAGAACGTAGGAAATCAATAAAAGCAGGAAAGAGAACCGGCGCCAGAGTGACAGAGGAATCGCGAGTGTAATCGCCGATGCTGCTAAGCCAACAAAAGCAAAAATGGACTGCCGCTTTAAATAATAGAGCGGGTCACCATTGCTCGAATTCGCGATCTCTACTGACGCGGAAGTCATCATGAGTAGCCCGATGCAGAGCAAAGAGAATGCGACAAGCAGCACCGTGTTGAGCGGTCGTGCCGGCGCAGCAGCAAAATCACTCGCCAGAGACAGTCGATTTGTTCGCTCTAAACTCGCCATTTAGTCTTCATCCTCATACGTTTTTTCGCGCACTCTTGTGGCAAAAACGTCGCCACGGTGTTGGAAATTGTCGAACATATCGAAGCTCGCACAGGCCGGCGACAGAAGCACCGCATCGCCGGCTTGCGCCGCGGCCGTCGCCTGCTCAATCGCCTCCTCCATGCTTTGCGCAAACGTCACCTCGTGCGCATAAGAATCCTGCTCGAGACACTCCGCAATGAGTTTGGCGTCGCGCCCGATCAAGATTACGTTACGCACGAAGTCGCCTATCGCCGGCGCCAGTGGCGAAAAATCGGCCCCTTTCCCCTCGCCGCCTGCAATCAGCACAAGCTTGCCACCGGTTGACGCGGCGATGTGCTCGCCCAATCCAACAACCGAGGCGAGCGTGGAACCGACATTGGTTCCTTTCGAATCGTTGAAATAGTCAACATTATCTACCTTCGCTACCCACTGGCATCGGTGCGGCAGGCCGTTAAAATCCGCGATCCCTTGTGCAATCGATTCGAGCGAAACACCGATGGCGTGAGCGAGAGCGCTCGCTGCAAGTGCGTTTGCGATATTGTGCTCGCCTGCCACCCTCATTCGCTCTACGGCGAGGAACGCGCTGCCGTTAAAACTTAGCGCTCGCGCACCTTTTACCCCATCGATTCCAAACCCACCTTCGACTGCGCCCTGCGTCGAATAACACACTGTCGCTGTCGCCGGATCGAGGGGAAAAGTTAATGCATCGTTTGCATTGACGCAGACCTGTTTCGCCCCGTGAAATATATTTTGCTTCGCACTCAGATACTCCGAGGCGTCGACATACCTATCCATGTGATCCTGACTTAAGTTCAGTAAGGCGACAGCTTCAGCATTCAAAAAAGGCGTTGTCTCTAGTTGGAAACTCGACAGTTCTAACACGTAGAGCGCTTTGGGTTCTTGGCTAAGCAGATCCAACGCCGGTTTAAAATTCTCACCATCGAGATTACCGCCAAGGCCAAAGGACCTACCCGCGGCTCGAAGAATCGAGGCAAGCATGGCGACCACGGTGCTTTTGCCGTTAGACCCTGTGACCCCAACAATCGGCTTTTTCACTCGCTGCGCAAACAACGCAATATCGCCGGTGACCTCGACTCCTGCACTCTTTGCTTGCGCGATCGCGTCGGTTTTTACACTGATCCCCGGGCTCACGATTAGTCGTTTAGCGCGTGCCAGAAAAGCCTCGCGAAGATCACCTAATTCTATTTCTACACCAGGAAATTCAGCTCTAAAAACATCGAGCATCGCGGGCGCTGTACGCGTATCGGCAACAGCAAATTCGGCGCCTATCGATTTTAGAAAGCGTGCGCACGAGAGTCCCGTCGCGCCCATGCCGATGATAAGCGACAACCCATCAACTCCCTCTTGCTCTTCGCCGGACAATCCTACTGGTCGCGTCACGCCTTCCTCATCGCTTATTAGCGCAGCTTCAATGTTGCCAATCCAAATAACACCAACATCACCGTGATAATCCAGAATCTGACGATAACCCGTGGTTCAGGCCAGCCCATCAGTTCAAAATGATGATGGATAGGTGCCATCTTAAAAATTCGTTTGCCCGTCAATTTAAATGAGCCAACCTGCAGGATTACCGACAGTGTTTCCATTACAAACACACCGCCCATAATGACAAGAACTAATTCATGTCGCGCGATTATTGCCATCGTACCGAGTGCCGCACCCAGCGCGAGCGCACCGACATCACCCATGAAGATTTGCGCAGGGTAGGTGTTAAACCAAAGAAACCCCAGACCTGCGCCAAGCAACCCTCCGGCGAAGATCACCACTTCGCCCGAACCGGCGATATAGGGAATCTGCAAATAATTCGCGAACTCAACATGGCCTGTAAGATACGCGATGGCGCCTAGCGCCCCGCCGACCAAAACCGAGGGCAGTATGGCCAGACCATCGAGACCGTCGGTTAAGTTGACCGCATTGCTAAAACCCACAATGAAAAAATAACTTATGACGATGTAAAAAACGCCAAGGTCGAGCGCAATGCTCTTGAAAAACGGCAGTATATAATGCGTTTCGGCGGGGCCGAGTGCTGAACTGTAGAGCGCCAGAGCAGCAGCGATGCCGATTAGCGATTGCCAAAAATACTTCCACCGCGCAGGCAACCCCACCGCATTTTTGCGAAAGACCTTGCGGTAGTCATCGACCCAACCCACCGCGCCGAAGGCGAGGGTCACTAGGAGCAAAACCCAGACGTAATGGTTTGTCAGATCCGACCAGAGAAGGGTGCTTGCCGTGATACCAACAAGGATGAGAACACCTCCCATCGTTGGAGTGCCAGCTTTGCTGAGGTGTGACTGTGGCCCATCATCGCGAACGACTTGACCGATCTGATTCGCGTTTAGCGCACGAATCAATATAGGCCCAACGAGTAGGGACACACCCAGAGCGGTGAGCACACTAAAAATGCCGCGAACGGTTATGTACTGCAGCACAGCGAACGCGCTGTTGAACTGCATTAAGTAATCCGACAGCCATACTAGCATTCTGAATTTTCCCTATTCTTGCTTATTCTTAGAGCAACTCTCTTTGGAGTCGCTGTGTTGTTTACGTTATGTCTCGCTGCTTAACGCGGCAACGACCGTCTCCATGGTCGCCCCACGAGAGCCTTTCACGAGAAATACTGTGTCAGCGCTAGCGAGCGCTACGCAGTCCGCCTCCAAAGCAGTGCGATCGCTGTAGAGCACGCCCTTCTCACCACCCGCCTTTGAGTAGGCGTCAATCATTGCCGCGCAATCCTTGCCCAACCCAAGCAGCAGCGGAACACCATGCTTCGCCGCATACTCGCCGACTGCGCGATGCGACGATTCCGTTTCGTCACCAAGTTCCCGCATTTCACCGGCGACCATGACCTTCTCCCCCTCAGCTGCCATCAACACATCGATGGCAGCATTAAAGGAATCAGGGTTCGCGTTGTACGTATCATCAAGTAATCGGCACCCTTGCCTACCTATTGAGGGAAATAGTCTGCCTGGCACCGGCGCAGCCTGTCGTAGCCCAATACGCACGTCATCTAGGCTGGCGCCGGCCTCCAAGGCACAGGCCGCCGCAGAAAGCGCATTCTCCGCGTTATGGCTGCCGAGCAACTGTATTTCGGCGTCGACTTCTCCCTGCGGGGTGTAGAGCGTGAAGGCAACGCTTCCCCCCGCAAGCAGGCGCGTAGGCGAACAACGATAGTCTGCCTCGGGCACCTTGTTGCCATAGCTAAACAGCCTGAATTGACGCGTGCCTGCCCGTTTAATCCATTGCGAACAATTAGGGTCATTGGCATTGAGCACTGCGACACCTGAGGCAGAGAGCCCATCGATAATCTCACCCTTGGCCTCCACTATGCCTTGCAGAGAGCCGAAGCCTTCTATATGCGCTGCGCCCGCCTTGGTTATCAACACAATTTCTGGTCTTGCTGCTGCGACACTAAACGCGATTTCGCCAGCGCCATTAGCCCCCATTTCGATCACGGCAAATTGATGCGTATCCTCGAGGCGCAGCAGCGTGAGCGGCACTCCTATCGTGTTATTCAAATTCTCTGCGGTAATCAATGTTTGCGCTTTAGCCTTAAGAATACTGCCGATCATTTCTTTGACGGAGGTCTTACCTTGACTACCCGTTAGCGCAATCACCGTGGCCGGACACCTCTGTCGGTTGAGTCGCGCAAGGGTAGCGAGTGCGGTTAGCGTGTCATCAACTACCAGTCGTCTCTGCTGAGTCTCAGTATTCTCAGAGCCAAGTACATGCGTCACAGCCGCCGTAGCTCCTCGGGTAAATGCCTCGTCAACAAACTCATCGCCGTTAAAGCGCTCACCCTTCAGAGCAATATAGAGATCCCCTGAATGCGTCTTTCGAGAGTCGGTTGTAACGGAAGTAAACGCCATCTTCTTCGCTGCTTCGGACAGAGGCACGCGCACCGCCGGCCCAAGTTCGTCCGCAAGCTCGCCAAGGGTAAATTCGCCAATCATGTTGCCTCTCTCTGCACGTTGCTCAAAAAATCACTCGATGAGCGTCTTTTAACGAGCGCCGCGTGCGCGTGTTCAAGATCACTGAACGGCTGCCGCTGCCCATTGATCTCTTGATAGTCTTCATGCCCTTTGCCCGCGATCAAGATCACCGCGCCGGGTTTAGCGGCATCGATAACCGTGGCTATAGCCTCTTCTCTGTTCCGAATTTTTCTAACAGCCTCCGGGCGGACGAACCCCGAAAGGATCTGATCAATGATGGCGTCGCCGTCTTCGGTTCGAGGGTTATCGTCTGTTAGTATCACCTTGTCGGCATAGTGTTCGGCGACCTCTCCCATTAAAGGCCGCTTGCCTACATCGCGATTCCCGCCAGCGCCGAAGAGGCAGGTTAGTTCTCCACTGAAGTGCTCTCGCAATCCGAGCAGCGCACTCCGCAGCCCGTCTGGCGTATGCGCGTAGTCGACGACCACGCTGATATCGCTCGCCTCCTCTTCGACACTGACTACTTGCATCCTCCCCGGCACGGGTTTGAGCTGACTCAACGCAGCGGCAAGGCGAGAGAAACTGAGGCCCTCCCCACCTGACGCGACAGCAGGGCCTCGCTCAGCGGAGAGGAAATAGCTAACCACCGTGGCAACGACCGCAAGCAGATTGCTTAGGTTAAACCCGCCCAATAACCCAACCCGCACCTCGCCACTACCTAAGGGAGTGATTAAATGCATTGCAAGACCTTGGGAATCCATCGTTACACGCTCAGCGCGCACCGAGGCGACTGCCTGGGATTGACTATAGGTTGTGACTTCAACGGAGGAGGCAATCGCATTGATGAGCGAGAGACCATAGGCATCATCGAGATTTATGACTGCCCGTTTGAGCCCAAGCATCGTGAACAACTTCTTTTTACTTGCCCCGTAGGCCTCCATGGTGCCATGGTAGTCGAGGTGATCGCGCGTGAGATTTGTAAACACTGCCGTGTCGAAATGCACGCCGCTTACTCGGCGCTGATCTAAGCCGACGGAAGAAACTTCCATGATGACAGGATCAACCCCCGTCGAGACAAGTTCGTACAGCGCGCGTTGTGTAAAGACCGCATCAGGCGTTGTGAGAGCGGTCGCCGCGAGGCTATCAGGACGGCCGTAGCCCAGCGTGCCAATTGTTGCCGAGTCACGGCCAAGGCTTGCGAATGCCTGAGCCATAAAAGCGGCGCAGCTGGTCTTGCCATTGGTGCCAGTTATTCCTATCACCGCTGCTTGCGCACTCGGGTCGGAATAAAACCTCCCCGCAATCGCGCTCATCTTTGACTGTAGCGAATCGACGGCGATCACAGGAATATCATCTATCCAGTTAATGCCCGTCCATTCGCCTCCTGATTCCGCGAGAACTGCGACGGCACCGGAATTAATTGCAGTTGGAATAAAATCGCGCGCATCGAGGTTACGCCCGAATACTGCGAAGAAAACATCGCCCGGAATGACGAGTCTGCTGTCTAACTGTATCCCCTTAACCCTAACATTAGAGGCTAATTTATTGACAATCGAGGCAGGAACGAACCCAGCTACAAGCTCGCTTAGGGTAATCTCGGCTGCGCTGTGCTCGACGGGGGTGCCCATTTGGCTATTCGTCACCTCCGCTGGACATCACCGATTGACCGACCGGCACGTCATCGGGTGGAATATTCAGAAGCCGCATCGCGCCCGACGCCACTCGTGCGAAAACCGGCGCCGCGACCTGTCCGCCATAGTGCTCGCTGCCCTTCGGCTCATTGATAACCACAACGACTACTATTTTGGGGTCGCTCGCAGGAATCATCCCTACGAATAAAGAATTATGAAGATTGGCCTCATAGCCGAATTCACCTACCACGTGCGCGGTTCCCGTTTTACCAGCCACTTTGTAAAAAGGGACACTCCCTTCACGCGCCGAACCACCACGTCTCGGATCGACAACTGTTTCCAGCATATCTTTAATTTGTGCTGAGATTGACGGCGACAACACTCTCTCTCGCGAAAGCGCAGCAACTTCCTCTTCACTCAACTTGACGAGAGACACCGGCTTCTTAATGCCGCTATCGGCGATTACCGAATAAGCTTGGGCTAGCTGGAGCGCTGTAACTGATAGCCCGTAGCCGTAGGATAATGTTGCAGTTTCGACTGCGCTCCAGCGTCGCGGACTTGGCAATAAACCGCCGCGCTCGCCTGGGAAACCGGTTCCAGTCACCTGCCCAAGCCCCACTCTTTCTAGAACATCGCGTATTGGTTCGGGTCCGATTTCTAACGCGATCTTGCTTGTGCCGACATTACTCGACTTCGTGATAACTTTGCCGACCGTTAGCGTGCCATAGTTATGAATGTCTTGAATCGTGTGCCCGCGCACCATCATCCAGCCTGGGCTTGTTTCGATAATGGTGTCGGCTTCGTAAACGCCGCTCTCTAACGCGGCGGCAATAGTGAATGCCTTCACCGTCGAGCCCGGCTCGAATACGTCCGTCAATGCGCGGTTACGCAGCACACCAAAATCACTTATGTTGCTTTTGTTATTCGGGTTGTAAGAGGGCTGATTCGCCATCGCCAAAACCTCACCGGTTTCAACGTCTAACATTACTAGCGTCGCTGATTTTGCGCGACGCTTTGTAAACTCGGCTTTAAGCTCTTTGTACGCGAGGTTCTGCAGTCTAAAATCTATGCTGAGCTCGATATTCGAGCCGTTTGATGCGGTCTCAATCGTTCTGATTTCTTCGATAATGTTGTCGCGACGATCCCGAATTATCTGCCGCCGGCCTTCAACTCCTTGAAGGTGCTCCTCATAGGTAAGCTCGATACCTTCTTGTCCGACATTGTCGATATTGCTGAAGCCAACAAGGTGCGCTGCGACCTCTCCCTGCGGATAGAACCGCTGGTATTCGTCTTCGAGTCTTACGTGTGGAATCCGCATCGCGGCGACCGGCGCCGCCTCAGCCGGTGAAAGCCTTCGCTTAATGAAGTGGAACGGTTTGTCACGTTTGCTCTCGATGGTGGCGATAAGGGCATCGGGGTTCATGTCGAGCGCGTTTGCGAGGCGGCGAATATCATTGGGGTTGTCGATAATCTTTGAGGGGTTAACGCTAATGGTTACGACAGGCGTGCTCACCGCCAGCGGTTCGCCATTGCGGTCGAAAATGACGCCGCGATTCGCCGCGATAGGAATAGTCCGGATGGCTCGATTGTCGCCTTGGCTCTGTAAAAACTCCTTCTGAGTAATCTGCAGCTGGCCAACCTTCCACGCCACCGCGCCAACACAGAGCATTAAGCCCAGTGCTACCGCGCCGAGCCGCCAGGTGGTCCTGACGTAAGTCCAGACCTTCGCAGCGACACTCTGCCCTTTGCTGGGCGTCTGCGCTCGTGTTTCTCGTCGCGTTGCGCTCATGCCAATCCCCTTTCTCATCGGCCCCGTTATTCCCTACTGCCCAACCATGACAATCTGACTGACGTTGGGCACTCGCATGCCCAGCTGATCGATCGCTTTCTGCTCGATGCGGCCTTCAACACCGAAGGTGCTTTGTTCGATGAGCAGCTGCCCCCACTCGACACTCAAGTCGTTTGCCTCGTTCTTAAGCTCTTGGAGACGATTAAAAACGTAGCGATTCTCATGAGTCGTCTTGACGACACCCAAGCCGCTAGCAAGCAAGCAGAGAAGGAGCAACAGGAACATTCCAGAACGACGCTCGCCGAGCCCCAGCCAAGTCCAAAGTGACTCGTGCCCTGCTATCTGTTTTACCTGCCTCTGTCGCGCCTGCACCATCTTCACCTAACCTACTGCTCACTAATCGACTCGCATCTTGGTGATGCTTTAGAGAATTACTGCTTTACCATTGCTAATTAAAGCTTCGCTGCCACCCGCATGACTGCGCTGCGTGCACGGGGGTTTCTGTCAATCTCAGCCCTGCTCGGTTTGATCGCTTTCCCTATCGGCCTCACCTTCGGATTAAGCTGGGACTGCGCAACGGGCAGCCCCCTCGGGAATTCGTCCCCTCGCGCATGCTTCGCGATAAATCGTTTTGTTATTCTGTCTTCTAATGAGTGAAAGCTGATCACAACGAACAGGCCACCCGGCCGCAAAATGTCTAACGCTTGATCGAGCGCCAATTCCAACTGCTCTAATTCTCGGTTTATGAATAACCGTATCCCCTGAAATGCCCGCGTTGCCGGGTGCTTGTCGCGCTCCCATGAAGGGTTTGCCTCTTTAATCATCTCAGCGAGAACCCCGGTTCTTAGAATGGGCGTGATGGCGCGTTCCGTAACGATCCGCCTCGCCATTCTTCGTGAATGCCTCTCTTCGCCATAGTGATAAAGCACGTCGGCAATTTCTGTCTCACTCGCCGAATTTATCCACTGCGCGGCGCTCAACCCCTGCGTGGTGTCCATGCGCATATCGAGCGGGCCGTCGCGCATGAAACTAAATCCTCGCCCCGCATCATCGAGCTGCGGAGACGAAACGCCGAGATCAAGCAGTATCCCGTCAACGCGTCCGACGAGTCCCATCTCGCCGAGAACCGAACTCATATCGCCAAAAGCGCTGTGTTTTGGCTCGAGTCTTCGGTCTTCCACCTGCATTGCGGCGGCAACCTCGATAGCTTCTGGGTCGCGGTCAAAGGCGATAAGTCGGGCGTTAGCAGGGAGTCTTGCGAGGATTCCCCGCGAATGCCCGCCTCGCCCAAAAGTGCCGTCAACGAATACACCCGGCTCATTGCTCTCATCACTGGATGCCAGCAAGGCATCGATCGCCGCGTCGAGCAGCACTGTGTGATGTAGCGTTTCGGTCGACATGTCGTGCCTTATTTCAGATTTAGGGGTCTAACCGTTTCGCCTGCGACGCGCTAAAGAGCCAATGACCGCAGTTTGTCCGGCAGCTCTGCCGACCCGGCCGACTCGGTAAACCAGAGTTCACGCTGCGCAGTCCAGGCATCCTGATCCCATATTTCTAGCTTCTTACCCTGACCAACCAAACAGATATGTTTATCGAGCGCGGCATATTGTCGGAGCTCCTGTGGCAAGAGAATCCGCCCGTTGCTATCGAGTTCGAGGTCGGTCGCATGGCCGATCAGAAGGTGTTTGACGCGCGCAGACATCGGGTCGAAACTCGACAAACCCTCGATTTCGCGCTCGATTTGCTCCCATTCAGCGAGCGGATACAGGAGTAAGCACCGGTGGTTTGTGTCTATTGTCACCACCATTTGGCCCGCACAATGACTAATCAACCGCTCACGGTAGCGCGCCGGCATCGCCATACGCCCTTTCGCATCGAGATTGATAGAATTGATTCCGCGAAACACCGCGCTCTCTCCAAAACAGGTTACTTACTGATTTTTAAGCTATTTTTTATGGCTCAGTTAACAAAGCCGACGCTGCACTCGTGCAACTTTTACCCACAAAGCCCCACTATAATACAAAATTGTCCACTTTTTTCCACAGATTTCCACTATAAGGACAGAATTAAGCGCATGCAAGCAGAAAATGCCGCTAAGTTACTGATTTTGAGAGTCGCATCACCAATATTGGCCTTCGCGATCAGCGAGATGCGGTGGGAGGCGGAACGAAGGGAGAACTCGCGCCAGAACTTCCAGCGCGAAGGGGTTTAGCTCTGAAAAAAAACAAGCACAGGAGGAAAGCAGAAAGGGAATAAAAAATGAGCCAGCCTATAAGCCGGGTTCTGTCTAGGACAATCATTCATCTACGGCTTGCGTCACCGCAAGCCTTTAGCGGCCTACCCGAACCCAATGCGAGCAGCATCGATGGGTTCCTATTTGGCCTTGCTCCGAGTGGGGTTTACACTGCCACGAACTGTTACCAGTCGCGCGGTGCGCTCTTACCGCACCTTTTCACCCTTACCGATCCCTGCGACTCTCGAAGATGCTTAACAGCGACTGCGAGGACTTCACGCGAGATTTGGCGGTTTGTTTTCTGCTGCACTAGCCGTAGGCTTGCGCCCCCCAGGCGTTACCTGGCACCCTGCTCTGTGGAGCCCGGACTTTCCTCCGACCCCGTCCTCGTGCGACGCTAGGCGACGAATGAAGAACTAGGACCAGCGATTGCCCAGCTGACTCGCGCGCAGCTTAGTCGAGTTCAAAGCCCCACACAAGGCGCATCTACTGCTCTTTTTCGAGCATCGCCGCATAAAGCGCGTTTTTTCGCACGCCGACGAGTTGTGCAGCAATAGCGACTGCACGCTTCATCGACACTTCGGCACTCAGAAGCTCAGCTATGTCGATAGCTTTTAGCATTAACGCATCGATGTCAGAGCCCAGCTTAGTTGCGCGACCCTCAAGCACGAGCACGAACTCGCCGCGGGAATTGTTTTCATCGCTCGCAACCCAGCTCGCGGCCTCGAGGAGGCTACCAAGGAAATGGGATTCAAATTTCTTCGTGAGTTCTCGCGCGACAAACACTTTTCTTTTATTGGGCTCGGCGATTACTGCCGCCATGTCGTTAAGGCACGCAACAATCCTGTGAGGCGACTCGTAGAAAACGAGCGTTGAAGTCTCGTCCGCGAGGGCGGCAAGACGCTTGCAGCGCTGAGTGCTCTTGGCAGGCAGGAATCCCTCAAAGTAAAACCGATCACTCGGTATACCTGCAACGCTTAACGCTGCAATCACCGCGCTCGCACCCGGCACGGGAATCACCGAGATTCCACGACTCCTGGCCATTTCGACAAGCCGGTAGCCCGGATCCGATATTAAGGGTGTGCCCGCATCGGATATCAATGCAAGAGAGCGCCCAACACCGAGCTCATCGAGCAGCTTCTTTACCTCGGAGTCGCTACTAAAATCATGGTAAGACGTCAGCGGGGTCGCTATGGCAAAGTGCTGCAGCAGCCTTTTGCTATGGCGTGTGTCCTCAGCGGCGATCAGATCAACCTGCTTGAGCACGGCGATCGCACGTGCGCTGATGTCCTCAAGGTTTCCTATCGGCGTTGCGACAATGTAGAGCGTGCCTTGTGTTTCCATGCGATTCTCTCTTTTCAACCAAACCCGCTATTTCAAACCCTGCGGGTGAAGCGTACAATTTTACTAACTTTCGCGCTTAATTCGCCGCAACCTATTTGGCAGCCTAGTCTTAGGCTAAACAACTACTAAGCACGTTAAAACGAAGAATTAAACACGCTAAGAGTGGGTACGTTTGAAATGAGCACGGCTAGACTGCTTCAAAACGCCAAAGTTTCATGGAATATCTCGGGCATCTGCTTTGCCCTCTTGCTCATTGGCCTGCTTGCTGGATGCCAGTCAACGCCAGCCAATTCTGGCAATATCCCCTTCGACTTGGCGTCCGCGTCGGTTGAGACCCTGTTAGACGCCGCTTCTCAGGCTGACTCTCAGAACGACGCCGAAGCTGCGGCAGAGTATCGACTTAAAGCCATCGAGTTGCTCATCTACGAAAATAATCTGAGAAGAGCCGCGACCGAGATCGACGCACTACCGGCTCAGCAGCTGCTTTCTGATGAGCTGCGTGCGTCAGTGCAGCTCGCTAGGGCAACTATCGCGTTTGGCAATGGCGATCACTCTGAGGCGCGTAGTTTACTTCAAGAACTCAACGGCCGCGCGCGTGAGTCGCTCCCCATCGACACAAATATTAAAATCGCGCTGCTCGCAGGTGAGGTTTACAACGCGCTTGGCGACCCCTCCCTCGCGGCAGTCTTTCAACTTAGCCGCAGCGAGGGCGCCGAATACGGGACGCCACTGCTCGCTCGGCAACTCAGTGATTCCATCTGGCTAACACTCGACACCCTTTCAATCGATGAAATTGATGAGGTGGCCAGTGCAACCGCAGGCTATCATGCTCGCGGCTGGCTCGAGCTCAACAAGGCTATTCGGCGCGAGGAATTTAGCCTGCGCGGTCAATTAGATGCGATAGCGAGATGGCAAGGCGTTTGGACGCAGCATGCTGCGACAAGCTATTTGCCCAGTGCGCTCCTGAGCCTCAACGCAGCGTGGGATCGCCGCCCCCGGCATATCGGTCTCATTCTGCCCCTGCAAACAGCCGCCGGTAGAGCACTCCAAGAAGGATTTATCGCGGCCTACTACCAGTCCCTCGCCATTTCTCGCGAAGTCCCTCGCATAAGCGTCATCGATAGCAGCGAGGCGACCGATGCGTTCAGCGTCTACGATGAGGCTTTACGCCTCGGCGTAGATCTTGTCGTGGGGCCATTGGACAAAGCCCTCGTCAATCAGATTGCGGAACTCCCTAGGCTTCCCACGCTAACTCTTGCGCTAAATTATGCGGACAACGATGACGAATCTGGGATGGGAGAACCCTCTGACCTCGTCCAATTCGGTCTCGCGCCTGAGAATGAAATCGAGCAGATCATCGCGCTCGCTCGGCAGCGCGGATTCAAACGTGCAGCGGTCATCACTCCCGAGGGAGACAACTACACGCGCCTGCGAGCAACCTTTCAGTCTCGCTGGGAACAGAGCGGTGGCAGCGTGGTGGCACGCTCTGTTTTCGGTCCCGAGGAAGATTTCAGCGCGGTGGTAAAAAACCTTCTTGCCATCGATGCGAGCGAAGACCGCGCGCGTCGACTTCGCGCGACACTGCCGCGCAACAATATCGAGTTCACACCCCAGCGCCGCAGCGACATAGATTTTATATTTCTCATTGCGAACCCTCGCCAAGGCCGCCAGTTAGTGCCAACCCTCGCCTTTTACTATGCCCAAGACCTCCCGCTTCTTGCACTCCCCTCGATTTATGACGGCGACCCTAGCGCGAGCACACGCGACCTTGACGGCCTCGTGTTTGGCGACGCGCCTTGGATGGTTAGACCCAGCGAGCTGCGGTCGGTGGCCGACGAAAATTTCGCCCCGGCCTTCGGCTCAAGTCAGCGTCTCAGAGCGATGGGCGTGGACAGCTTCTATCTCGCGATGCAGCTTACGCAGCTGAGGGACAATCCGCAGCGCAGTCTGCGCGGGGTGACCGGCGAATTGAGCTTAACTGAAGACGGGAAAATCATGCGCAAACTGGTGATGCTCAAATTTGAAAATGGTGTGCCAGAGCCTCTCCCAGGGAGCTAGGCTCGCTCGGCTAACGCCCACCACCCTATTCACATCTTTCTCCCTTCTTTCCCGAACCCGGCGCTGCCACGCGCCTGAATTATTATGACCGGGGATACTTGGCGCATGACTAGAGAGACTGCAGTCGCAACTGGACGCCGCTTCGAGGCCTTCGCCGCGGACTATTTAAAAGTGAGGGGCTGCAGGATTGAGGTTCAGAACTTTCGCTGCAAGGCTGGGGAAATCGATCTGATTGTTACCGATCCCGAGAGCAAGCTGGTTTTCGTTGAAGTCAGGTTTAGGGCGAGCAATCGCTTCGGTGGCGCAGGCGCTTCCGTCACAGCCCACAAGCAGAACCGCATTCGCAATGCCGCAAAAATCTATTTGCTTACCCACCGTGAATTCAAGGCTCACTTTTGCCGATTCGATGTAATGGCCCTAAGCCATGACAAGCAGACAAATGAGATTGACGTTAACTGGATTAAGGCCGCCTTTGTGTAGTCATTGCCGTCTTAGCATTACAATCTGATCAACGCAGCCGTTTTAACAGGGTCTCGCCAGCACATTTCGCTAGGAGGTGTCATCTATGAAGACTTCTTGTCACTGCAATTTACCCTAACAGTGAAACGAGTATCGGCCGATAACTACGGAATCGAAATTGGAGAATGCAAGATGGACTTACATCACAGAGTGGCTCAACATTTCGCTGAAAGCATCGAGACGAAAATGCGGTCAGCCGAGACTATGGGACCATCAATACACCGAGCGGCAGAGGCCATGCTTGAATGTTTGCTCGCAGGGGGGAAAATCCTGAGCTGTGGTAATGGCGGATCGGCTGGGGATGCTCAGCACTTTTCGGCGGAGCTTTTGAACCGTTTTGAAAAAGAAAGACCGGGGTTGCCTGCCATCGCTATCAGCACAGACACCTCGACGCTCACGGCCATCGCCAACGATTATGATTTTAATGAGATATTCTCAAAGCAAGTGAGTGCTCTCGGTAATGCGGGCGACGTTCTTCTGGCCATCTCTACAAGTGGTAATTCGAAAAACGTGTTGGCCGCCATCGAAGCGGCGCATGAGCGAGGAATGAAAGTCGTGGCAATGACGGGACGCGATGGCGGCACAATCGCAACGGCATTGGGTGTTGATGACACCGAAATCCGTGTTCCCTCGGAGCGCACAGCACGAATTCAAGAAGTGCATCTGGTTGTAATCCACTGCTTATGCGACTTAATCGACACACATTTATTCGGAGGAGAAACAGCATGATTTTTAGTATTACCTCAATGTTTTACCGCGCGTTTGCGATCGTCCTGCTTCTGTCTCTGTTAGCAAGCTGCACAACGGTGTTAGTCCGGACGACTGGTGCTGAGGGCATTCAGGAAGATCCAACCGAACGCACCGCCGGCGCCGTGGTTGAGGATCAATCGATCGAAACCAAGGTAATTGTTAATCTCAAGAAACTCGAGCCGGAGCTTAAAAAAGCGAATATCGACGTTATTAGTCACAACGGTGTCGTGCTCTTGGTTGGGCAGGTTGCCTCTGAGGCACTGAAAACACGAGCGACTCAAATAACGAGCGAGTCGAGTGCGAAAATCAAGCGCATTCACAATGAGCTTGAGGTAGCAGGCAAAACAAGCCTTCTCGCGCGCAGCAATGACAATTGGGTCGCGACAAAAGTGCGAACGCTGATGCTTGCGAACAGCAGCGTGCCGTCGGGTCAGATCAGAGTCATAACAGAAAACGGCGCGGTATTTCTGATGGGCTTAGTCACGCAAGCTGATGCAGACGCGGCCGCAGACCTCGCTCAAAACGTCTCCGGCGTCACTCGCGTCGTGAAGGTTTTCGAGTATCTTAATTAGTGCTATTTGACTAATCGTAGGGCAGGTTTCTTACCGGAGCTCGCCTTGCTGCCGCTTTCGCTGCTCTCGCCACCTTCGCCACGCCCTGTCGGCGCTGGTGGCTCTGGTTCGGGAAATATTTCGGCCTTAAACATCATCCCCTCCCCGTTTTCCCGCGCGTAGATTCCCATCATAGCGCTCATAGGCACGAGCACACGTCTGGAGATGCCGGCGAAGCGCCCATTAAAGCTGACAGTGTGGTCATCGATGAGGAGGTCTTGAACGGCGACAGGCGACACGTTGAGGACGATCTGACCGTCTTTCACGTGTTCTTGGGGTACCTCGACGCCGTCTATAAGCGCGTCAACGACCACATGCGGGGTGCAGCCGTTGTCGAGAATCCACTCATAGAGAGCTCTTACGAGGTAGGGCCGACTTGAAGTCATTGGGGTCGACATACCTTTCCTTGCTCTGAGAGGGCACTTTTGGTTTAAGGAGAAGGTTTTATACCATCTCTTTTTCTTGCTCGGAAAGACTCATGATCACAGATTCGCGCTCGAAGAGGCGATCGCGATAATCGAGAAGAGGCTTTACGCCCTTCGTCTTCGGAAGCTCAATCCCCATTGCCGGAAGACGCCACAAAATCGGCATTACGCAGCAGTCGACAATGGTGAACTCGTCGCTCATGAAATAGGGCTTTTCGCCAAAAATCGCGGCGATCGACACGAGACTGTCGCGCAATTCTTTACGTGCCTTCTCAAGCTGGGCAGGCGTGCCATCCTTAGCCATGAGCTTATCGACTAAAGGGCACCAATCTTGCTTGATGCGATAAATCCATAGGCGGCTCATCGCGCGCGCCACTGGATAGACCGGGAACAGAGGAGGATGAGGGAAACGCTCGTCAAGATATTCCATCATGATGTCTGCTTCGTAGAGCACCAAATCCCTGTCAACGAGCGTAGGAAGCGAGTTGTAAGGATTGAGGCTCGCGAGATCCTCGGGCTTTTTTTCTGGATCTACATCGATTGTCTCAACGGTCACACCCTTTTCAGCCAACACGATGCGAACGCGGTGGCTGTATTGGCTAGTGCCATCAGAGTAGAAAGTCATCGACGATCGTTTAGCAACCACACCCATAGTATTTCCTCTCAATCCTTAGATAGTAGACCTTGACTGCACCGCAGTCAGATCAATGATAGTCCTTGCTAAACTCTCGGCTCATGAAGAACACGAGGATGTAGAGTAGCCCGAGAAACGCTAAGACCCAAACGCCAATAGACTGGCGCTTGGCGCGGATAGGCTCGCCAATGTAGTAGAGAAAATTCACGAGATCTGCAACCGTCTCATCGAACTCAGCCGGCGTTAGACTACCAGTCCCTTCTACGTGGGTTAGGTCGCACTGCGTGGGGTCGCCAGTTCCGTGGTCGTCACAGACAACGTCACCCTGCAGGTTGTGCAGGGCATTGGGCATGCCGACGTTCGCAAAAAGCTTGTTGTTAGCACCCAGCGGACGCGACTCATCGTTATAGAACGATTTCATGTATGTGTATAGCCAATCGGGTGTGCGAACGCGCCCGATCAGTGTGAGGTCTGGAGGCGCCGCACCAAACCAAACCTTGGAGTCTTCCTCGGCCATCGCGTTAGTCATCAGATCGCCAATCGATGATCCGTCGAAAATCATGTTCGCCTCGACCAACTCAGCGTCAAGCTCCAGGTCTTCGGCTGTGCGCGCATAGCGCGCATAACCAAGCTCATGACAACCCGCACAATAGTTCATGTAAGTGCCCCAGCCACGCTGAAGTGAGCCCTTGTCCTCGAAACTTGTTTCGACATGCATAAGGTCTACATTGCTGGCCTCAGAGGCATGAGCGGTATTGGTAAGCATCAAGGGGATGACCACCATCGCCGCGATTAGCAGTAACGCACCGATAAGTTGAGGAATGCTAATGAAGCGACCTGTCACGCGCTCGGGCGGAGTTGCTGTCACTTCTGCACGCGTATACCAAGGCATCGCGAAGAAATACCCGAAATACACGAGCGTCATTATCTGAGCGAGGAGTGTCTTGGCTGGGCTGACGGATTGCGTACCAAGCACGCCTAGAATCAGGAACGCGACTACAAAAAGTAGGAGCGCGATGCGGCTAAACTTTCCTTTATAGCGCATTGATTTGACCGGACTCTTGTCAAGCCACGGCAGCACAAAGAGAATCGCAATCGCACCGAACATGACTAGCATGCCCCAGAATTTCGCATCGATTCCGAACAGTGGGTAGGTAACCGCACGCAGCATCGAGTAGAACGGAGTGTAATACCACACCGGTGGCACATGCTCTGGAGTTTTCAGTGAATCTGCTTCTTGGAAGTTAGCGATTTCTAGGAAATAGCCTCCCATTTCTGGCGCGAAGAATACGATCGCACAGAAGACGAACAAGAAGACGATGATGCCCCCTAGATCATGATACATCGTGTAATAAGGATGGAAAGGAACGCCGTCCAGGGGCACGCCATTCGCATCCTTGTTTTTCTTGATCTCGACGCCGTCAGGATTGTTCGAGCCTACCTCATGCAGTGCAAGAATGTGCAAGACGACTAAGGCGATTAATACGATCGGCAGTGCGACCACGTGAAGAGCGAAGAAACGATTCAGCGTAGCACCCGAAATCAGGTAATCGCCGCGCACCCACACTAAAAGGTCTTCACCGATGACGGGAATCGCGCCGGCTAGCGATACGATAACATTCGCGCCCCAGTATGACATTTGGCCCCAAGGCAACACATAGCCTAGGAATCCTTCCATCATTAAGACGAGATAAATCGCCATACCGAAGACCCAGATCAACTCGCGGGGTTTTTGGTATGAGCCATACATCATGCCGCGGAACATGTGGAGATAAACCACAGCAAAGAACGCAGACGCACCGGTTGAGTGCATGTAACGCAGCATCCAACCATAGTCGACATCACGCATGATGTATTCGACGGAGGCAAATGCCGCTTCGGCACTCGCGGTATAATTCATTGTCAACCAGATGCCTGTCAGCAGCTGAATAACCAGCACAACCATCGAAAGAACGCCGAAGAAGTACCAAAAATTGAAGTTTTTAGGAGCGTAGTATTCGCTCATGTGTTTCTTCCAAGCTGACACTATTGGCAGCCTGTCGTCTGTCCAGTCGCGGAGACCGACTAATGCACCCATTACGAGGCCGGGCTTGTTTGAATCGCTCATGCTGCTGTCTCCTCGTCGATACCTATGATCAACACGTTGTCGTCCTCAAATGAATGCGGCGGCACTTCCATGTTGCGCGATGAAGGTGAACCGCTGTAAACACGTCCAGCGAGGTCGAATCGCGAACCGTGACAGGGGCAGAAGAATCCACCACGCCACTCTTCATCGAAGGGCTGTGCCTTGAGTTCGATATGTGGAGTAGGTGAGCAGAAAAGGTGTGGGCAAAGGCCAACGAGGACCATTACGTCGGGGCGGCGCGCGCGGTATTCATTTTGCGCATAAGCGGGCTGCTCTGGCTCTTGCGAATCTGGATCGGTGAGGCGATCGGGGTCTTCGTTGAGTGCGGCGAGCAATGCCTCGCTGCGCTTTACAACAAAGATAGGACGCCCACGCCATGCAGGGATAGGTCCCAGCATTTCACCGTCTTGTAGACGACTAATATCGATGCGCACAGGAGCCCCTGCCGCACGCGCTTTGGCGCTTGGATTCCATGACCCCACGAAAGGCACCGCAGCACCTACTACACCAGCGGCACCAACCGCTGTCGTCGAACCAACTAAGAACCGTCTACGGCCAACATTCGCACTGTTGTCAGTCACCGTTTTTCTCCTCGAGAGCTAGCTTTAAAAGAATGTATTCGCGCCCGCCACGAGCTCTTTATTGACACGGCCGAAGCAGACTCCGTGCTAGCGCCAGGGCAGAAATGGGGCGAGTATTCTGTTGAATTGGATGCAGCGTCCATTGCGGGTTAGCAAACCGGCGCAATCATAGACAAAACCTGGGGTTATTTCAAGTCGACTATGACCGAATCCGTCAGTAGATGATTGAAATCAAAGTGGAAAAAATATTTTTCCACTACAAAAAAAAACGCCGAGATCGCTGACGATTTCGGCGTTTTTGCGCACAACCCTCGCGAGACGGAGGTTAGCGCTTTGAGAACTGAGGCTTCTTACGTGCCTTGCGCAGACCGACCTTCTTACGTTCAACTTCACGCGCGTCACGAGTAACGAAACCCGCCTTACGCAGAGTAGGCTTGAGCTCTTGGTCGTATTCCATCAGCGCACGAGTGATTCCGTGCCGAATGGCGCCGGCTTGCCCGAAGCTACCACCACCGCGAACTGTGACATTGATATCGAATTTCTCGATCATTTCCACGAGCTTAAGAGGCTGACGGACGATCATTCGAGCCACTTCTCGGCCGAAGTATCCATCTAGCGGACGCTTGTTAACAGTGATAGCACCGCTGCCATTCTTGAGGTACACCCTCGCAGTCGAGGTCTTACGACGACCAGTTCCGTAGTATTGCGTAGTAGACATAGAACTAAGCTAACCTCTTAAAATTGAACGGCTTGCGGCTGCTGGGCACCGTGAGGATGCTCGCTACCTGCGTAGACTTTTAATTTTTTGAACATGGCACGGCCAAGCGCATTCTTGGGCAGCATACCTTTCACTGCGTTTTGAATGACGCGCTCAGGCGCACGTTCGATGAGCTTTTCAAAAGAGATCGACTTCAGGCCGCCGGGGTATCCCGAGTGAGCATGGTAGATCTTGTCTTTTGCTTTATTACCCGTAACCTTCACTTTTTCACAGTTGACAACAACGACGAAATCGCCGGTGTCGATGTGTGAAGTGAACTCTGGCTTGTGCTTCCCACGAAGGCGATGCGCTATCTCAGCCGCCATTCTGCCTAGTGTTTGGCCTTCCGCATCGACCAGGAGCCATGCCTGATCAACTTCATTTGTTTTTGCGCTGTAAGTCTTCATCGATTAGTCATCGGTCTTTACTTTAAGGAGGGCGAATACTACCGGAGCAATTTAGATCTTTCAAGCGAATTTAAAAGGATTTCACCCTCTTCAGCCGCGATGTGCTGTCGCCAGATAGTCCAAGGACTGCATTTCCAATAATCGGGAGGCGCATCGCTCAAATTCGAAGCGTAATTGCGTCCCAACATAGAGCGCCACTATAGGGGCTGCCGCCGACGCAATCAACTTAACTCTGCGATCGTAAAGCTCATCGATGAGGTTGATGAAGCGTCGGGCTTGATCATTGCGCGCGTCGTCGAACACGGGGATACCGGTAATAAGCATCGAATGGAAGAGCTTCGCGAGCTCGACGTAGTCAAAGGCGCTACGAGGCCCGTCACATAGCTCTGCGAACTCGAACCAGACGACATCATCGCCAACCCAGAGCGCGCGCAGTTCCCGACCCAGAATCTCAATGCGGACGTCATTTGCCATGTGCGCCTCAGAGGGGACCAGCTCGTGCATGCTGGCAAGCATCGCCGCGCGCGCCTGCGCATCGTCCGGACAGTGATAAAGCGTTGCCTGTTCGAGGCTACGGAGCCGGTAATCGGTACCCGACTGGATTTCGATTACCTGCGTATGCGTCTTAAGCAGTGTGATAGCAGGCAGAAAACGTGCGCGCTGCAGCCCGTTCTTGTAAAGGCCATCGGGATCAATGTTTGACGTTGTAACCAGCACCACGCCGCGCTCAAATAATGCGCTTAAAAGCCCGGCTAGCAGCATAGCATCGGCAATATCCTGCACAAAAAATTCATCGAAGCAGAGTAGCCTAGCCTCATTAGCAAGTTCATCGGCGACCTCGATAAGAGGATTCTTATGACCTTGCAACACGGCAAGCTTCTGGTGAACCTCTTGCATAAAGCGATGGAAATGCGTGCGCCGTTTTGGCACCGAATGGATTGAATCGTAAAATAGATCCAAGAGATAGGTTTTGCCCCGCCCAACTCCGCCCCACAAATACAAGCCTTTGCAGGAGGCCTCGCTTTTTTGTCCTATCCTGCGCCTGAGCTGGCCGAGCAGACCGCTCTCTCGGCGAACCGCTAACTCCAATTCGGCAGATAGCCGTTCCAACGCGCCAACGATTCTCACCTGCTCTTCGTCTTCGCTAATTTTTCCCGCCGCAACATCGGCTCTGTAACTTGCTAATAACCCAATTTTGGACACGAAACTTTGCTTCCTTGTTGCGAATCAACGCGATGCTGCTTGAGGATCGAGCGGCACCTCGCTTCTTAAGCTGGCCCATTGGGCAGAGAATACTCGCCGGTAAAACTTAGAATATTTGAGAATTAGCTTATGCCCACGCGCGGCTCAACTGCTAAATCACGCCTAGTTTTGCGAAAAAATGAATTGTACGGCAGTGCGAGCCCACCATCTAGCCGTCACTTCAATCTCATCACGCTTGTGGCTATACTAACTGCGCATACGAGGGCATTAGCAGAGCGATTTCGCCAGACCTGTCGTCGCCTTCCAACCTCCCCCAATCGAGGACCACTGAATGACCTGGATTATCGTAGCAAGCAGCCTCCTCGCGGGAGTTGTTATCGGTTTGCTCATCGGCGGAAAATTAAGCGCGAACCCGACTCGAGTCAAAGAACTCGAAGCGCAGCTGCGTGATGCCAAGGAAACGGAGAGGCGCTATCGAGACAATGTCAGCGATCACTTTAGTATGACCGCTGACCTTGTGCATCACATGACGGAAAGCTATCGCGAAGTCTATGAACACCTCGCCAGCGGCGCGCAGGACCTATGCCCTGAGGATGTCGCTGGAAAGCTACTCCCTACGAAGAAGGATGCTTCCTTTAGCGACGAGGCAAGTGAAGGCGAGATCGGCGCCCTCGTGCCGCCGAAGGATTACGCCGCCAAAGCCACGCCTAATCAAAAAGGTGCGCTTTCAGAGGATTTCGGACTGGAAAAGCCAGCGCCTGCGGATGACTAATCCATGAGATAGTCCTCGGCGTCCAAACACGTTCTCAAACACGCGCGCGAAGCACTCTGAGTGCTCGCACGCCTCCACCTACGCGCACCCGAGCAATCAACAGGGTTACCCATGCAAGATTACACGCTAACGCACTTGAAACAACTCGAAGCAGAGAGCATTCATATTATCCGTGAAGTCGTAGCCGAATTCGACAACCCCGTGATGCTGTATTCGGTAGGCAAAGACTCCGCGGTCATGCTGCACCTTGCCCTCAAGGCGTTTTATCCTGGCAAGCCCCCCTTCCCTCTCCTCCATGTCGACACCACGTGGAAATTTCGCGAGATGATCGAGTTCAGGGACCGCCACGTCGCCAACCTAGGTCTCGAGTTGATAGTCCATACCAATCAGGAAGGCATTGCCGCAGGTGTTGGGCCTTTCACTCATGGCAGTGAAAAACACACTGACATCATGAAGACCCAAGCCCTAAAACAAGCGCTCAATAAGTACAAATTTGATGCGGCCTTCGGTGGCGCACGTCGCGATGAGGAAAAGTCACGCGCAAAAGAGCGCGTGTTCAGCTTCCGCGATGCAAATCATACTTGGGACCCCAAGAATCAGCGTCCCGAGCTTTGGAATATCTACAACAGCAAGATAAACAAGGGCGAGAGTATTCGTGTTTTCCCTTTGTCGAATTGGACAGAACTGGATATCTGGCAATATATCCATTTGAACAAAATCGAAATTCCGAATTTATATTTTGCAGCGCCGCGCCCTGTTGTAAATATTGATGGCATAGACATCATGGTCGACGACGACAGGATGCCAATCAGAGACGACCAGTCGATTGAAATAAAAAATGTTCGTTTCAGAACGCTAGGATGCTACCCGCTAACGGGCGCTGTTGATTCGAACGCGACAACGCTGTCAGAGATAATCCAAGAGATGCTCCTAGCCACGAGCTCGGAAAGACAAGGCAGGCTGATCGATAGCGATAAAGCAGGCTCGATGGAAGAGAAAAAGCGCAAAGGTTATTTCTGACCGCACTCTTTTAAGTCGCACACTTAAGTCACACACTATCATTCGTTCAACCGAGCCATCTTGCGGCCCATATTAATCGAACCAAGGCACATCATGTCCCACAGATCAGAACTCATTCAGTCCGATATAGATGCGTATCTTGCCCAACATGAACGCAAAGAATTGCTGCGCCTCCTTACTTGTGGCAGCGTCGACGATGGCAAGAGCACACTAATCGGACGCCTTCTTCATGACTCGAAAATGATCTACGAAGACCAACTCGCCGCGATCGAAAAAGACAGTGTCAAATCTGGAACAACGGGCGAACGCATCGATCTCGCGCTGCTTGTCGATGGACTTCAAGCGGAGCGCGAACAAGGTATTACAATCGATGTTGCCTATCGCTATTTTTCGACCGCGAAGCGAAAATTTATTATTGCCGATACGCCCGGTCACGAACAGTATACGCGCAACATGGCGACGGGCGCGTCGACCTGTGACCTAGCTATCATCCTGATCGATGCTCGGCACGGCGTCCAAACTCAGACGCGCAGGCATAGTTACATTGCTTCGCTACTCGGCATTAAACAGCTGATTGTTGCAGTGAACAAAATGGATCTTGTCGACTACAGCGAAGCTAGGTTTGACGAGATTACAGCAGACTATAAGGCGTTCAGCGAAAGCCTGCCCGCGGCGGAGTTTCATTTTATCCCACTATCAGCGCTCGAGGGCGACAATGTCGTCGAATTTAGCAAGAACATGCCTTGGTTCTCCGGTACGCCGCTGATGACGTTATTGGAACAGATTCCGATTAATGCCAGCCGCAATCTCGTCGACTTCCGCTTCCCAGTTCAATACGTCAATCGACCCAATCTTAATTTTCGGGGCTATTGCGGCACGGTGGC